>ERZ779669.1560-NODE-1560-length-10130-cov-6.152556_pt1 | contig 10130 bp, 6 predicted proteins | sample MGYA00511372_ERZ779669 | MGnify/ENA primary metagenome ERZ779669 (study PRJEB29588, sample SAMEA1967891) | human gut metagenome | biome: human gut; feature: human-associated habitat; material: faeces | place: Denmark | collected 2008/2010 ... | reverse complement strand
CCGCCGGCGGCTCGCCTTCATAGCGTTCCACGGTGTGGAGAATGCTCGCCGGATTGTACATCACTCCGAAAGGATTGACAACGGCACGGAATTTGTCCTCCACAAAGCGCCGCCCCATGCTGTCGGCAAAGCACGACCCCACGAAAAGCATCCTCTCGCAGGGACTTATGCTGAACTGCGGGCGCTCCACACTGACTATTGTCCTGAACTCCATGCCGCACCGGTCTTATGCGTTGCTTTTTCTTTTACGCCACTCGAAGAACACTCCCAGTGCCACTGCCAGGAAGAGCAGAGCATAAGCCACATAGGCCACAGTCTCGGTATTGTCGACAGACTTGGGCTTGAACGTCAGCACAACAGTGTGGCGTCCCGGCTTCACGTTGAGAGCTCGCAGTATGTAGTTGGCGCGTCCAAGCTCAGCCTCGGCACCATCCACGGTAGCCGTCCATCCCGGATAATAAATCTCCGAGAACACGATCACGCCACCCTTGTCCGACTGCACGTCATATGTGAGTTCGTTGGGTTCGTATTTCTTCAGTGTCACTAGTGAGTTGCCGGTCTGCGTAACAGCCTGTCCAACCTGCTCGCGGAAGCGTTCGTCCACAACGGCAGTGCGGCGGAGATTAACCTGTCCTACAGCGTCGATCTCCTCGTTTGCATTCTTCACATACTTCACATTGTCCACAAACCAAGCGTTGCCGCAGGCATACGGATTGAGAATAGGCACAGTCTGACCATCCTGGAGAGGCAGAATGAAGTATTTGGCATTGAGCATATTGAGCACCGGATAGATGGAGTCGCCCGGCACTTTGGTCATGTCGCCGCCGGCTTCTACCACAGCCTTCTGCAGTTTTGCCATCTCCGGCGAGATGTAATGACCTATCATATCGTTATAGCGTCCCAGTTTGGCAGCATGATATCCGCCGATGCTCTTGTGATAGTATGAAGTCTCGTTCTCGTTGAACGTGTTGCTTGCAAGGTTCAGCACACGATAGTCGAGCGATTTGTCCTGAAGAATCAGCTTATCGGTCTCAGTCATCTGCTGCGGTGTTTCCCTTACACTGCGCTCCACGAACATGCCGTCGTTGAGATAGCGCTTGTTCACCTGCCACATGTCAATGAGACAAAGCACCGTGATGGCAGCCACCATATAACCGGCACGAAGTTTCTTGGCCTTGAACAGAAGGAGCATGAACGTACCGAAGACTACTATCCAGAACGAGCGCCAGCAGTCGGCTGTGAACACAGCCTCGCGCATTGATCGGAGGTTGGTGAGCAGCGGATTGAGATATTCGGCAGGTATTCCCTTCATAGCTTCCATCTCGGATGAAGAGATGAAGTCGGAGAAGAACACACCCGGCATCAGCGCGAAAAGAAGACACACACCGGCCGTTAACAGTAGAGCAAACACCAAAGGCACATACTTTTTTCTCACTGCCAAAAAGTAAGCCAAAGCACCCAATGCTCCGCCCAAGATAAACGAAAGCATGAATTTTCCTAAGTACACTAACTTGCTTTTAGGTTTCTCCAACTTAGCTACAAGCACTTCAGGATTTTCCACAATCTTCTTGAGTGCCAGCATGGCCAGCAGCGGTATGGTGAACTCGGCTATTACAAGTATTGAAGCCACCGTTCTGAACTTTGAGTACATGGGCACATAGTCGAGGAACAGATTGGTGAACCACATGAAGTTGTGTCCCCACGACAGCAATATGGACAATATGGTTGCAGCGAGCAACGCCCACTTGATGCCGCCCTTTACGATGAAGAGTCCCAGAATGAATAGCATCAGCACAAAGGCGCCCACATATACAGGACCGCTCGTGCCGGGTTGTTCACCCCAATACTGGCCGAGCTGCTGATATATCTGCATGAACTGTGGGTCGGCCTTCTCCATTGCCGTCTCGTTCATCGACAGTGGCACGGACGCGCCTCCCTTGGCATTCGGCACAAGCAAAGTCCATGTCTCGTCTATGCCGTAGCTCCACTGCGTGATGTAGTCGCGGTCGAGACCGCTTCCGGTCTGGTTGGCGGCGTCTTTCTTCACCAGTTCGCTCTTGCCGCGCATAGATTCCTGGGTGTACTCCCAGGTGTGATACAGGTTGGAAAGATTCACACACAGACCTATTGCGGCGCCTGCCAGACACACACCAGTGGCCTTGAGGAAAGGCACGTAACTCTTCTTGCGTATGGCATCTACAAGCCATGCGATGAACAAGAAAAGGATGATGAACATGTAGTAGTATGTCATCTGTATGTGATTGGCCTGTATCTCAAGAGCCGAGAACAGCGCAGTCAGAATGAATCCCCACAGATATTTGCCACGATAGGCCAGCACAACGCCCGCTATCATAGGCGGCAGGTAGGCAAGGGCTATGACTTTCCATATATGGCCGGCGGCTATGATGATGAAGAAGTAACTGCTGAAAGCCCAGATGATGGAGCCAAGCGCCGCAAGCGACTGCCGGAAATTGAACGCCCTCAGCAGGATGTAGAATCCGAGAAGATAGGCGAAGACATACCACACATTCTCCGGCATCCACAGGTGATAGAACTTTCCGACACCATTGAGCACGTCGGCACTCTTGTACGACGGAGCCATCTGATAAGTCGGCATACCGCTGAACAGCGAGTTGGTCCAGCGGGTGGGTTCACCCGTACGCTGGTAGTATTCGGTTAGTTCGACTCCCGAACCGCGTCCGGCCGAAGAGTCATGACGATAAAGAATGCGCCCCTCGATGTCTGCCGGGAAGAAATAGGCAAACGAAATAAGCGCAAACATCAACACTGCCAACAAGTCGGGCAGGCACATTTTCAATGTTTTCATTGATCAATTATGTTTTTGTTTATATTTACAAAAGCGTGGCGGCGGTATAACCCGGCGTGCGGAAAGGGTGGACAGAAATTCCGTGCACTGACGCCGGCCTGCGGAAAAGCCCGTGCGGGGCGCTTCGGCAGGTGCCGCTTATCAGTTGCAAACTTACTGAAAAATTCCGAAATATCGCTCACAACGGCGGCATAAATGTCCTTAAATCAGCTTTTTTGCAAGCCGTTCCGTCAGCACGGACAAGCCACAGCTGCGGACAAAGAAGGTAACGTGAAGGCCACACACGGCCGACAGCACGCTGCCAGACTATAGACACATACTGCGCAATGGCAGTAGAATCATGCACATACGAGGTTCAAGGAAGCATGTGAAAAGAGCGTGAAGGCAATATAAATATTTAACACTTTTAAGTTAAAATCCGACTCATAAAAATGTCGTCACAGACTGACACTACAGAAATCCGGACACGAGAAAAACGATATGAAAAAGCCTTTACCGCAATACTGAAAAATCACTCAAAACTAATGGCGTCGCAATATGGTGCTTATCACACTGCGATATGCACCATTCCACACCCTGATACGGGCTATATCAGCACCTGATAAAGCCTGTATCACACCCCGATAAAGACAATATCACACCCTGAAAAAGCCTATAACGCAGCACCGAACAGTGACCGTCAGAAAGCAGCGAAAGGATAACCGTCTGATTTTCAAACGATTGTGCAAACGCTTCATTTTCCGGATTTTCGTCCGCAGATGTTACTTTTGTCGGAAAAATCGCACTCTCAGAGGGATATATTTTAACATTCGGGAATTTATACGCGCAATATATCAACTAACCATCTGTCCAACGGTACAGCCTATACAAAGGCAAGACGGAGAACTGTGCCATTAAGCTGCGCCACACAAATAAATGATAAAAAAGCGCGGCTCGCTTCCGCGGACAAAAAGTTTATGGTAAATTTGCAGACGTAAACAGATTAAGTCATCAACAATGAAAATAGGAATTGTAATAGCGATGGACAAGGAGTTCATCCGCATAAAGTCGCTCCTGCACGACGTCAGCCAGACCGAGAAGCACGGATTCACGTTCGTCACGGGCACAAGCGGCGCCAACACGGTGGTGATGATGCAGTGTGGCATAGGCAAGGTGAACGCCGCCATGGGTGCGACAGAACTGATAAGCCTGTTCGAACCCGACGCCGTGATATCCACAGGTGTGGCAGGCGGTGCATCGACACAGCTCGAACGCATGGAGGTGGTGGTGTCGTCGCAGACGTGTTATCACGACGCCTACTGCGGCAGCGAGCAGGCATACGGACAGATAATGGGCATGCCGGCACGCTTCGACGCCGACAGCGATCTGCTGGCCAAGGCGTGCGCCATAGACTGCGGCACGAAAATAACCCCGGGACTCATAGTGACGGGCGACTGGTTTGTTGACTCGCGCGAGAAGATGAGCTCCATCCTTGAGCTTTTTCCTGAGGCAATGGCCGTAGATATGGAGTCGGCTGCGATAGCGCAGGTGTGCTACCGACGCGGCGTGAGGTTCATCAGTTTCCGCATAATAAGCGACATACCTCTCAAGGACGACAAGGCTCAGCAGTACTACGACTTCTGGGAGAAAATGGCTGAAGACTCGTTCGGCGTGACAAAAGCATTCATGGAATCAATCTGAAAACAAAAAAACAAGAATATGGAAAAGATACCAAGTTTCACAATAGACCACAACCGCCTGCTGCGCGGCATATATGTCTCGAGAAAAGACGAGGTGGGCGGCGACACAGTGACGACGTTCGACATCCGGATGAAAGAACCTAACCGCGAGCCGGTGGTGCATCCGGGCGCGCTGCACACCATTGAACACCTGGCTGCTACCTATCTGCGCAACGACGCTGAATGGAAAGACCGCATAGTGTATTGGGGACCAATGGGATGTCTCACGGGCAACTATCTGCTGATGAAGGGCGACCTTCAGCCTGCCGACATCGTGGAGCTGATGAAGCGTACGTTCCGCTTCATAGCCGAGTTTGAGGGCGACGTGCCCGGAGCGGCACCGCAGGACTGCGGCAACTGGCTGCTTCACGACCTGCCAATGGCACGATGGGAGGCACGGAAATTCCTTGAGGAAGTGCTTGAGAACATCAAGGAGGAGAACATGAACTATCCTCAACTCGACTGAATGAGGACAGTTACCGATGATGAATAAAGAAAAAGGAGATGCCTGCGCATCTCCTTTTATCGTATAATATCATAGATTGAAACGATAGCCTACGGTGATTGTGAAGAATCGGTTCTTCGACTTCATGGCGTCTATCTTGTAGATATTGGTCAGTCCGAAGTTGTAACGGGCATCGAGTATCACGTTCATATATTCGTAGGAAGCACCGACAGGAATGGATAAATCGACAGTATTGCCGGCAAAATCGTTATTGTATGCCTCCGTGTCGCCATATTCCTTAGAGCCATCCTCATTGACCGTGAACGGTGTCTCCTCATATTTTATCTTGCCGTCGAGCAGGAATCCTACCTGTACACCGGCCTTAAGCGCGAAGCCACGGGCAACATAGCAGTTGAACATAAGCGGCACGTTGAGGTAGTGGAGATCGGTGGCCCAATCACGGGTACCGGTGAATGAATTCTCCTCTGAGCCGGCAGTCTGATGGTCGGGATAGCTGCAACCTTGGAGCGAATACTGCAATCCGAGCGACACGGACACCTGAGAGGTGGCCTGATAATCAACATCAAAACCGGCGAGAAGTCCGGCCTTGTTGCGCGATTTCAACTCATCCGAGTTGTCATTTTCTCCTGGAATCACGTAAATACTGTTGTTGCTCATGTTGGCAATGCTCACACCGAGACGCGGAATGATGGAGAAACGGCCCACCTCATTCTGCGCGAAGGCGGCAAATGTCGATATAGCTAACGCAAAGGATAAAATAATTCTCTTTTTCATATCATTATTGTTGTTTTCGTTATTTCCTGTCATAGGCTTTCAACCGACGTGTGTCTGCAATGCCATAGCACAACAGCCGGCCGACACCGTAGCCTGAATAAGAAGAGTGGGGAGTGCCAATGAACATGTCACCTCCCCACTCTTTTTATCTAAACGTAAGTGTTGCGTTTTTATTGCATGTCTCCTACAGGTTCTATGCGGAAACCGTAAGAATAGTCGCAGTCGTTCTTTATCTCATACTCAGGCAGCGGCTGAGGTCCGCAGCTCGCGTTACCTATACCACGCTGTATGCAGTCGAGATTGAGCACAACCTCAGCACGGCGCACAAGGTCGATGTCGTGACCATACTTGATGCGCCACAAGTCGCGGTCGGTATAGTGGAGAGCAGAGAAGTCGAATGTTCCGTCGGCTGTTATTCTGACACCCTTACCGCTGTCGTCGGTGAGTGTAAGCCAACGTGTATCAGTGCGCTCGCCCATAGACTGAGCACGGACATAGTACTCGCGCATGCCGTTTACGGTTGACTTATACAGTCCGACGAAGGCAGCATCGTTACGGTCGCGATAATTCTCTATCGGACCGCGGCCATACCACTCTATGTTCTCGAGCGATGGACTGAACATTGTCTGCAATGCCAGACGCGGCAGTCTGAAATCCTTTGAGGTGTGGAAGTCGGCCTTCACATCAACAGCTCCGCCTGCATGGACGGTGTAGATGACCGTATGCGGAACCACTGTCTTACCGACATGAGCCTCGAGTATGGTGGTGATCTCCACCGTACGCTTGTCGGCAGAGAGGCTGTACTGCATGTTCTTCAGTCTTATTGAGGTGCTCTGCCAGTTGCGCGGATCGTTGTTTATTGAACGATACCAGTTGAACTGCGGGCCCTGCATCATGTGGAGCATCTCGCGTCCGCCGTAGCGCAGTGACGTCATCTGTCCGTTGGTCTTGTCGAACGACACAGCCACACGGTTGTTCACTATACGCACAAAACCGTTCTGCTCCTCGTTTATCTTCAGGTTTCCGGCCTGCTTGTTGTCGGCAACGACAGTCAGTTTGTTGTCGGCATTGCTCAGTGCGAACTGCTCCGAAGCAATCACATAGCCGGCGTCAGCCCAAAGCTCCGGCTTTCTCAGGCGCACCTCAACATTGAGGAAATATTCTGAAGAAGCATCGGCGGTGAACTCAGAGACAGGAATCTCAACCTCGGCTTTCTGCCACGGACCGGCAGAAGGCAGCGGCATGTTGCCAGTCTTGACGCTCACACCATTCTTATATATGGTATAATAAAGATCGAACTCGTCGAGATTGTATGACGTATAACGGTTTTCGAGAGCCAGCTTTCCTGTTTCCGGTGTGAAGAACAGCTTGATATACTGATATACTTTCTTCACCTCGAGCAGTTTAGGAGTGACGCGGCGGTCGGCCGTTGTGAGTCCGTTGCAGCAGAAGTCGTTATCGTTAGGCACGTCGCCGAAGCTGCCTCCGAAGTAGAGATGGTCTTCGGGCTCGCCCACTTTGTTCAGAGCCTGATCTACAAAGTCCCAGATACAGCCGCCTATCATGCGCTCGGAATGATTCTCTATATAGTCCCAATACTCGCGGAGGTTACCTACAGCGTTGCCCATGGCGTGTGCATACTCGCAAAGGAAGAACGGTTTGTCGGCACCGTTGCGGTCGGTCTGCTTCATGCTTTCGATTGAAGGATACATGCGTGAATCCATATCGGCCACTTCGTTCTGGCCCTCATAGTGAATCAGACGGTTGTCGAGTGCTTTCACTGCCTTATATTCGGCCTTGATGTTGATGCCTCCACCCGACTCGTTGCCAAGCGACCAGAATATTACTGAAGGATGGTTCTTGTCGCGCTCCACCATACGCACGGCTCTGTCTACATAGGCACCGGTCCAATCAGGATTGTCGGTTATGGAGTGGTTGCCGTGACATTCCTGGTCGGCCTCGTCCATAACGTACAGTCCGTAATAATCGTAGAGAGCGTACATCTTAGGATCATTGGGATAGTGACTGGTACGTATGATGTTCATGTTGTGGCGTTTGTACATCAGAATATCCTGTATCATCGTCTCCACCGGAACGGCCTTGCCATACTTAGGATGTATATCATGACGGTCGGCACCCTTGAAATAGGTTAGCACACCGTTGATATATATCTTGTTGTTGCGCAATTCTATCTTGCGGAAACCATACTGCTGGGCTGTGGCTTCGGTAACATTGCCGGCAGCGTCGAGCACTTCCACGTTGAGAGTGTAGAGATATGGTTTCTCAGCGCTCCACAGATTAGGACGTGAGAGATTTATCTTGGCATTCTGAATGATCTCCTTTCCGGCTGCGACAGCTGCGGCATCAACAGTCGCAGAGCCTACTTTCTGACCGTTGGTGTCGAGAAGCGTGAAGCGCAACGCGGCTTTTCCGGCAGACTTGCCGTCGTTCTCCACATTGGCACGTATGTTGAGTGTGGCGCCGGAGAAGTCGGATGTTAGGTCTGAAGTGAGATAAAGGTCGCGCAGATGCACCTTAGGCATTGCCACGAGATAGACATCGCGGTGAATACCACTGAGGCGGAACATGTCCTGGTCTTCCAGATAACTGCCGTCAGACCAGCGATAGACTTCTACGGAAACATTGTTGGTGCCCTTGCGCACATACTTCGTTATGTCAAACTGTGCATCGTTGTTGGCACCCTGACTGTAGCCGACCTTCTTGCCGTTCACCCAAAGATACATGGCACTATACACACCATCGAAGTGGATATATACTTGCTTGTCGGTCCAGTCGGCAGGCAACGTGAACTCGCGGCGGTATGAACCGACGGCGTTGGGCTCGTTGTTGATGGTGTAACCGCGTTGCGGCTGGATGAACGGAGGATTGTTGAGGAACGGATAAGTGATGTTTGTATATATCGGAGTGCCGTATCCCTTCATCTCCCAAGAGGACGGGACGTCGATATTGTCCCAAGAAGACACGTCGTAACCGTTCTTATAGAAAGAAGCCGGACGGTCCTCAGGTTGTTTCGACCAGCGGAATTTCCACTGTCCGTTCAGCAACATGTAACGGCTCGAGTTGGTGCGCAGCCACGGCTTACGGTAGGCCGGGTCGTTCTGCATTTCGTTTACATCGGCGAAAGGAATGTATGTGGCGTGGCCTGGCTCCTTGTTTATGGCGAACACATGCGGATTCTCCCAGTCGTTCTTGCTTGATGTCTTAGGAGTTATCACCGTAACCTTTACATCCGATTTCACGAGCGTCCACTGCTGTGTGGGGCTCGAAGCGTCAGCCTTAACCTGCCATACAGGCTCGCCAAACTGGGCGGCATCGCGCATACCGAGGTTCATTCCGCTGGCCTTGCAGGTGAAAGTGTATTTGCCGTTGGCAAGACGCTTGGCTACCCAAAGCTGATTAGGATTCTTGTAATCGGTTGTCCACTGCAGCGCGGTCTGCATCTTGTTGCCGTTACCATTGTCGAGAGAACGCAGCGAAGCGGCGTTGATGATGTTATAGACATTCTCCGACACCTTGACAAGTTTCCACGCCTGGCTTTCCTTACCTTCGCTACGCTGAGAGATAAAAATGCCGGCTCCGTCGTCAAGGCTGCCCTGATTGTCGAGTACAAGCCCGTCGGCGATGTGGAGCTCATACACAGAACCGGAGTCTATGTTCTGCGATCGTCCGGTCAAAGACAGCATGAACATAAACAGAAAGGTTAAATAACTTCTGATTTTCATGATTGTTTGTTATGATTGTTTATTTAATGTAACAAAGGTAAATCATTTTTCTGACAATGCCAATCTTTGTGAAACAATTTATTGAAAATCGTTATCATATTCACATATACAGTACTATACCGGCTCATCTGATAAACCTTAGGAAGAAAAAAACTTATCCGCGCGTTATGCAAAATTAAATACTACAGTCTGTGGTAAGTCTCATACGGTCCATGTAAGAAACCAGGTGAAAATATGCTCTGTTCATGAACAGCCATAAAAATCAGGGAAACTTTCTGACGACGCGGGGCGGTATAAACCGCGCTGCGCATCTGATTGTATTGTGCAATGGGATTGATTGCATAATGAAACTTATTTGCCGGCGTAATAATAAATCCATATCACAGCAACAATATACCGGCGCAGCAATAATAATAGATTCATATTGCCACAACCGATAAATCATTGTTGCGAGAGAGAGGCGTACTTACAATTCGCAAGACAAGCGCTTATCGTGAGTGTTCCGACACCGGATATCAGGCATTTTAACGAAAAATTGAGAGAAGAACTTACGATTTTTCTTGATTTTATTTTGACAAAATATTTTCGCAAAAGAGATGTAA
>ERZ779669.1543-NODE-1543-length-10193-cov-4.648155_pt1 | contig 10193 bp, 10 predicted proteins | sample MGYA00511372_ERZ779669 | MGnify/ENA primary metagenome ERZ779669 (study PRJEB29588, sample SAMEA1967891) | human gut metagenome | biome: human gut; feature: human-associated habitat; material: faeces | place: Denmark | collected 2008/2010 ... | reverse complement strand
GCTTCCGTTACCTGCCATTCGCTGCCGCTGATATTTACACTGTCGCCATACTGCGGTATATAAGCAGCCGTACCGATACGGCGCTGCAATTCTCCGGCAAGTTCCATGGAAGCATCCACTTCGCCGTGCGTTACAAAAAATGCTTTCGGCTTCTGCGCCATTTTGCCGTACCAGTTTAAAAGCTGTTCCTTATCGGCATGGGCCGAAAAGCCCTTTAAATTGTAAATGCACGCATTAACGCGGATATCCTCGCCCATAATTTTTACCTGGCGCACGCCTTCAATAAGTTTGCGCCCAAGGCAGCCTTCCGCCTGATAACCGGCTATGATAACACTGCTGTCCTCACGCCAGAGATTATGTTTTAAATGGTGCAGAATGCGTCCGGCATCACACATGCCGCTGGCAGACAAAATAATTTTGGTGCCGGGCATTTCATTAATCATGCGCGATTCCTGCGCCGTGGCTGTAAAATGCAGCTGTTTCATCGAAAGCAGGTGCCTGCCCTGCATTTCGTAAATGGCACGCGCCTCGTCGTCAAACTCCTGCGGGTTGCCAAGTACAATCTGCGTAGCTTTATTAGCCATCGGGCTGTCTATGTAAATAGGTATATCGCTGGAAATTTTTCCTTCGTGCGCCAGCTTTTGGAAATAGTACAAAAGCACCTGCGTACGCCCAACGGCAAATGCCGGAATAATGATGTTGCCGCCGCGCTCTGCCGTATCGTTAACAATCTCGGCCAGTTCAGCAGCTTTATCGTAAACTTTATGAACACGGTTGCCGTAAGTGGATTCCGTTATAATAAAATCGGCGCCCTGAAGCTGTTCCGGGTCTTCCAGAATCGGCGCACCGGGCTGACCGACATCGCCGGTAAAAATAATTTTTGTTTTTTTGCCGTCTTCCTCGGCAAAAATTTCTGCAATGGCAGAACCGGCAATGTGCCCGGCTACTTTAAATTTGGCCTTAATGCCGGGAATAACGTCAAATTCTTCGTCAAAACCGCGTACTGCAAAATTTTTAAGCGCAGCATAAGCTTCATCAACCGTATAAAGCGGCTTAACGAATTTACGCCCTGCACGCATTCCCTTACGGTTGGCAAACTCCGCATCCGATTCGTGAATATGCGCACTGTCCGGCAGTAAAATGCCGCATAACTCCAACGTGGTTTTTGTGCAGTACACCGGCCCTTTATAGCCCTGTGCAACCAGCTTCGGTATCAGGCCGCTGTGGTCGATATGCGCGTGCGTTAAAACCATGGCGTCAATTTCACCGGGGTTAAAAACAAAATCGCGCTCATTAAAAGCGTTTACAAGTTTAGAACCCTGAAACATACCGCAGTCAACCAGCACTTTCCTGCCGCCTGTTTCTATAAGATAGCATGAACCGGTAACCATCCTTGTGGCACCCAAAAAAGTAATTTTCATCGTCACGCCTCCTTCGAATCCATATTAAGAATTCTTTTATATAATTCTACAAAAAAATATTATTCCCTGCCGTTTTAAAAACTGCCGCAAAGCAAAAAAATATTATGCCTGCTTGCAAGCATAATATTTTCAAGAGTTTTTATTCTATTTCAGCAATTCTTCGGCCGCTGCCGCAGGACATAAATTAGAACCAACCGCGTGGTATTTTTCGGAATAAATTCCGTGGCAGTCGCTGCCGCCGGTACAATATAAACCGTAATCTGCCGCTGCCTGCAATACAATTTTCTGCCAGTAAGCATTATGCACCGGATGCTTAAGTTCTATACCCCATAAGCCTGCCTTTTTTAATTCCGGCAGTATTTCAAAATTGTTTTGCTGCCCCGGATGCGCCAGCACCGCTTTGCCGCCGCTTTCCGTTATTACTTTTACAGCGTCGGCGGCATTTACATACTTTATGCCAAAATCTCCCGGCCCGCCGCCGTGAAAAATTTTATGATAAACATGCCCGAATATTTTATCTTCCTGCCCACTTTCAAATAAATAGCGGACTATATGCTTTTTAAAAATATATTTATGGGCATAGGGCAAAACATCTGCTTCCGTTATTTTATACCCAAGCTTTTGCAGCACTTTTATTTTTTGCAGTGAATTTTCATGCCTCGCTTCGGCAACGGGCCTGCATAAAGCGTTTATGGCTTCTGCACTTTTAAAACCGTAGCCTAAAATATGCACCTTTTTGCCTGTTTCAGCATCGCATGCAGATATTTCCACACCCGGCAGTACAGTTATTCCGTACCTTCTGCCAAGCGCAAGGCTTTCCTGCCAGCCTTCTGTTGTGTCATGTTCAGTAAATGCCAAAACCTTAATTCCAACGGCAGCAGCCTTTTGCAAAATACTCTCCCTGCTGTCGCTGCCGTCCGAAAATACAGAATGTATATGTAAATCCGCCTTCATTTCCGCACCTGTTTCCCATAGCTAACTTTATTTTTATCTTACAAATCTTTTTCCGTATCTGCAAGCTCTACAGGGCATTTTTTACCAAGGTTTTACTTTAGGATATTTTGTTTGTTTTCTTTTTAATACTGCTTTATTTTTACTTAACTTAGCGCAAAAAAATACCGGAAACCGTATAAAGGCTTCCGGTATTATATTATTTACGTTCTATACTTGTTGTTCCGGCAGTTATAAGTTTTTCTATGGCCTCCTGCGGCCATAAATCGCACGGCCAGGTAAAGGTTTCCGTTTTGCGCTTTTTAAAAATTCTGAACGGCTCATCCGAGTTATCATACATATGCACAATATCGCACACGCCGATAAGTTCAGGCACCAGCCCCAGCGCTTTATGCCAGCGCGAAATAATTTTATCTTTCGGCACGGGATGCCCGCCCGATGCCACGCGCGAAAACACGCGGTACACATTAATTGCAGGGTCAACCGTTAAAACATAAATGCACCTTATAAAATAGCCCTGTTCTTTGGCGCGGTACAGCAAATCAAGGTTGCGGCGTGTTGAAAGCACTGTTTCAAACGTAAAGCTCTGTTTTTGCGCCAGTGCTTTTTCACGCAGGCCTTCGGCAATTTTGGCCGCTTCCAAATCTTCGCACAGCAAATTCTTTTTTATTTCATCCGCATTAATATACGGCTGAATTATTTTGGCAAGCATGGTAACAGTTGTTTTGCCGCTGCCGTTGGGCCCGGCAAAAACAATTATTTCCGGCTTTTTATCATTGTTCATCTTCATACACTTTTCTGCCGTCGGGATATTCCAGATATGCGCGGCGTTTTTCTTTATCGTAACGTGCCACAGGTATGCCAAGCAGTTTTTTCTTAACACGCTCAAGCATTACCGCATTGCGGAAGCGTACGGTAAGTTCATCCGTATTATCAGTTTTGCGCTGTAATAAATCCAGCACTTCCTGTTCAATTTCTTCCATTTTAACCTCCGCACTTATTAACCGCGGGTTTGCCCGCTGCCATTAATAAGGAATTTATACGAAGTAAGTTCCGGCAAAGCCATAGGCCCGCGCGCATGCAGCTTCTGCGTGCTGATGCCGATTTCCGCACCGAAGCCGAACTCAAAGCCGTCCGTAAAACGTGTTGACGCGTTAACATATACCGCCGCCGCATCTACGCAGTCCTGGAATTTACGCGCCGCGTTGTAATCTTCTGTTACAATGCATTCGGAATGTTTAGTGCCGTATTTGGCAATATGTTCCAGCGCTTCATCAATATCTTCCACAATTTTAACGGAAAGGCGCAAATCGCCGTATTCCGTTGCCCAGTCTTCTTCCGTTGCAGGCTGTACGCGTTCATCAAACTCCTGCGTTGCCGGGCAGCCAAAAATCTGTACGCCTACTTTAAAATATTCGTCCAACATCTGCGGCAAAAACTTACCTGCCACATCTTTATGCACCAAAAGTGTTTCCATAGCGTTGCATACGGAAGGGCGCTGCACTTTGGCATTAAAGGCAATTTTGCGTGCCATGGCGCAGTCTGCTACTGCATCCACGTAAGTATGGCATACACCGCTGCCGGTTTCAATAACGGGTACAGTGGCGTTTTGTACAACAGCCTTAATTAAGCCTGCACCGCCGCGCGGAATAACTACATCAACAAAATCGTTAAGTTTAATTAACGCCGTTACCGCAGCACGGTCGGCAGTATCAATAAACTGAATTGCCCCCTGCGGTATGCCTGCTGCTTCAGCGGCTTCGGTAAGCACGCCTGCAACCGCCATGTTAGACTGCATAGCTTCGCTGCCGCCTTTTAACACAACCGCGTTGCCGGATTTTAAGCACAGGCCGATAGCGTCTGCCGTTACGTTGGGGCGTGCTTCATAAATAATGCCGATAACGCCGAGCGGCACACGTACTTTAGTAATTTTAAGCCCGTTGGCCAGCGTTTGCCCGCCTATAACATTGCCGATAGGGTCAGGCAAGGCCGCTACCTGGCGCAAGCCTTCCGCCATGCCTTCAATACGTTCGGGCGTAAGGCGCAGCCTGTCCTGCATGGATTCTTTCATGCCGTTTTCTCTGGCAGCCTGCATATCCCTGTCATTGGCTTCAATAATAAAATCTGTTTTTGCCAGAAGCGCATCCGCCATAGCCAGCAGCGCCTTGTTTTTTACAGCTGCCGATACTACGCCCAGTGCGCACGCAGCTTTATGAGCCGCTTCTGCTTTAGCTCTTACCAGTTCAAATGTAGTCATCATGTCAGCCTCCTAATTTAAAATTACCAAATCGTCGCGGTGAATTACTTCATCAAAATTCTTGTGACCAAGAATTTTTTCTATATGGTATGTTTTGCAGCCCTTTATCTTCTGCAATTCATCAGAAGAATAGTGGCATAAACCCCTTGCCAGTTCAAAACCGTCCTGCGTAACAACGCTTACGGTGTTGCCTGCTTCAAAATCACCTTCCACTCCGCTTATGCCAGCCGGCAAAATGCTGCATCCGCCAGCTTTTTTAATTGCTTTTACGCAGCCGTCATCAACAATAATTTTGCCCATAATGCGCGCGCCGAACGCCAGCCAGCGTTTGCGGAACTGCAAACGGTTTTCTTTCGATGCAAACAGCGTGCCGATTTCCTCGCCGTTTAAAATACGTGCGATAACATCTTTTTCGCTGCCGCTGGCAATAACCATGTTAATGCCGGAGCTTGTGGCATTTTTTGCCGCCTGCAGCTTGGTAAACATGCCGCCCGTACCAACGGAGCTGCCTGCGCCGCCGGCCAGTGCTTCTACCTCAGGCGTAATTTCTTCAATCTGGCTGATGAGTTTTGCTTCAGGATGCGTCTGCGGGTTGGCTGTATAAAGCCCCTCCACATCCGATAATATTATAACCAGATCGGCATCGGTAATTCCGGCAACCAGCGCCGACATATTATCGTTATCGCCTATTTTCAGTTCATCCAGCGCAACTACGTCATTTTCGTTAACAATGGGAATAACACCGTTTTTCAAAAGTTCCATAAAAGTGTTGCGCGCATTGGTGTAACGGTGGCGATCAATGGCCTCCATACGCGTTAAAAGTACCTGCGCCACAATTTGCCCGTATTCGGCAAAGAACTTTTCGTAAGTGTGCATTAAAATGCCCTGCCCTATTGCGGCAGCAGCCTGCTTTCCGGGTATGGTACGCGGCTTTTCGGGCAGCCCCAGCCTGTCCACCCCAACAGCAACCGCACCGGACGTTACCAGAATCATCTCGCGCCCCTGATTCTGCAAATCAGACATCTCACGCGCCAGCCTGTCAATACGCCCAAAATCGCGTTTGCCGTTTTGATGGGTAATTGTGCTTGAACCTACCTTAACAACAACCCTTTTGGCTTTTTTTAAATCACTCCGCTGTAAAACCATACCCCTCACCCCATTTAATATTCTTTAAATTCAAATACCATGTCGCGTATACGCACAGTCTGGCCTTCGGTAATGCCTGCTTCCTTCAGGGCATCATCAATTTTCAGGCTTTTCCAGATAAGCTGGAAGCGGTACAACGCTTCATCATTGTCAAAATTCGTCATGGCAACAAGGCGCTCAATATTTTTGCCGCGCACCTCAAAATCAGTATCGTTGCCGGGCACTACTTCAAAGCTGTCCGGGTCAATTTCTTCAATAAGCAGGTTTTCTTCCTCGTCTTCCTCCGGAACAAAATCCTGCAGCATTTCATAAGCCTTAAACATCAATGCCTGCAAACCGTCGCCAGTTGCTGCCGATACCGGCATAATTTCAAAGCCTTTTTCTTCCACGTATTTTTTTACGCGCTCAAAATTCTCCCTGCCTTCGGGCAAGTCCATTTTATTGGCAACAACAAGCTGCTTGCGGCGTGCCAGCTTGTCGCTGTATTCTTTCAGTTCAAAATTAATTTTTTCAAAATCGTCAATCGGGTCGCGCCCGTCCGTACCGGAAACATCAAGCACGTGCAAAAGCACCTTTGTGCGTTCTACATGGCGCAAAAAGTCATAACCAAGGCCAACGCCCTGATGCGCGCCTTCAATAAGGCCCGGAATATCCGCCAGCACAAAGCTGCGTTCGGCGTCGATACGCACTACGCCAAGCACCGGGGTCAGCGTGGTAAAATGGTAAGCCGCAATTTCCGGCCTTGCCGCCGATACCTGCGCAATAATGCTTGATTTGCCTACGCTGGGATAGCCTACAAGCCCTACATCCGCCAGAAGTTTAAGCTCCAGCTTAACCCAGCGGTTCTCACCGGGTTCGCCTTTTTCGGCAAAAGTAGGCGCACGGTTGGTGGAGGTTGCATAGCAGGCATTGCCTTTGCCGCCGCGCCCGCCTTTGGCAACAACGTATTCCTGCCCGTCCTCAATAAGGTCAGCCAGGCGTACACCGGTTGCATCGTCGCGCACCAGCGTGCCCATAGGCACCTTTACAATAACATCATCCGCCCTGTGCCCGGTGCAGTTGCTGTTGCCGCCCTGTCCGCCGCGTTTTGCAACAAATTTGCGCTTATAGCGGAAATCAATCAGCGTATTAAGGTTTTTATCGGCACGCAGAATAACACTGCCGCCGCGTCCGCCGTTGCCGCCGTTAGGGCCGCCCTTTTCTACAAATTTTTCTCTGCGGAAGCTGCTCATGCCGTCGCCGCCGGCGCCTGCCTCCACATAAATTCTCGCTCTGTCAATAAACATTATAAAATCTCCTGTATCATATTTTAAGGCCTGTTAAAGCCATTTTATTATTATCTATTATTATACCCCATGCCGCCTCTTTAAAGCAAATCATTCGCCTTTCAGCCAGCCTGCCAAAAGCTGCGATGCGCACATGCCCAGTTTTTTATAGGTTGCTATGGTAGGGTGAATGCCGTCAAAATATGCAGCCTGCAATTCTCTGTCAGTTTCGCCAACAGCCTCCTGCAAATCAAGCAAAAATACTTTCCCGCCGAACTCAAGCTGCATACGGCGGCGCAAAAGCTCTGCCCTTGCATTAAAATCGTCATCAGCCGAAAACAGCGGCAGCACAAAAGCCAGCGGCCATTTTTTTGCCGCGCAAAATTCTGCCGCACGTTTCAAATCATCAATAACAAAGCCCTGCGGGCGTCCGTTTAAAATATCGTTTGCTCCGCCCCAAAATAAAACAGCTTCAACCTGCTCAGGCAGATACATATTTTTCAGACGGTACACAATATCGTCACAGCAATCGCCGCATACGCCGTAATTAAGCATGGTCACGCCGGTTTCCGCCTCAACTTCCGCAATCCATGATTCTTTAGGGCCATACGGAAAACCAAAAATTAAAGAATCGCCAAAACAGGCAACTGTACGCATAGTTTTTCTCCTTAAAAAATTTTTAACTCTTTTTATATTTTTAATTCTATCAAATTTTTCTCTGTTTTTCGATTAGCAATTTAAAAACTTTTGCATTTTCACTTTTCAGGCCGATGCCAGAAAACTTTAACAGTTTCTGCCAAATTCTTTTTGCAGTTCGTTAATAAAACGCTCGGCAATGGGTGTAAATACCTGATGCTTCTTCCATATAATAAACATATCCGTCGTCAGCTCCGGGTACAGCGGACGGAATACCAGCCCGCTTTCACTGCTGGTATTAACCAGATGTTCAAAGGTTAATAAATAGCCCAGCCCTTCCCGCGTAAAAACAGAAGCATTGTACGACAGCCGGAATGAACCTTCCAGCGTCAGATCGTTAATGCGCTCGCCGCACCACAACGGCAAATCGGCATGCCAGCCCTGCCCGGAGCAAAACAGCGGCAGCCCGAGCAAATCTTCAAAAGTAATGCAATCCTTCTGCGCCAGTGCGCACCCGGCAGGCATTACCAGCCCCCACCGGTCCGATTCCGGCATTTTAACAACATTGTATTTTGCATAATCCGGGCGCTCTACCAGCACTGCAAAATCCAAAAGCCCTTTATCCAGCTTTTCCGTTACCTGCTCCGTATCTCCGCTTGTAATATGGTAATGAAAACCCGGGTACTGCTTTTTAAAACGCTTTATTAAAGCCGCCAAATGCCGGATTTGGTACGATTCCGCACAGCCGAAATAAATATTGCCGCCGATAATGTCGTCCATTGAGGCAAACTCCGCCGTTATTTTATCCGCCATCGAAAGCAAATCTTCCGCGCGTTTGCGCAAAAGCATCCCTTCTTCCGTCAGCTCAATGGAAAAGCTGTGCCGCACAAACAGCTTTTTGCCCAGCTCCTCCTCCAGCCCTTTTAACTGTTTGGAAAGCGCCGACTGCGATATGTGCATCCGCTCCGCCGCTTTGGACATATTTTCTTCGCGCGCCGCCTCTAAAAAATAGCGCAGGGTTCTGATTTCCATACTAAAACCTCCGTAAGTTTATTATAGCATGAATTGAATTTATTTCATATCACGATATGAGTTTTTACCATTAGCGTAAAAATCGCCGCCAAGCTATAATAAAAACAGAAAAGAGGTGCGCAAATGCAGCAGATAAAATTAGCAGATTACCAAAACAGCCTGCGGGAGTTAGGGTGCAGTGCCGAACTGACCGATACTGTTATGCAGCTGCTGCGAAGCGGCGATACCCAAAACGCAGCCCTGCTGCTGCGCCGCCATAAACACCTGCTTTTGGCAGAACTCCACCGGACAGAACAAAAAGTAGACCTGCTGGATTTTTTGCTTTACCAGCTAAAAAACGCAGCCCCTGCTAATATGTAAGAAAGGATGACCAGTATGAAGCTTTTTACAGCACTCGGCCTGTCGCTTTTGCTTTGCACAGGCGCAGCCGCAGCTTACGCCGCACCGGCAGGCACGGCAATTACCGCAGAAAGGACTGATACGGACATGATAGCACAACTTAATTTAACTCAGGAATGGGACAAAATTTTTCCGCAAAGCGATAAAGTAAATCACAGTAAAATAACCTTCCGCAACCGTTACGGCATTACGCTGGCGGCGGATATGTATGTACCCAAAAACGCGCAGGGCAAACTGCCCGCCATAGCCGTTTGCGGCCCGTTTGGCGCAGTTAAGGAACAGGCCTCCGGCTTTTATGCACAGGAAATGGCCGAACGCGGCTTTTTAACCATCGCCTTCGACCCTTCCTTTACCGGTGAAAGCGGTGGGCAGCCCCGCTATATGGCTTCGCCAGATATCAACACCGAGGACTTTCAGGCAGCAGTAGACTACCTTGCAGCAAATGAAATGGTTGACCCCGATAAAATCGGCATTATCGGCATTTGCGGCTGGGGCGGATTTGCCATCAATGCCGCGGCAATGGACACCCGAATAAAAGCCACCGTAGCCTCAACGATGTACGACATGAGCCGCGTAAACGCCAACGGCTATTTCGACGCGATGGACGCCGACCAGCGCTACGAACTGAAAAAGCAACTGAACGAACAGCGTACCGTTGATGCCCGCAACGGCAGTTACGAACGTGCCGGCGGTGTGGTTGACCCGCTGCCCGACGATGCACCGCAATTCGTGAAGGACTACTACGCCTACTACAAAACTCCACGTGGCTATCATCCGCGCTCGCTCAACTCCAACGACGGCTGGAACAAGACTTCCTCCCTGTCGTTCATCAATATGCCTATCCTCTCCTACTGCGATGAAATCCGCAGTGCCGTGTTGCTCATTCATGGAGAAAAAGCTCACTCCCGCTATTTTAGTGAGGATACTTTCAAGAAGCTGAAAGACGATAATAAAGAACTGATGATTATTCCCGATGCCGTACATACGGATTTATATGACCGGACAGACATTATTCCATTCGATAAGCTGGAGGAATTTTTCAAAGAATACTTAAAATAGAAGGCTTCAAGAAAAAGAATGGGATAG
>ERZ779669.1541-NODE-1541-length-10213-cov-18.978047_pt1 | contig 10213 bp, 11 predicted proteins | sample MGYA00511372_ERZ779669 | MGnify/ENA primary metagenome ERZ779669 (study PRJEB29588, sample SAMEA1967891) | human gut metagenome | biome: human gut; feature: human-associated habitat; material: faeces | place: Denmark | collected 2008/2010 ... | reverse complement strand
CGCCATCGACGGCTACTACAAGAAGCTGAACGACATGCAGACACTGTAATCAACTAACCGGAGAAAGAGGAATGAAAGAGTTTTTATATAACATAATCTACGGCATTTTCTATCTGGTGTCAAAGTTGCCTTACAGGGCCCTCTATGTGATATCAGACATCGCCAACCTCGTTCTCTACCACATAGTGCGCTACCGCCGCGACATCGTCAGACGCAACATAACATCGGCATTCCCCGAGAAGAGCCTCGAGGAGTGCATCAGCATAGAGCGCGGATTCTACAAGTGGTTCTGCGACTACTTCGTAGAGACCGTCAAGCTCATGTCCGTCAGCCGTCAGGAGCTGCTCAGCCGCATAGAGTTCAGGGGCATCGACAAGATTGAGGAGTGCTTCGACAGAGGCCAGACCTGCGCCGGCATACTCGGACATTACGGCAACTGGGAGCTGCTCTCGGCCACGGGGCTTATGTTCCGCCGCCATCCTGAGGCCGTGGTGGGCCTTATCTACAAGCCGCAGCGCAACAAGATGTTCGACCGCCTGTTCATAAAGATGCGCCAGAGCATGGGCGGAGTGTGCGTGCCCAAGCAGGACATACTGCGCTACCTCGTGTCCTTCCGCCGACAGAACCTCATGAATATCTTTGGCTACATAGCCGACCAGGCTCCACGCTACCAGAATATCCACCTGTGGCTGCCGTTCCTCAACCATGACACTCCTGTGTTTACGGGGTCAGAGCGACTGATGAGGAAGATGAACAACACGGTGTTCTATGTAGACGTCGAGCGTCCGAGCCGAGGCAAATATATATACACCTTCAAGCTGATGACCGCCGACCCGGCCTCGTTACCCGAGTTTGAGATAACCCGCCGCTACTTCGCAATGCTCGAGGAGACTATCCGCCGCAATCCCCGCTTCTACCTCTGGAGCCACAACAGGTGGAAACGTACGCACGACGAGTTCGACAAGCACTTTAAGATGGAGAACGGCCACGTGGTCGAGAAGGTTAAAAACTGACATCACGGCGATGGATTTTGTGTAGCGGCTGGCTGCATATAAATAATAGAACGATTAAATCCCTACGGCCCGACAGCGGGCAAGGGGAACGTGGCTGAACGCCAGGCTGCGGCCATGCCGCACGTTCAGGCCACATATAACATAAGAACGGAAATGACAATAGGATACGATGCCAAGCGCATAGTAAGTGACAATACAGGCCTTGGCTGCTACGGCAGGACCCTCGTCAACGACATAGCCGAGGCTGTACAGCCGGGTACAACGCTCAACCTGTACGCGCCTGGAAGGGGTAACGACGACCTTCGCAGGCAGGTGCTGCCGCGGCAGAACGTAAGATACGTTTATCCCGACAAGGCCCTCGACGGCCTTTCCCGCGCCCTGTGGCGCACGTTCGGGGTTGTGAAGGACCTCGTGCGCGACGGCGTGCGCCTTTACCACGGCCTGTCGGGCGAGCTGCCCGTGGGCATAAGGGAGACGGGCATAAAGACCGTAGTCACCATACATGACGTCATATTCATGCGCCATCCCGAGTGGTACGGCTGGCTCGACCGCAAGATGTACTCATGGAAATTCCGCAAGACCTGCCAGGAGGCCGACCGCATAATAGCCATCAGCGAGTGTACCAAGCGCGACGTGATGCTGTTCGGCGACGTGCCGTCGGATAAGATAGACGTAATATACCAGAGCTGCGGCACACGCTACAAGCTGCGCGAGGGCGAGAAGAAGATGCAGGAGGTGCATACCGCGTACATGCTGCCCGAGCGTTACGTCGTAAGCGTAGGCACCATCGAGGAACGCAAGAACATCATCCTGGCCGTGAAGGCCATGCGCCTGCTGCCCGAGGAGATAAGTCTCGTGGTCGTGGGCAAGTCAACTCCATACGCCGAGCGCGTCAAGCGCTTTGTCGAGGCCAACGGACTTGCCGGCAGGGTAAAGTTCCTGCACGGCGTGCCTGCCGACGACCTGCCCGCCATATATCAGATGGCCGAGGCATGCGTCTACCCCTCACGCTATGAAGGCTTTGGTCTGCCCGTAATCGAAGGCATACAGAGCGGCCTGCCCGTTGTGGCATGCACGGGCAGCTGCCTTGAGGAGGCGGGCGGCAACGCCACCCTGTACGTAGACCCCGACGACGTCTACGGCATGGCCGACGCCATACGCTGTAGCCTCAAGGGAGCGCCGGGACGCGAGGAGCGCATAGCCGCGGGCATGCAATACATCAGCCGCTTCGAGAATGCCGACGTAGCCCGCCAGGTGCTCGAAGTGTACCGCCGCCTGCTCGGTACGGAATGATGAATGCGCAGACGGCGCCCTACGGCGTAACGACTTGACGCAAAGGGCGTTGCGGAAAGCCGTCGTTTACCGCGCGAAAGATGGCCTTTTACTGTGTAAAACATGGCCTTTTGCAATGCGAAAGACCGCCTTTTGGAAAGCAGGACACCGCATGGCATAAATCTGCCGGCAACCTGATGAAACCTACTGGACACCCGAGCAACGATGAAACCCGTGACAATAACTGAAGGAAATACCAAGACCGTAATATCGCCCGACTACCGTGACATGGCGGAATGGCTGCTGTCCGTGCCCGAGAGATTCTCCCGTGGCGACGGAGAAGTGCTCCATTGCGGGCGCAACGAAGTCAGGCTGTTCGACTGTAGCGGTACGCGCCTTGTCGTAAAGCGATACAAGCGTCCCAACATGATACAGCGCGTGGCCTATACATTCTTCAAGAAGGGCAAGGCCGAGCGCGCCTTCCTCTTTGCCGGCGAGCTACGCAAGCGCGGTTTCGATACACCCCATGAGGCGGCGTATATCGAGATAAAGAGCGGCGGACTGTTGCTCGACAGCTACTTTATATCGGCCGAATGCACCCTGCCGGCCGTAGCCCCGTTGCTCGACCGTGACGAGCCTGACAGCGAGGCGGCCTCGGCGCTGGCCTCCCTGCTCGTGAGACTTCATGAGAAGGGCGTGCTTCACGGCGACCTAAACCTGTCGAACATACTGTATTCAAGGGACGGCGGCGGGCATTTCGAGTTCTCTCTGATAGACACCAACCGCTCAAAATTCAAACAACCTACTAAAGCCGAATGCCTCGACAACCTGAAGCGCCTTACGCATAACCGCAAGTTGATGGCGCTAATGGCCGGGCTATATGCAGGGAAACGGGGTTGGAAGGCCGGTGAGACGGTGGATGAAGTCATGCATGAGCTTGACATGTTTGAGAAAAAGATAGCTAAAAGACAAAATTTCAAGAGGCTTGTAAAATATAAGAAGAAAGCCAGGTGATATTCCTTTTGCCGTTGGCTGTTAACAGTAATGCTTATGGAAATGAATGTAACGCTTGACAATTTGGGTGGATTATATGCCCTGCAGGACAGGTATACGGAGCTGACCCATAGATATCATAGGATGAAAAAGCGTGGCAAATTCGTTAAGATGACCGTTGCCCTGCCTTGCCGGTTGGCACGAAAACTCGTGAAATATCGTGTTATAGGTATGTACAAAAGATTGGGACAGCTGCCACGGCTTAGCGGAAGTACCGACGTTGTAGTGTCGTTGACGTCATTTCCTCCGCGTATCAACGGGCTTCGCTTCGTGGTGCTTTCGTTGCTCACACAAACGGTAAGGCCTGGCAAGATAGTTATTTATTTGTCGGCCGACGAGTTTCCGCACCGTGAGTCCGACTTGCCCGACGACCTGCTCGCCCTGAAGGAGTATGGTCTTGACATTCGTTTCGTCAGCGGCAATATTCGTTCACATAAGAAATACCATTACGCCTTCAGTGATTTTCCGGAAAGTACGGTGATAACTGTTGATGACGATACAATCTACCACCAGCGCACGCTGGAGCGTCTTGTCAGCCTGTCCGCACGTTATCCTAAGGCCGTATGTGCCAATATAATCAGGATTATCGGCATGGTCGGAAACGGTTTTATGCCATATTTAAAGTGGAGGAAGTACGACAAAGGCCGTGAGAGTCTCTCCATGCGCTATATGGCGATAGGTTGCGGCGGCGTGCTCTACCCTCCACAATGGGCTGGTGACATGCTGTTGGATAAGGAGCAGGCCATGCGTTTATGTCCGTTGGCAGATGACTTGTGGTTGAAGGCCAACCAATTGATAAGCCACGTTCCCGTAGTGTTTGCCGGAGGTGACAACCCTCCATGTTCGATAGAGCTGCCCGGAGTAAGGAAAAGCGCCCTGCAACGCAAGAACACCGGCAAGGAAAACATGAATGACGAACAGTGGGGACGCATGGATAAGGAGTTCGGACTGGCGCAGACCGTGGCTGGAATAATTGAAAAAGAAACAAGTAACTGCAAACAGAATACACCATGACAATAGGCGTCATAATATCAACATACAATAATCCGCGCTGGCTTGAGAAGACTCTTTGGGGGTATGCTTGCCAGACTATGCCGGCCGATGAAATCATAATAGCCGATGACGGGTCAACGGAAGATACAAGGCTGCTTGTAGAACGATTTGCCGAGACGTTGCCGATAAAGTACGTATGGCATGAGGACAAGGGCTTTCGCAAGACAAAGATACTTAACCGTGCGTTGGCCGAGGCTATGGCTGATTATCTGATTTTTACCGACCAGGACCTTATTCCTCGGGCAGATTTCATATCTACACATGTTGGCCATGCCCGCAAAGGCCGTTTCCTTTCGGGTGGGTGCATACGTCTGCCTATGGAAACGAGTGAGGCCATAACGCGCGTGGACGTCGAGAGCGGCGACGCTTTCCGTATCGGTTGGTTGAGAAAGCATGGTTTACAGTTTAATTTCAAGTGTACTAAGCTGATAAAAAACAGCATGTTTGCGCGCTTTATGAATGCGGTTACTCCAACGAAAGCCACCTGGAACGGTGGTAATGCGTCTGGATGGCGTGAAGACTTGTTGGCGGTAAATGGCTTTAACGAGCGTATGAAATACGGAGGTGAGGACCGCGAGTTTGGCGAACGGCTTGTAAATAAAGGCCTGAAAGGTGTTCAGCTGCGCTATTCGGCAATTATTCTGCATCTTGACCACGGCCGGCCGTACAAGAATAAGGAAGCCATCGAGTGGAACAAGAGGATAAGGAAAGAGATAAGACGTAACAAGATAATCGTTACCCCTTACGGAATAAGGCAGCAGGAACAGTAAAAACGGAATAACAAGAAAATGACTTCCGCATCTAACCAATGGCAACATGTATGAATTAAACTTGCAAGACGTACTGTCATTCCGTGTCGGCGCACTGAATAACAGTGTACCTTGGAGGATGGAATGTATTGTGGAAAGTTACATGTGAGGCCGAAACCTTTAGTAAGGTGAAATCGAAGCATTCATAAAATATAGACGGAAACATGACAAAAGTGCTGCCGCGCAAGATATACTACACACTGAACAGCGGAAAGAACTCTAAGCTGAAATACTTTATCGCAAGTATATTAAGGAGTAATACGCCGCGATGTATGTTGCGCCCGTTCCTCAATTATAAGATGGGTGGGCTCGACAAGCGGGCAGATAAGGACTATATCCTTGATAGGGTAAGCTATTATTGCAAGTTGACGGATGAAATGCAGTATGACAAAAAATTGTGGTACGATAAATCCGTAACGTTGAATATGCAGGCTTTAACCAGTCCGAAGGTTTATTATTATGACTCGATGAGGTATGCACGGTGGTTCGACGGCAGGCTGAGATGGGTGCTTGTTCCCAAGGACTTGAGCCGTAATATGGATATTCCGTCAATCGTAAAGTCAAGGCTTATCGGTGAAGGCAACGAATGTTCGGTGCTATTGAAGCTCAATGCCGTGCGTCATTTTATCTTTGTGAACGACAACAAGCGGTGGGAAGACAAGAAAGACATGGCCGTGTTCAGGGGCGGTATAGGGCAGAACAGGCGTTTGATGAAACGTAAACCGTTTGTGGAGCGCTACTTTGGCAACCCTATGTTTGACATCGGAGTTCTTGAACCTAAGTATGGCGAATGGCGAAGGCCGAAAATGACGATATCCGAACACCTTGACTATAAGTTCGTAATGTCGCTCGAAGGCAATGACGTGGCGAGCAATCTCAAGTGGATAATGTCGTCAAACTCTATCGCAGTAATGCCTAAACCGGAGTGCGAGACATGGTTTATGGAGGGCCGGCTCATCCCCGATTACCATTATATAGAGATTAAACCAGACTTTTCGGATGTGGAGGAGAAGCTCAGATACTACATCAGCCACCCCGACAAGGCGTACGAAATAATACGGCATGCTCACGAATGGGTTGACCAGTTTAGGGACACACGGCGCGAGACGCTCATCTCACTGCTCGTTCTTGACAAGTATTTCAAGATTACTAACGGCTGATTTTGTACCTTGTCATTCTGAGGAAAATATAATTTTGCTTGGTAATGCACTTTTTAGTATAAAGGAGGTTGAATGATGAAAAGATTTATTTTTATTACATTTGCAGCGCTTACGCTGGCCTCTTGTGCCACGGCGGACATATCATAGTCATATTGACTTTATTCTCATGTTATATAAAATTCCGTGAACATGGAAAACAGAATAAATATATTGGACAATGAATACAGGCAATGGGTAAAACAACTCAGCGCACGTTATCGCCGAGACCGAATAAAAGCAGCCGTCAGTGTTAACGGTCTACTTATAGAATATTATTGGAACCTTGGTAAAGACATTGTTTCCAAGGATGCGGATAATAAATACGGAAGCAAGTTCTACGCACGATTAAGCGCTGACTTACGCAAAGAACTGCCCGAAGTTGAGGGCTTGTCGGAAACAAATATACGGTACTCAAGGCGTTTTTACACGCTGTATTGCAGCACCACGGAGAATCTTCCACAACTTGTGGAAGATTTACAAAAAATTCCGTGGGGACATCATAGATGTATAATTGATAAATGTGCGGGTAACGTTAACAAGGCATTATTTTACGTCAGACAAACGTTCAATAACGGGTGGAGCCGAGCTGTATTGCTGAATTTTATCGATACAGACTTATACGAACGACAAGGAAAGGCAATAACGAACTTCAAACGAAATCTTCCGTCAGATACTTGCGATCTTGCCCAAGAACTGACAAAAGACCCTTACAACTTTGATTTCCTTGCCATAAAGAGTGAATATAACGAGCGACAACTTAAGGACGCCTTGCTGCATAACATAACAAAGTTTCTTGTAGAGCTCGGAACAGGATTTGCATACGTTGGTCGTGAGTACAGACTACAAATAGGTACGAAGGAAAAATTCATAGACTTATTGTTCTATAACCTTAATATAAGATGTTACGTTGTTGTAGAAGTGAAGATTGATGAGTTCGATTCATCAGACATAGGTCAGCTTGGGACATACGTAACGGCCGTCAATCATATCTTAAAAAAAGAAGGAATAGATAATCCAACAATAGGTTTGCTTATATGTAAAAATAAGGATAATCTTTTGGCACAATATGCATTAGAATCAAGCAGCCAGCCTTTGGGTATATCTGAATACGAACTGTCACGACTTTATCCAACAAAAGTTGAGGGAACAATTCCATCTATAAAAGAAATAGAGACATGTCTCGGAGATAAGTAGAAACTGACCGTTGGCTACAAAATGTTGTAAAAATAATGCGTTTGTTATTATAGATCACTGTATGGCAATTGAAAATCATGCATAATAATTCCAATGAAATATAAAAAAGGAGGCGTTATGAAAAATGTCATTATTGTAATCATTGCAGCGCTTACGCTGGCTTCTTGTTCTACGGCGGACAAGGTGGCGCGTGACGAAAGGCGGCGCGAGAAGGCCGGGATGGTGGCCGAGAGTATCGAGTCGGGCCGTTACAGGGTTGGCGTGAGGACGGCTTATCCGGCGCGCGGGGGTGCAGTGCAGGTGACGGGTGACTACGGGCTGGAGGTGAGCGGTGATAGTGTTACGGTGTATCTGCCGTATTTCGGGCGTGGCTTTACGCTGCCTTACGGAGGCGGACGTGGGCTTAACTTCAAGGCTGCTATGGCGGAATACAAGGTGAGGAGAGTGAAGCGCGACAGGACGCGCGTGGATTTCCTCACGGGAAACGACGAGGATATTTATCGTTTTACCGTAGACATTTTCGACAATGGCCAGGTTACCGTTGACGTGCAGCCGCAACAGCGCTCGCGCATCAGCTACGGTGGCGAGCTGGAGTGACGCCGCATGCAGCGTGACGGGTGTATGCCGTGGCACGGTGAAGTGACAAAAAACGGGCAGGATTCTCGCGAACCCTGCCCGTTCTGATAAATCATATGTGTGTGTAATTTTATTTCAGCTTAGTGTATCCGTAGCGTGCTGTGTCGCCGAGCTCCTCCTCAATGCGGATAAGCTGGTTGTACTTAGCCATACGGTCGGTGCGGCTCATTGAACCGGTCTTGATCTGGCCTGAGTTGGTAGCTACCGCGATGTCGGCGATAGTGGTGTCCTCGGTCTCGCCAGAGCGGTGAGACGTAACGGTTGTGTAGCCGTGGCGGTGAGCCATCTCGATTGCGTCGAGGGTCTCGGTGAGCGAACCGATCTGGTTAACCTTGATCAGGATAGAGTTAGCTGCGCCCATCTTGATACCCTTCTCGAGGAACTTAACGTTGGTAACGAACAGGTCGTCGCCTACCAGCTGGCAGCGTCCACCGATACGTTCGGTAAGTTTTTTCCATCCCTCCCAGTCGTTTTCACTCATACCATCTTCGATGGAGTCGATAGGATATTTGTTGATAAGTTCTTCCAGATAGGCAATCTGTTCTTCTGATGTACGCTTCTTGCCCTTTTCACCTTCAAAAATTGTATAATCGTACAGTCCATCTCTATAAAACTCGGATGAAGCACAGTCCATACCGATCATAACATCTTTGCCCGGTTCGTAACCTGCCTGCCGGATGGCTGCAAGAATAGATTCCAACGCATCTTCTGTTCCATTCAGTGCAGGGGCAAAACCTCCTTCATCACCTACAGCAGTGCTCAGACCTCTATCATGCAATACTTTCTTCAAAGCATGGAAAACTTCAGCCCCCATACGAAGACCTTCGCGGAAAGAAGGTGCTCCCACCGGACGGATCATAAATTCCTGAAAGGCAATAGGCGCATCACTGTGTGAACCTCCGTTGATAATATTCATCATCGGAACAGGCATTACAAATGTATTTACTCCACCTATATAACGGTATAAAGGTATATCCAGATAGTTTGCCGCAGCCTTTGCCACTGCAAGAGAAACTCCTAAAATAGCATTTGCACCTAAATTCGACTTGGTTGGCGTGCCATCCAGCTCAAGCATTTTCTTGTCGATAGCCCGCTGCTCCAGAACAGCCCATCCAGTCAAAGCCGGAGCAATAACCTTATTTACGTTTTCAACAGCTTTCAACACACCTTTTCCACCGTAACGGTTAGAATCTTTATCACGAAGTTCGAGAGCTTCATGTTCACCGGTAGATGCTCCGGAAGGAACAGATGCACGTCCCATCACGCCAGATTCCAGTCTTACTTCAACCTCTACCGTAGGATTTCCTCGTGAATCGAGTATTTCACGACCTATAATTGATTTTATTTTCATATTTATTTCTATTTAAATGATTAGTATTTCTCAGTGTTACAAAAATCATAAATTCTGATAAACACCACAATACCTCAAAATAGGTATTTTTTACGTGTATAAAAAAGCGCAGAACTCATATTCGGAAGTTCTGCGCTTTAGTCATACATATCCAATATTAATAATTATTTTTCTTTACTTCGAAATATGCCTGTGGATGTAAACATGCCGGACAAGTTTCAGGAGCTTCCGTACCTACATATAAGTAACCACAGTTACGGCACTGCCATACTACCTCGGCGTCTTTCTTGAATACCTTTCCTTCTTCTACATTCTTTGCCAGAGCAAGGTATCTTTCTTCGTGTCCTTTTTCTGCAACAGCAATTTCACGATACATCTTCGCAATGGCAGGGAAACCTTCTTCATCTGCAATGTCAGCAAATTTCGGATAATCCAAGCTCCATTCTTCATTTTCACCTGCTGCAGCTGCTTTCAGGTTTTCCAATGTAGTACCGATTACGCCGGCAGGATAGCTGGCAGTAATTTCTACCATTCCACCTTCCAACCACTTGAACATTCTCTTGGCATGTTCCTTTTCCTGATCAGCAGTTTCCATAAAAATAGCAGAAATCTGCTCGAAGCCTTCTTTCTTTG
>ERZ779669.1539-NODE-1539-length-10219-cov-20.189984_pt1 | contig 10219 bp, 10 predicted proteins | sample MGYA00511372_ERZ779669 | MGnify/ENA primary metagenome ERZ779669 (study PRJEB29588, sample SAMEA1967891) | human gut metagenome | biome: human gut; feature: human-associated habitat; material: faeces | place: Denmark | collected 2008/2010 ... | reverse complement strand
ACATTAATTGATATAGTAGATGTTTTCTGGATTCCGTGTCGGTGCACGGAATGACAAAATGAGACCGCCTGAATTAAATGATGATGACACTTGAATTAGAAAAGATTATAAAAAATAAGCTTGAAAATAACGTTTTGTCATCCAAACAATCTGCGGATAAACCCAAAAGACCGTCTTTTACCTTACAAAAGGCCATCAATCGCACGCTAAAAGGCCGCCTTTCGCAACGCAAAAGACGGCCTTTTGGAAATCCACCGATGAAACATGGCTTCACAACAGCAATTATAGTCCTGTCTTACGGATAATGTCTAAGGTCACGCTTGCTCACAATGGTGTCTTCAGTTTCAACTGGGATAAGTTTGAAACTGCCTGAACTGCGCGACTTTAAGATGACGTCCTCGCCGTTACGGGCCATGTCAAGAAACTTTGTCTGGTTAGCTCTGAATTCCCTGGTGCTTATTACAATCATGATACTCTCCTTTCTTTTAAATACTGTTTTACATTGCGAAGATAGACAAAAAACCGTTGGTTACCAAACTGGACGCATTGTTTCACGCCACTTTTAAGAACATTTCACATACAAAGGCACCACAAGGCATGCCGCAAACGAAACAGGGCGCACCCGTAAGGCGCGCCCTGTGAGCTATTTAAAGACTTAATCCGGATGCATCAAGGCTGCTTGCCGATGTAAGCAAGAATACCGCCGTCGACGTAAAGGATATGTCCGTTAACGAAGTCAGAGGCGTCGGAAGCGAGGAATACGGCCGGGCCCATGAGGTCTTCGGGCGTGCCCCAGCGTGCCGCCGGAGTCTTCGATACGATGAAACTGTCGAACGGATGGCGGCTGCCGTCTGCCTGGCGCTCGCGCAAGGGAGCTGTCTGCGGCGTGGCGATGTAGCCCGGTCCAATGCCGTTACACTGGATGTTGTACTCTCCGTACTCTGAACAGATGTTGCGGGTGAGCATTTTCAGTCCGCCCTTTGCTGCCGCGTAGGCTGACACTGTCTCGCGTCCCAGCTCGCTCATCATCGAGCATACGTTGATAATCTTGCCGTGGCCCTTCTTTATCATACCGGGGATTACGGCCTTTGATACGATGAACGGCGCGTTTAGGTCGATGTCGACAACCTGGCGGAACTCGTCAACCGACATCTCGGTCATGGGTATGCGCTTGATTATTCCTGCGTTGTTGACGAGGATGTCGATAGTACCCAGCTCTTTCTCGATGTCTGCCACCATCTGTTTTACCTCATCTTCCTTGGTTACGTCGCAGATATAGCCCTTTGCGTCAATGCCTTTAGCCTTGTAGTCGGCCAGCGCCTGGTCCATGTGGTGCTGGGAACGGCAGTTGAAAGCAATCTTTGCGCCCGCGTTAGCGTAAGCCTCCGCAATGGCGAATCCTATTCCGTAAGCCGCTCCGGTGACAAGAGCCACCTTGCCCTCGAGCGAGAATTTACTTGAAAATGTGTCCATTGTTTTCCTTATTTGTTTGTTTTCAAGGAGTTAAGGAGTAATGGAGTAAAGGAGTTAAGACAAATGCCTTGATGAAGGAATGTATCTTAGAATGTCTTAAGAAAATCTTAACATGCAAGACATTTGTCTTAACTCCTTTACTCCATTACTCCTTAACTCCCAAATAAATGATTTACTTCAAATCCGTAATCTTCGAGAAGTCCTGGTCGCCATAGTCGAGATTCTCGCCTCCCATTCCCCAGATGAAGGTATAGTTGTGGGTTGCGGCGGCGCTGTGAATGCTCCACTCGGGTGACAGAACGGCCTGGTCGCCCTTCATCCAGATGTGGCGTGTCTCGTCGATTTGTCCCATGAAGTGGCATACGGCCTGCTCTTCGGGCACCTCGAAGTAGAAGTATGCCTCCATGCGGCGGCTGTGTACATGGGCGGGCATGGTGTTCCACACGCTGCCGGGAGCCAGCTCCGTCATACCCATCTGCAACTGGCAGGTAGGCAGCACCTGGCTTACGAGCATCTTGTTGATGTCGCGCTCGTTGCTCATCTCGAGCGAACCCATGTGAGCAACTACGGCGTCAGCCTTGGTAACCTTCTTGCAGGGATACTCCTTATGGGCCGTTACGCTGTTGAAGTAGAACTTCGCCGGCTTGGCCGAATCCTTGCTGCTGAAGAACACGTCGCGGTCGCCGCGGCCGATGTAAAGAGCCTCTTTGTATCCGAGGGTGAACGTCTCGTCGCCTACTTTAACAACACCCTCGCCCTGGCCTACGTTGAATATGCCGACCTCACGGCGTGTAGTGAAGTACTCAGCCTTAAGAGGGTCGATGGCCTCGAGCTTCAGTTCCTCGTTGACGGGCATTGCTCCGCCCACCAGCATGCGGTCATACATAGAGTAAACCATGTTGACTTCATCTGCCGTGAACACCTTTTCGATGAGGAAGTCACGGCGGATTCTCTTGGTGTCGTAGCTCTTCGCATCCTCGGGATGCGCTGCATAACGGATTTCGTAATTTGTTTTCATAATGTATGTTTTAATCGGTTTGTTTCAAGATTATGTCAGCACAAGGCCACCAACGGTTGCATATAATCGGTATCGGCACGTGGGTTGGCCTTTGCAAAGGTACTAAAAAAAATCGCACTCTTGACATATAAGAGTACGATTATTATATGAATAATACTTAAAAAACATCTTGTCAAACTTCAACTGACGGCGCTCTCGCAACGCGTTTGTTACCGTTGCCGATGCAAAAGACCGTGGATAGAGTTGCAAAAGGCCGTCTTTAGCAAGCTAAAAGGCCGTCTTTCAGACGCCCAAAGACGGCCTTTCACAATTCATTGGAACACAAGGCGTTACACACGCAGTTATCTTAACATGGCCCGCATGCCGCATAACGCCCGCTAAACAGCGTAAAAGCAGAAGGCCGCACGTTGTAATCCAACGTGCGGCCTTCTGCTTATTAACCTTTTAATCATGTTGTCCAAAGCGGATTCGAACCACTACAAACAGAACCAAAACCTGTTGTGCTACCATTACACCATTGGACAATCACGGGTGCAAAGGTAGTGGTTTTTTACGCCACTACCAAAATTTTTCACTACTTTTTAGTCTTTTACGATTACCAAATAATAGTTTTTCTTGCCTCGCTGCACCAAAAGATACTTTCCGTCTATAAGGTCGTCGGCAGTTATCTGGCGGTCGAACGCGGTAAGTTTCTCCTTGTTCAGAGATACGCCCCCGCCCTGGACGAGCTTGCGCATCTCGCCCTTGCTGGCAAATACTGCCGCAGCCTGGGTGAATATTTCTACCGCGGGCTGGCCCAACTGGTCGCGCCCAATCTCGTATTGGGGTACGCCTTCGAATATGTCAAGAAGCGTCTGTTCGTCGAGTTTCAGCAGACTTTCCTTGGTAGACTTACCGAAAAGGATGTTGCTTGCCTCTATCGCGGCATCAAGAGCCTCACGAGAGTGTACCATTACGGTAACCTCTTCGGCCAGGCGGCGCTGCAATGTGCGGCGACCGGGGTCTTGCCTGTGTTCCTCAACGAGGGCGTCTATCGTTTCTTTGTCAAGGCTCGTGAATATCTTGATGTAACGTTCGGCATCGTCATCGCTCACATTCAGCCAGAACTGATAGAACTTATAGGGCGACGTGCGCTTGGGATCGAGCCAGATGTTGCCCGTCTCCGTCTTGCCGAATTTCTTTCCGTCAGCTTTCGTTATCAGCGGACATGTCAGGGCGAAAGCCTCAGCTTCACCTCCGAGAGTGCGGCGGATAAGCTCCGTTCCGGTAGTCATGTTGCCCCACTGGTCGTTTCCTCCCATCTGGAGTTTGCACCCCTTATGCTGGTAGAGGTAGAGGAAGTCATAGCCCTGGAGCAGCTGGTATGTGAACTCAGTGAACGAAAGGCCGTCGCGGGCTTCGCCGTTCAGGCGCTGCTGAACGCTCTCCTTAGCCATCATGTAGTTCACTGTGATGTGCTTTCCTACCTCACGGGCGAACTGGAGGAAGCCCATATCCTTCATCCAGTCGTAGTTGTTGACAAGCTCGGCGCGGTTAGGCGCGTCGCTTTCAAAGTCGAGGAACTTGGCCAGCTGCTTTTTAATGCACTCCTGGTTGTGGCGCAGTGTGTCTTCGTCGAGCAGGTTACGCTCGAGGCTTTTGCCCGATGGGTCGCCTATCATGCCGGTAGCTCCGCCGACGAGGGCCAGCGGTTTGTGGCCGCAACGCTGCAGGTGACGCAACATCATCACGCCACAGAGGTGACCGATGTGGAGCGAATCAGCAGTAGGATCAGTGCCGAGATAAGCCGTTACCTGCTCTTTCATGAGTAGTTCCTCGGTTCCGGGCATGATTTGACTCAGCATACCTCGCCATTTAAGTTCTTCAACAAAGTTTTTGTTCATCGAATGAGATACTTTAATTTATTATTTTGTGATAGGACGGATGGGCCTAATGGGCCTGATAAGACCGATAAGACGCACCGCCACGGGTTTCTTAATTCTTAACTCTTAATTATTAACTTCCTACGGAACGGGGTCGTATCCGCTCCCGCCCCACGGGTTGCAACGTAATATCCTCCATATCGCAAGGGCAAGACCCTTGACCGGCCCGTGCTTTTTCAACGCCTGCTTGGCGTATTCAGAGCATGTAGGCGTAAACCGGCATGAGGGCGGGGTAAACGGTGATATGCACTTCTGGTAAAACAATATCGGAAGACACAACAGCCAAACGATGGCTTCCGACAGTGCTTTAAGGACACGTTTCATTCTGCTTGTCAAGCTTTTCGGCTATGCGTTGCAGCAGGTTGGCCACGCGGGTTTCCACCTCGGCTGTATTCCACAGCTTGTCGTCGAGCCAGATGAAAGCCATCTTCAGCTCAATGCCGCACTGTGCGTCAAGACGCCTGTAAATGACGTCCTTATTCTTCCGATAGGCCTCGCGCACTTGTCTTTTTACCCTGTTGCGCTTCACCGCGCGCTTAAAGCAACGCTTCGGCACGCTCACCAACATCCGTGCACCGGGCTTGCAGCCGTCGGCATGGGACATGGCATAGACCAAACGGAGGGGGAACGCCGACATTGAGCGGCTTCCGCCTCTTGTGAACAGGCTGTCGATGTCTTTCTTGCCACACAGCCGTTCATCCTTGCGGAATGTCATGGTGCCGTGTCCGGGCATACATATATTGTTACTTGTTTTTCTTCAGGAACTCGTTAAGGGCGCTCGTCATTGACGGGAATTGCTGCGTAGGAGCCTCAACCTTCACCTCAAGTCCGGCGTCGTGGGCAGCCTTTGCCGTAGCGGGGCCAAACGTGCCGACTACCACCTTGCCGTTCATCGTGTCGCCAAAAGTATTCTTGAAGGCGTTGATTCCCGACGGGCTGAAGAATATGCACATGTCGTAATCGAAGGTCTTTACCTCTTCCTCGGTGAAATCGTTGCTCACCGTACGGTACATTACGCACTCGGCATGGGTCAGCTTCTTTGAGTCAAGCAGTTTCTTAACCGTATCGTCGTGAACGTCGCTCATCGGAACGAGGTACCTCTCGCCCTTGTGCTTCACCATAGTAGGCAGCAGGTCGTCTATCTTTCCCGTCTTGCCGAAGAACACCTTGCGCTTCCTGTACTGCACGTATTTCTGGATATAGAGGGCTATTGTCTCCGTAACGCAAAAATATTTCATCGTCTCCGGTATTTCAAGCCTCATCTCCTTTGCCAGGTTGAAGTAATTATCTATGGCATGACGCGACGTAAACACTACGGCAGAGTAGTTGAGAATACTGATTTTCTGTTGGCGGAACTCTTTTGAGGACAGCCCTTCTACTTTTATAAACGGACGGAAGACCAATTCTACGCCATACTCTTTCTCCATCTCGAAATAAGGTGACTTGTCACTGCTGGGTTTCGGTTGTGACACTAAGATTTTTCTTACCATCTGTCAATTCACTAAAAGTTTATTTTCAAATAATCTACTACGTTTACCAATACGCCCCACAACGCGAGCAAGGGCATTATTTCAAGGGCACAAAAGTACAAAATTATCTGCAAAAAAAAGGCTTTATGTTTGAAAAACACTATAAAACTCTTGTAAAGCAAAGACATTTTAACCAAAGCAATGACAAAAAAGACATAAATTATGGCTTTTTGCATTGAAAGGTCAAAATACGACACGAGCAGCACAAGGGGGAACAGCGCCACGCCCTCCATCGACGTGGCGAAGAGCAGCGACTTGAGCCACTTAACGCTCTTGCGGCTGCCGAAGAACACGCTGTTGACGGCCCAATATACCAGCAGCCTGAAGCCGAAGTAGGCTACGTATATGCCGAAAAACACCGCCACGAGCTGGTACTGTGACGACAGGATGAACGTGTCGGCAACGTTCTCAAGGGTATAAATGAACGATATTATGGCGAAAAGCAGGCATGTCAGCAACACGAAGAACGACTGTGAGCGCACCTCGGCCGAGGTTTCCGAATAGTCGGACGATATGTTCTTGGTGCCGCGGAAGAACTGTTTTGCCTGTATCGTGATGAAGCGCCGTGTATTGGCGAACGCCAGCATGGCTATGATGAAACATCCTATGAGCAGCGCCGTAAGCGTATTGTCGCCCTGTATGGTATATGGCACAGGGTCGCCGGCTATGCCGCTGCGGCTGTTGCCTATCTCCGGACGGAAGGTGGAGTCGTTACGGAAGAATCTGTCGATGTATGCCTCGGGCTGCACTACCTCGCCCGGGCGTGTCCACTTCTCCTGCCCCGGCAGCGTGAGCGTGTCGGGACGGGTGCTAAGGTGGGTGTTCACCACATGGAAGTTGGCCTGTATCGCAGAGTCCTGCTGCTCGGGCGTAGCGTCCTCGGGCAACTGCTTCAGCACCTCGTATGGCGTGCGGGCCTTGCCCCGGTATCCGGCGGCGGGCGCCGCTTCAGCCTGCGCCGCTGCCCCCGTTACGGTTGTAGAGTCAGCTTGATTGACTGCCATGGTAGTTGTTTTATAGGCCGGACAGGCCTAATCAGGCTGATAAGCCGGATTAGGCTGATGGGTCTAATAGGACTAATAGGCCTTATAAGCCATCGGATTCCTCACTCTTAATCTTAGTTCTTGATTTTCAGCTCCTTGCGTATCTCGTCAACCATGTCGAGCTTTTCCCATGTGAACAGCTCAACGTCGATGGTCTTCTTCTCGTGGTAACGGCTGGTGAAGGTCTTGCTTACGACCTCGTTCCTGCGGCCCATGTGGCCGTAGGCGGCGGTTTCGAGATACATCGGCTGGCGCAGTTTCAGCTCGCGCTCGATGGCCTTCGGCCTGAGGTCGAACATCCGTGAAATCTTTGAAGCAATCTCGCCGTCGGTCATATCGACGTGGCTCTTGCCGTAGGTGTTGACGTAAATGCTTACGGGCTCGGCCTTGCCGATGGCGTAGCTTACCTGCACGAGCATCTCGTCGGCCACTCCCGCTGCCACCATGTTCTTGGCGATATGGCGCGCGGCGTAAGCTGCCGAGCGGTCAACCTTGCTCGAGTCCTTGCCCGAGAAGGCGCCTCCGCCGTGTGCGCCCTTGCCTCCGTAGGTGTCAACGATTATCTTGCGGCCTGTCAGTCCGGTGTCGCCGTTGGGACCGCCGATAACAAACTTGCCCGTAGGATTGACCAGGTAAGTTATGTCGTCGTTGAACAGCGCAAGCACCTTCTCCGAATGAATCTGCTCCTTCACGCGGGGTATCAGTATGTGCTTGACGTCGTCCTCGATGCGCGCCAGCATGCGCGCGTCGTCCGTGTCGAACTCGTCGTGCTGCGTAGAAACCACGATTGTCGTTATGCGCTGTGGCACTCCGTCGTCAGAGTACTCCACGGTAACCTGGCTCTTGGAGTCCGGCCTGAGGTAGGTCATTTGCTTTCCTTCCTTGCGTATGTCGGCCAGCGTGCGCATGATGAGGTGCGCCAGGTCGAGCGTAACGGGCATATAGTTCTCCGTCTCGTTGCATGCGTAGCCGAACATCATGCCCTGGTCGCCGGCGCCCTGGTCCTCTACGGTGCCGTTGTCAACGCCGCGGTTGATGTCGTCGCTCTGCTCGTGGATGGCGTTCAGAATGCCGCACGAATCGCCGTCAAACTGGTATTCCGACTTGGTATAGCCTATCTTCTTGATAGTCCTGCGCGCGATGGTCTGCAAGTCGATGTACTCGCTGCTGCGCACCTCGCCCGCAATGACAACCTGTCCGGTGGTAACCAATGTCTCCACGGCTACCCTCGCGTCGGCGTCGTAGGCCAGGAACTGGTCAAGTATGGCGTCCGAAATCTGGTCGGATACCTTGTCGGGATGTCCTTCCGACACTGATTCTGAAGAAAACAAATATGACATATTTCTTTGCTTAATTATAAATGGGTTGCAAAGTTACGCCATTTATAATTAACGGCAAAATAAAACGGGGTATTTAACTGATTTTTCAGGGACAGTAAAAATATGACTTATCCCTTCAATACGATTTTATCACGTTCCACATTCTTGTTGTAAGGCAGGAACGACCACGAGGCCCATTGTTGCCTTGTATAGACAGAAGGGTTTATTTCCTCGCCAATCTCCCATCCCAATTCACGGAAAGGATACGCCACGCCATAGTCACCGGCCTCGAGTTTAGGCTTGTCCAATAAGATAAGCAAGTCCCAGTCTGAACCTATACGGGCGTCTCCACGAGCTTGTGAACCGTAAAGGAACAAAGAACTGCCGGCCGGTAATGTCGACATAGCCAAGTTCTTGATGCGTTCTATGATTTTATCACGCTTCATCCTATATGCAAAGATAGTTAAAGATGAGCGCAATGGCAAGAAAAAGACGAAGTTTTTTAATGATAATTGTTGCGCGCTTTCCTTCATGTCTTTGCCGTGGATAAACCGCGACTCCATATTCGCGTCCTCTGTCCACGCAGATGTGCCGCGCTGTAATACGCCATCTTTCGTCTTCCAAAAGGCTGTCTTTTGCAACGCGATTGACGGCATATTGCAACGCGAAAGACGGCCTTTTGCAAACCCTCTGGCTGTCAACGACTTACAAGGCCTCCACCGAAACCACGCCCATCAACCCCCTACCCCAAAAACCGGACAACCCCAAAACCGCATAACCGCACGGCCGCATAACCCCAAAACCGCATGACCTTATAACCTTATTTATATATTAATAAAAATTAAATAGCCCGAAATAAGGCGGCGAATTGTTTCCTTTTTTCCCGATTTTACTGTAACTTTGCGGGCAAAATCGAGAAAACATAAATTACGACTCTTTTAAACTTAAGGTAATTATGAAGATTGAAAAAGTGCATGCAAGAGAAATCCTCGACTCAAGAGGCAACCCCACGGTTGAAGTAGAAGTAACCCTCGAAAACGGCGTCATGGGCCGCGCAGCCGTTCCGTCAGGAGCGTCTACAGGCGAGAACGAAGCCCTCGAGCTTCGCGACGGCGACAAGAACCGCTACCTTGGCAAGGGTGTACTCAAGGCCGTGGATAACGTCAACAACATCATCGCGCCGGCATTGAAGGGCGACTGCGTCTTCGACCAGCGCGCTATCGACTATAAGATGCTGGCTCTCGACGGAACTCCCACAAAGAGCAAGCTCGGCGCCAACGCCATCCTCGGCGTGTCTCTGGCTACCGCACAGGCTGCTGCCAAGGCTCTCGGCATGCCCCTCTACCGCTATATCGCTGCAACTCATACACAATGCCCGTTCCGATGATGAACATCATCAACGGCGGCGCTCACTCTGACGCGCCTATCGCATTCCAGGAGTTCATGATTCGTCCCGTAGGCGCTCCCAACGAGAAGGAAGCTATCCGCATGGGCGCAGAGGTATTCCACGCTCTCGCTAAGCTGTTGAAGAAGCGCGGACTCTCTACCGCAGTAGGCGACGAGGGCGGTTTCGCTCCCGCACTTGACGGCATCGAGGACGCTCTCGAGAGCATCTGCCAGGCTATTAAGGACGCAGGTTACGAGCCGGGCAAGGACGTTAAGATTGCTATGGACTGCGCAGCCAGCGAGTTCGCAGTATGCGAGAACGGCGAGTGGTACTATGACTACCGCCAGCTGAAGGACGGAAAGAAGAAGGATCCTAACGGCAAGAAGCTCACCGCAGAGGAGCAGATCAAGTACCTCGAGGAGCTCATCACCAAATATCCTATCGACTCTATCGAGGACGGACTCGACGAGAACGACTGGGACAACTGGGTTAAGCTGACCGCTGCCATCGGCGACCGCTGCCAGCTGG
>ERZ779669.1536-NODE-1536-length-10231-cov-3.573113_pt1 | contig 10231 bp, 7 predicted proteins | sample MGYA00511372_ERZ779669 | MGnify/ENA primary metagenome ERZ779669 (study PRJEB29588, sample SAMEA1967891) | human gut metagenome | biome: human gut; feature: human-associated habitat; material: faeces | place: Denmark | collected 2008/2010 ... | reverse complement strand
CAAGCCATACAGAATATGTCCGGGAAAGCGGAAGTCTTTCCATTCTTCATAACTTTCCCGTGTGAGGCGAGTGTGATAGAAATAAATATTGAGTTTTGGATTCATGTCTCAGGAATTAACGCCATTTGTTACGTCCTAACCATTTATTGATGCGGTTGATCAATGCTTTTCCAATGTTCTTGAAATTTCCGTGGCATAGGTTCAAGTAGAGCTCTTCGAACGAGCGTCCGATTTTAATCCACGGATGCCCCCAGGCCATGATGCGGAACATCCGGTTTTTGTAGCCCACATTCTCAATGACATAACGCGGATGCTTCAGCGGGAAGTCCACCTCAAAGCGTCTCATGGTGAACAGTCGGCGCAGACGTCGCGGCATGGTCTCCAGGCTTCCCGCAAAATGGGTTGAGCCCTCGGTCGCGCCGCGGTTGTTTATCATGTTGCGTGTCGGCATGATGGCGAGTCCGCTGTTCATCACCATTGCCGACCAGAAAATGGTCTCATAATACTCCTTGCCCGACGCGCGGTGGTCGTAGCATGCACGCAGGGTGTCGGCGCAATAGCGGCGCTGACGCATCACTCCGTTGAGCTGACGCATGGCAAACTCGTCATCGAGGAAGGCATAAGAGGCGTCCCAGGTGTCGATGACGCGCCGCCACGATGCCCATCCCCAGATTGAGAACACCGACGTGAAGAAGTAGTCGCACGGCACTCCCGGCGTCACCTCGTCGCTGTTGAAACCGGCTATCATCGTGATGCGCTCGTCGTGTTCGTAGCGGTCGAGCATCTCCTTACAGAAAGGAAAGAACGACTGCGACGGCACGTCGTCGTCCTCGAGTACGATACATTTATCGACGATGGAGAACGCCCATTTCTGCGAGATGTACTCCGACGGGTCACAACCGTAGTTGCGCTGCTGATACATACGGTGCACCTCACACTCCCAGTCGATGTCCTCCACCACGCGGCGGCATCCCTCTATGCCAGCCATGTCGGCCTCGCCACGCGGACCGTCCTGATAGAGAAAGAGGCGCGAGGGCCGTGCCTTTCTCACTTCGTCGAACACTTCCTTGAGCCGTTCGGGGCGGTTGAAGAAAAGAATCAGCACCGCCACATCCACCTTTGCCGGTTGTTTATCCATAATCTAAGACTTTACTTGATGTTGATTATACGCCCTGCGCCGCACATTCACGTTCAGAGCACCTTCTCCATGCACACCATCTGCGGCGTGAGTCCGCAATGCTCGTAGAACTTCACGGCCGAAGGGTTGCAGCTCCACACGTGCAACGTCACATTATGACAGCCGCTTTTGCGTGCGAACCCGAGCACATAATTATATAGCTCGGTACCGATGTGCTGTCCGCGATGCTGCTCGTCCACACACAGGTCGTCTATGTAGAGAGTGGTGACAGGCTCGAGTATGTGACTGTCGTCATTGTGCTGGAACACGCAGAAGGCGTATCCCTGTGCCACGTCGTCAGCATCGGCAGCCACGAAAACGGGACGGCTGTCGTCTGCCAATAGCGCAGTCAGCTCCTCATCTGTATATTTACGTCCGAGCCTGAAGAGGTCCGGGCGTCCTTCATGATGCACGGCATTCACCTGACCGAGCAGTTTCTTTATTTCAGGAATGTCCTTTACTGACGCTCTACGTATGTTCATGATTTCAAGATTTTAATAAAACAGTATAGCGCAAACGAGCGGAAAGAGAGCTTGCTCACTATTTCCCGAGTGCAGCTATATCTTATGCAAAGATAAGACAAAAAAACGACAAAAGTCCCAACACGCGGTCCTATTATGCCAACCACACCACCGCCAATCGTAAAAAAGCCACATACGTACAACGTATATGGCAAATTTATACTAAATTTGTGTGCGGATAATAAAACTTTACTGTTATGAACGTCATCAGATTCATAAAAGACTGGACGCTTGCCATAGCCATTGCCGTGGGCGCCGCAATCTATCTCACATTTGCCTTTACTCCCGAACTGAGCGACGCCGCCGACTTTTTCGCCCCCATTCTCGACGCAATGCTCCCGATGTTCATGTTTCTCGTACTCTTCGTAACCTTCTGCAAGGTCGATTTCAAGAAGCTGCGCATAGTGCCGTGGCATCTGTGGGTGAGCGCGTTCCAGATACTTACCGTGGCGCTCATAAGCGGTATTGTGATAGATTTCGACATGACCGGCAACAGCCTTGTGCTAATGGAAGCCATGCTCCTGTGCATCATCGGTCCGTGCGCTGCGGCGGCAGCCGTGGTGGTGAAGAAGATAGGCGGCAACATGGAGCAGATGACCACCTACACGTTTCTCTCAAACTTCATCACGGCCATACTCATTCCTATATGCTTCCCGCTCATAGACAACAGGGCAGAGATGTCGTTCTGGGAGTCGTTCGCGCTCATTCTTTATAAGGTTTGCATGGTGCTCGTTGTGCCGATGCTGCTGGCATACATAGTGAAACACTGGATGAAGCGACTTCACCGCGCCATAATATCGGTGAAAGATTTGGCATACTACATGTGGTGCGGCTCGCTGATGATTGTCACCGGCACCACCGTCAAGAACATAGTACACGCCGACACCACCTGGACTTTCCTCGTCACGATAGCCATCGTGGTGTTCATCCTCTGTCTGATGCAGTTTGCCGTGGGCAAGTTCATAGGCCACTATTTCGACAACGCCATAAACGCCGGACAGGCACTCGGACAGAAGAACACGGCATTCGCCATCTGGATAGCCTACACCTATCTCAATCCGCTATCGTCCGTGGGACCGGGCTGCTACATATTGTGGCAGAACATAATAAACAGCATCGAGATATGGGCGCACGAACACAGGCAGCGCCAGATAGAGAATAAAAAATAACAGCAACGCCGCAAGCACCCGATGCTTGCGGCGTTGCCGCTTTATTACGATATATTGATGGGCGCCGGACGCGCCCGCATCCTCATTTCTTATTTTCCGGCAGCGTAACGCTCAGCCTGCTGACGAATGAGTTCGGCATCGTCGAAATAGTCTATGCGCATGGCGTGGCGCACCTCGCTCATGGTCTGCGCAGCCACCTCGCGTGCCTGTTCGGTGCCGCGGCGCAGTATGTTGTATATCTCCGGTATGTCCTTCTCAAACTCGCGGCGACGCTTACGCATCGGTTCGAGCATGTTGTTTATTATGGTGTTGAGGAACTTCTTGCACTTCATGTCGCCCAGTCCGCCGTGGCAGTAGTGACACTTCAGCTCGTCCAGACAACTGTACTCCGGCCAATACTGCGCGAAGTCATCGTCTGTCGAGAATGCGTCGAGATAGGTGAATACGGCGTTGCCCTCCACCTTGCCCGGATCTTCCACGCGCAGGTGGTCGGGATCGGTGAACATGGAGCGCACCTTCTGCCATACCTCTTCAGGCGAGTCGCTCAGATAGATGCAGTTGCCGAGGCTCTTGCTCATCTTGGCCTTGCCGTCGGTTCCCGGCAGGCGGCAGCACACCGAGTTGGTGGGCAGCATTATCTTAGGCTCAACAAGCACGTCGCCGTATATATTATTGAAGCGCTTCACTATCTCGCGCGTCTGCTCGAGCATAGGCTCCTGATCTTCGCCGGCAGGCACCGTAGTGGCCTTGAAGGCCGTAATGTCGGCAGCCTGGCTTATAGGATATGTGAAGAAGCCCACGGGGATGCTCGTCTCGAAGTTGCGCATCTGTATCTCGGTCTTCACCGTAGGGTTGCGCTGAAGGCGCGACACGGTGACAAGGTTCATGTAATACACCGTCAGCTCGGCCAGCTCGGGTATCATCGACTGCACAAAGAGCGTAACCTTTTCGGGGTCGAGTCCTGCCGAAAGATAGTCGAGAGCCACCTCGATGATGTTCTGTCTGACCTTTTCGGGGTTGTCGGCATTGTCGGTAAGTGCCTGAACATCGGCAATGAACACAAACATGCGGTCGAAGTCGCCTTCATTCTGCAGCTCCACCCTGCGGCGCAACGAGCCAACATAGTGGCCCAAATGAAGCTTTCCGGTAGGGCGGTCGCCGGTAAGTATTATCTTTCCCATTGTCTATTTTTCTTTTTTATTGCTATTTATAAAGTGCAAACTTACACATTTTTTCTGAAAATCAGCTATTTAACACGAAAAACTTGGCAAGCACGGCCGCAATATGTGCGATTAGGATGCACGGGCGGAGCGATTGAGCTGCAGTCTTGACAAATGCAACATAAAACAAGGACAAGGCTTACACATTGATTTGGCGTGAGGCTCTCATTCTGCGGTTTTCAGAAAATAAAATACTTTATGCGCAAATATGGCCTGAAAATGTGTGCAAAGAGAAAGCACATTATTACAGCGTTTTATGAGGCAAAGTGGCAAATGTGTGCAATGCCGGGCGGCAGGCTACAATGTAAAACACGGCAAACGGCAATGCAAAACGTGGTCTTTTAGCAAACAGAAGACGGCCTTTGAGCATACAAAACCCTGCCTTTTACACACGGGAAAAGGCAGGGTTTTGGTGCGAATACGCTATAAGCGCCGCACTACACGCCCCATTCGGCACGACATCAGCCATGGGCAGGAGATGCATTGCGGCTGTTTCAGCTATTTTTCTGAACATAATGCAGATGACACTATGAAAGGGTTGCGGCGCAATGAGATGACATAACAACACGACACCGGCACCTGCATCAGGCACAAGCCACGGCACATCAGGCCGGCATCAGGCTACGGGCGAGCCAAGATCGCTGCCGGCAGGACGCTGGAAGATGCGCAGGCCGAACTCTGACGCCATAACGATGGCATAGTCGAGCACCTCACCCTGAAACAGCTCGAAGGGTTTCCAGTCGGGGAACACCGAGAAGCAGTAAAGCTCGAGAGGCAGGCCCTCGGGCGTGGGCTGAAGCATGCGTGCCATTATCATAAGGTCTTTGTTGACGTTGGGGTGGCGCGACATGAAGTCCATCATAAAGTTGCGGTACACCTGCGTGTTGGCAACGGGCCTGTCAGCAGAGTCATACTGGCCTTTGGCTATATATCCTTTCTCTTCGTAACTGCGCAGTTCGTCAGGCGAACAGAAGTGTACGGTGTTGGCGTCTATGTTGACCGACAGCTTCAGTCGGCGTCCGCCCGCCTCGCGCATGCCGCGCCAGTTCTGAAACGAGTCGCTCACGAGCAGATAAGGCGGTATGGTGGTGATGGTCTTGTCGAAGTTCTGCACCTTGACAGTGGTGAGCGACACTTCCCTTACATATCCGTTGGCGCCATACTTGTTCATGGTTATCCAGTCGCCCGGACGCAGCATGTCGTTGGCCGTAAGCTGTACGCCGGCCACAAGGCCGAGGATGGTGTCCTTGAAAATCAGCATGATGATGGCGGCAGAAGCGCCAAGGCCGGCAAGCACGGTGCCGGCACTCTTGTTGACGATGATGCTCACCACGAGGATGAAGCCCACCACAACGGCCATGAGGTTGAACATCTGATAGATGCCCTTCAGCGGCCGGTTACGCAGCTTCTGGTGCTCGCTGGATATCTCATAGAGCGAATGGAGAAACTCGCTTATAAAGAACAGCGACACCACCACGAGATAGATGTTGCAGGCCTTGAGCAGCACGGGCAGCACACTGCTGTCGGCAGCAAAGGCAAACGGCAGCAGGACATACCACAACACGGGAGGTATGATGCGGCGGAAGGCTTTCATCACACGGTCGTTGAACAGATAGTCGTCCCATGTGGCCTTGGTGCGCTCGGTAAGCTTCTGCACTGCCGGCATGACAACATAGCGGAACAGCGCCGTGCAGAGATACGAAACAAGACCTATGGCAAACAGGGCCGTGAGCGGATATACCCACGACAAAACGCTCTCGGACACACCGGCTGTGTGGCGGAGAAAACTTAATATATAATCATCTAATCTATCCATCTGACTTTTCAGTATATCTTCAATTTGGCACAAATTTAAGAAATAACGCCGAAATAAACGAACAAAAGTATGCCTAGATTATACTGCCGGAACATATATAAAGGAATATGGCACCTAAGATATAAACAAAAAGCAAAAAATATTGACAAGATTGCGGAAAAAGTAGTAAGTTTGCCTGACTGAAAGAAAATACAAAATGAAAATCATCAAATTCTTAAAAGACTGGACGCTTATCATCGCCATCATTACCGGCATTGCTGCCTATTTTGTCTACACGGCAATACCCGCACTGCAACCTACTCACCACTTTGCCCTCAAAGCCATAGAGCTGCTGCAGCCCATGCTGATATTTGCCATGCTGTTTATCACTTTCTGCAAGGTGAACCCCAAGAAGCTCCGCCTATGCAAGTGGCATCCGTGGCACGTTCACAGCCATAGCCGTGGCGCTTATGCTCATGCCGCACAGCGGACTGCGCATTGTGCTCGAGGGCGCCATGATATGCCTGATATGTCCTACGGCCACGGCCGGTGCGGTGATAACAAAAAAACTTGGCGGAAATGTTAACCACATAACCACATACACCATACTGATAAACATCATCACGGCGGCATTCATACCGGCACTTGTGCCGTATGTACATCCCAATCCGGAGCTCGGCATACTTAACTCGGCAATGCTTATACTCGGCAAGGTGTTCCCGTTGCTGCTTCTGCCCCTGCTGGCTGCCATCCTGCTGAGATATCTTTCGCCAAGACTCCACTTCACGATATCTCACTACAGCGACCTGAGCTTCTATCTTTGGGCAGTTGCGCTTACGCTGGCCATGACCGTCACGACACGCACCATTGTTCATGCCGACGTGGCCATTGCAACCGAACTCGGCCTAGTGGTTGCATCGCTTATCAGCTGTCTGCTCCAATTCTGGCTCGGACGCAAGGTAGGTGCGTTATACAACGACAAGATTACGGCAGGACAGTCGCTTGGACAAAAGAACACCGTGCTGGCAATATGGATGGGATACACCTTCTTCACACCGATAACGGCAGTAGCAGGCGGCTTCTACAGCATATGGCACAACGTGATAAACTCTTATCAGCTCTATCAGCACAGAAAGCAGGAAGAGAGCAAGAATGAAAACAAGTGACGGCCGGCTGCATCCGGATAAAATCTAAGAAAGATCAGTAACACACCTTTATAGGCTTTAACCAGCCTATTCTTTCATCAACATTTTGCCGGTTAGGGATTATCTTATATTAGCTATCCCAAACCGGCAAAATGCATATTAAGGCACATCGCAGATACGTTACGATCAACCCCAAATCATTAAGCATATAAGACTTATTCCGCCTGGTTCATTTCAGTCTTATCCGTCTTTCTTTTTTCTGTTGCTACCGTGCAGTCAACATATTCCTTAGGCAATCCGATCATGGCAGCAAATAACAAAAGGTGAAAACATAATAGCAAATTGGAGTTAAATCAAAATCGGTTATTAAGATTCGCTCAATAGAAACAAAAAGAGGGGCCGAAGGCATGAATGCATGAAATAGATAAAGCCATGTGCAGTATAATGGCATATTGGGGTTAAACCATCAAACATACGGCAATGCGCACAAGGACAGACCAAATATAATAAAACAATAATGGCCATCAGAAAATTATCAGAAGCCTCATACACAGCCCTAATATTTTCTAATGGCCAAGATCTTATTCTACTCTGAATTCTTAAAATTCAGAATTATTCAATTACTGCTTTACAACAACCTTTCTTGTTGTTCCGTCAGACATCTTAACGATATTGATGCCCTTTGCAGGAGCGCTGAGCTGCACGCCGTCAATAGTATAGCGGGCAACTTCCTTAACTTCCTTCTCTGAAGGATCAACAACGCTGATACCTGTACCAAATGTACCAACGGCTCTCTCTGCAGCATTTACAATCTCACCAGTCTCTGTGTTGATAAGCATAGCAACAACCTTCAGCTTTGACTTATCCTGCAAGAGGTTGAACTTGCTGGCAGAAGTAACGCCATTAGAGAGATCGAAAGTTGTTTCATGACGCTGAACTGCATCTGCTACAAGGGGAGCAGCTATTGAACCCTTGATACCTTCAGCTACATCCTTGGCCATAATGGCAACATGATCATAAACCATATCCTTTATCTGCTCACCTTTTTGTGTATACTCGTAAATATAAGGCTCATTCTCAGCACCAGTTGCTCCAGAATAATAGTTAGTCTGCCACCAGTTGCTCTCGCTGCCCTGCAAACCATCAGCAAGCAGAACATAAGCCAAAGCATAAGGAGCATTATTGCTGCTGTAGAAGAACTGTACGTCGGTGATTACATTTATTTCAGTCTGGCTTTCGTTCCACTCCGGCCATACAGACATTTCAGCTTCTGTCAAAGTAAGACTTGCTTCAAAATCGTCAAGTACGCCAAGCAGTTTACTTTGTGATGTGCCGAAATATGGGTCAATAGCAGGACCTCTGTTTATGAATGCAGATGGGTAGCCCTGAACCATTGCCATGACAGAATTATAGTCAGTAATTCTCATCGGGTCGTCATAGTTCATCTTTCCGTGTACGGCAATACCGATGAACGACTCAGGATATGTGTCTGCCAATGCAGCCATACCTGCATATCCGCGAGTACAATATCCACAACCTGTAGCTGTAAATTCCTCTACAACAGATCTGCGCTTAATAGCATTTGTGAGAGCAATTAAAGAACCTTTGCATGTAGCATTGGCTGTTTCGTTTGGCTGTCCGTTTACCTTAGTTATGACAAATTCCTTTTCTGCCTCTTTAGCATCATTACCGGCTGTCAATGGAATATCAATCACACAAACATTATTAATCTGAAGATTATCAATGTTTACTGTGTTTTCTGCAGAAGTTTCTCCTGTTGCAACATCCTTAACTGTATAAGCCACAGAAGTCATTGGTGTTACACCATCATTTTTGATCATTGCAGAAATATTAACATTACCGTTTTTCATTGTTATTACTCGACCTATATTGTCTGAAACAAATGAAGCGGCATTACCGAGGAAATTGTCACCTGACATTGAAACAAATGTCAACAAGTTTCCAAAGCCATAGCTTGCCATACTGTCCCATTTACCCTGCAGGCAAACGTATCCTCCGTATTCATCACAATAACTAGAACCATCAAAGGCTATAGGATATAGACCAGCCTGTGAAGTGAGTGATGTAACATCAAACGAATAACCGACATAACAGCCCTCTGCAGGAATTGTATAGTTTTCAACTGTTACGATTTCAGGTTTTCCGTCAACACTAATTGAAGTCGTTGGAGTGATATCTTTAAAAAACTCACATTCTGAAGAAGTGATGCTACTTGGCAGTTCTTTTGCAATCCAGCACTTTACATTATTTACTACTTTATGGTCAATAAGGTAAAAACCCATCTGGTCGATTTTATTACCAGCGAACTTTCCTGGTATAAAGATTGCACAATCATAATGTTTTGCATTCGCTCCTACGCCAGTATAACCATCACCCTGAGCATAAGTAAAAAGCGCCCCCTCGGCAGCAGCACGAGTCGGTGCCATTTTCTCAATCTTATTATACTTGAGTCCTAAACCGGCCTCATTCCGCTGAAATGCCTGTGCATTTGCTATACAGCAAAACGCAACAAAAGCGGTTACCAAAGAAAGTAATCTTTTAATCATAACGCAATTATTTTAAATTAAACATCAATAATTCAATAATTATATAAATCAAAATTGATATAAGGCTGACATTACTCAAAACATCCAACAGCTTTACATTATAATATTGGGAATAGCCATACTGCTATCCATCTAGAATAAAGTATATATCTGCTGTGTTATTTTTCATAAGCCCTTAATTTAAACATCCAAAGATTTTGGTTTGCAATAAACGCAAGACCATCTCATTCAGAGATTAACAAGGATTTCAATAATATTTTTAATTCCACAAATATATGAAATTTTATAATGCAAACAAATTTTTTAAAAGAAAATAAATAAATTTCTTTAATTTGGATATAACATATAAGCAAAACGGCGATGCATGTTAACATTGCATCGCCGTTTTGCTTATATAGTTTTAGCCTTGAAATTATTCTTTCTCAGCTGTCTGCTTTTCGCTATAGTCAATCACATTCTTGCGGTTTGCCTGTATACGGTCATAATCCTCACGTGAACCTACAATAATCTTTTCGAATTCACGCAGACCTGTACCGGCCGGGATAAGGTGTCCGCAGATAACGTTCTCTTTCATGCCTTCCAGATAGTCTACCTTTCCGCGGATAGCAGCCTCGTTGAGCACCTTGGTTGTCTCCTG
>ERZ779669.1534-NODE-1534-length-10278-cov-7.215397_pt1 | contig 10278 bp, 6 predicted proteins | sample MGYA00511372_ERZ779669 | MGnify/ENA primary metagenome ERZ779669 (study PRJEB29588, sample SAMEA1967891) | human gut metagenome | biome: human gut; feature: human-associated habitat; material: faeces | place: Denmark | collected 2008/2010 ... | reverse complement strand
AAAAATTATTGAGATTACCAACTTTTATAAAGACTTTCTTATCCCGAACTCAGGTAATTCAATAGAAATATACCGCTCGCAAGACGGTAGCGTGCAACTTAATGTGAAGTTGGAGAATGAGACAGTGTGGCTGAATAGACAACAAATGGCAGAGCTGTTTGGTCGTGATTACAAGACTGTGTCTAAACATATAAACAATGCTCTTCATGAAGAATTGGAGGGCGAACCGGTAGTCGCAAAATTTGCGACACCCAAGAATTATGGTAGAGTAGAAGGAAAGACTCAAGATCAAATGGTAGAGTATTTTAGTCTTGAGATGATAACATCTGTAGGCTATCGTGTTAAAAGTAAGCAGGGTGTTGCTTTTCGAAAATGGGCTAACTCCGTCCTCAAGCAATATCTCATCAAGGGCTATGCCATCAATCAGCAGATAAAGCTCGACCGCTACAACGAGCTGAAGGATGTTGTGCGCCTTATGTCGCGTGCTCTACGCCGAGGACGGACACAAGCGCATTGCCGACAACACACTTGTGGCGCTCACGCTGATGATTGCCGAGAGTAGAACCGAGGAGAAGGATGTAATGGTGAAGGTCGTTGTGAATCTGATTAACCGAGAGAATCAGTAAAAGTAGTAATAATAGTGAGCGTTGTGTGTATGTTTTTGAATATAAATCGCTATATTTGCACATCAAAAACAAGTTTCTGCGATTTTTTTGATCTATAATAAACGTTTATATACACACAATGAAAAAATCAATTGAGAATCTCTATCAGCTTGACGGTAGAGTGCCGTTGGGAAAGGCTCTCCCGTTCGGTTTGCAGCATGTGCTGGCGATGTTTGTCAGCAACATCACCCCAATCATGATTCTGGCAAGCGTTGTCGGACTTGACAGCGCGGTCAGTGCGGCACTTATACAGAACTGTATGGTGATAGCCGGCATTGGTACGCTTGTGCAGCTGTTCCCCGTGTGGCGCATCGGTTCGCGTCTGCCTATCGTCATGGGCATCTCGTTCACGTTCCTCTCGCTTGCCATCAGCATCGCCGGCGCATACGGCATGGGCACGCTTATCGGTGCGGTTATCGTGGGCGGACTTGTTGAGGGCGTGCTCGGCTTGTTCGTGAAGTATTGGATAAAGCTCATTCCGCACGTCGTGTCGGCTACGGTAGTTACGGCTATCGGTTTCTCGCTGCTGCCTATTGGAGCCAATTCGTTTGCGGGCGGCATGGGTTCGCCCGATTTTGGCAGCTTGAACAACTGGATTGTGGGTTCTGTTACGCTGCTCGCCTGCCTCCTTTGCCAGGTTTTCGCAAAGGGATTCCTTCGTTCGCTTTCTGTTCTTGTGGGCCTTATCGTGGGCTACATCCTTGCTTGTTTTATGGGAATGGTCGACTTCAGCGGTCTATCGGGCTTGGCTGTAGTGTCTATGCCGCGTCTTATGCCGTTCACGCCGGAGTTCAACATCGGTGCGATACTCTCGGTTGTGGCTGTTTATCTTGTGTCGGCTACGGAGACTATCGGTGATACGTCGGCGCTGTGCAACGGCGCGCTGAACCGCGACCCTGAGACAAAGGAGATGGGCGCAGCCATCAGTTGCGACGGCTTCGTAAGTAGTGTGTCGGGCTTGTTCGGTTGTACGCCAATCACGTCGTTCAGTCAGAACGTAGGCTTGGCTGCTATGTCGGGCGTTGTGAACCGCTTCACGATCGGCATCGGCGCTTTGGTGATGATTATCGGCGGTGTGTTCCCCGTTGTGGGTCATGCGCTCACTACTATTCCGCAGGCTGTGCTCGGCGGCTGCACCATCATGATGTTCGGCAGCATTCTCTATGCTGGTTTCGGCATGATGGCACGCACTGGCTTCTCACAGCGAAACATGGTTATCGTGAGTCTCTCGCTCAGCGTGGGCCTCGGCTTCACGCAGGCTACCGAGATGTTCAAGATATTCCCCGAGATTGTGCGCACGGTGTTCGCAGAGAACTGCGTCGCTGTTGTGTTCCTCCTCGCTGTACTGCTCAACTTGCTGCTCCCGAAGAAGGAGGAGTAAGGTGTTGTGGTGGTGAGATGGTGAAATGATGTTGTTGTGGTGAGATGTTGATGTGTTGAGAAGTGTGTTGTGGTGGTGAGATGTTGATGTGTTGAGAAATGTGTTGTAGTGGTGAGATGTTGATGTGTTGACATTTGCATATATCACCATAACACCATCTCAACTACACTTCATAATCAAACAAATCTCACCACCTCAACCTAACACCTCACCACCTCACCACCTCACCATCTCAACCTCACAACCTCACAACCTCACCACCTCAACCTCACAACTTCACCACCTCAACATATCTCACCACTTCAACATATCAACCTAACAACCACAACCACATGACCTCACACGAAATCTTTATGCTAACCGCGCTGGTAGCCACCGGCATTTTCCTCCTTCAGTTTGTAATCTCCGTGTTCTTTGGCGACTTGGACATGGACGTGGACGGCGACGCCAATGCCGATTTCGACCTTGGCAGTCTGTTCTCGTTCAAGGGACTCGTCCACTTTCTCATCGGCTTCGGCTGGACGCGTGTGCTGTTTGACGGCGACACGTGGCAGATGTATGCCTTGGCTGTGTTGGTGGGCGCGGTGTTCATGCTCGTGCTGTTCTACTCGTACGTGCTGGCGTACAGACTGCAGAATCTGCGCAAGCCGGAGCGTCCGCAGAATATCGTTGGGCGTGCTGGCAGAGTTTATATCAATGTTGGCGACGGACGCTATACGGTGTTCGTGAAGCGCGACGGCGCGGAGCGCGAGCTCGATGTGGTGTCGGAGTCGGGATGCACCGACTATAAGACCGACCAGGTGGTGACGATAAAGGAGTATCGCGACAATAAGTATTATATTGAGTGAGATGGTGAGGTGTTGAGATGGTGTGGTGTTGAGATAGTGTGGTGGTGAGGTGGTGTGGTGGTGAGGTGGTGACAAATGCTTATTTCCTCATCTTCTCCGCCTAAAAATTAATAATTAATAATTAAAAACTAATAACTTAAAAATGCTATGGGACCAAACATTTTCCTTCTCGCCGGCTTGCTCGTCGTAATCGTGCTGCTCGGCATCATTGGTGTTTTTTCGCGCTACCGCAAGTGCAAGTCAGACGAGGTGCTCGTCGTTTACGGTAAGACCGGCGGATCGAAGTCGGCGAAGCTCTACCACGGCGGAGCAGCCTTCGTGTGGCCTATCATCCAGGGTTACGACTTCCTCTCGATGAAGCCGATGCAGATAGACTGCAAGCTCACGGGTGCCATCTCTGCGCAGAACATCCGCGTAGACGTGCCCACGACCATCACCGTTGCCATCAGTACCGACCCCGAAGTAATGCAGAACGCAGCTGAGCGTATGCTCGGACTCTCGATGGACGACAAGCAGAACCTCATCACCGACGTGGTTTACGGACAGATGCGTCTCGTCATCGCCGACATGACCATAGAGGAACTCAACTCCGACCGCGACAAGTTCCTCGCCAAGGTGAAGGATAATATCGACACCGAGCTGCGCAAGTTCGGTCTGTATCTGATGAACATCAACATCAGCGACATCCGCGACGCCGCCAACTATATCGTCAACCTCGGTAAGGAGGCAGAGTCGAAGGCGCAGAACGAGGCTCAGGCTAACATTGAGGAGCAGGAGAAGCTCGGTGCGATAAAGATTGCGAACCAGATTAAGGAGCGTGAGACACGCGTTGCCGAGACTCGCAAGGACCAGGAGGTGGCTATCGCCGCCACACGCAAGGAGCAGGAGATATCCGTTGCGCAGACCGACAAGGAGCGTGTGTCGCAGGTGGCGCTCGCAAACGCCGACAAGGAGTCGCAGGTGGCTCGCGCTGAGGCCGAAATGAATATCAATGTGGAGCAGGCGAACACGGCGAAGGAGAGTCGCATCGCAGAGCTTAACTCGGATATGGAGATTAAGCAGGCGGAGGCGAAAAAGAAAGCTGCCATCGGTCGCAACGAGGCGCAGAAAGAAATAGCGCTTTCAAACGCCCAACTCTCGGTTACTCAGGCAAACGCCGACAAGGAGGCTGGCGAAGCTGCTGCGCGTTCGGAGGCTGCCGTGCAGACCGCACGCGAGAAGGCGCAGAAGGAAGTGGAGGAGGCGAAGGCTCTGAAGGTGGAGTCGTCGCTGAAGGCAGAGAAGATTGTGCCAGCGGAAGTGGCTAAGCAGGAGGCTATCTTGCAGGCAGACGCCGTGGCAGAGAAGGTTATTCGCGAGGCTGAAGCGAAGGCAAAGGCTACGCTGGCGCAGGCTGAGGCTGAGGCAAAGGCGATACGCATGCGTCTCGAAGCCGAGGCAGAGGGTAAGAAGATGTCGCTCCTGGCTGAGGCTGACGGCTTCCAGGCAATGGTGAAAGCCGCCGAACTCAACCCTGCCATCGCTATCCAGTACAAGATGGTGGACCAGTGGAAGGAGATTGCAGGCGAGCAGGTGAAGGCGTTCGAGAAGATGCAGCTCGGCAACGTCACGGTGTTCGACGGTGGCGACGGAGCAACCGGCAACTTTCTCAACTCGCTCGTGAAAACCATAGCGCCAAGTCTCGGCGTTCTCGACCAGCTGCCCATCGGCGAAACCGTGAAGAATATACTTCATCCTGAGAAGAAGGACGAAGGAACGGAGAAGAAGGAAGAGAAAACAGATAAAAAATAAAAAGAGTAATATTGATTGTAGCGGAGGCCGGAGACCTCCGCTACTTTTGTTTACTCATCTGGCCATTTACACGCAGCGCCCGTTGTCTTGAACGACGGGCGTTGTGCGTTCATGCTGCGCAGCTTCTTGCCCAGTTCTGCCGAAAGCTGCTTCACCTTCGCCGGATACTGCTCAGCAAGATTGTGGCTCTCGCTGATGTCCTGCGCAATGTTGAACAGTTCCTTGTGACCGGTGGCGTAATAGTATATCAGTTTCCAGTCACCGCGACGTATGGCGCAGTTAAGATTGATGCCCGGTCCGTAGCCATCCCACACGTTAGGGAAGTTCCAGATAAGGCTTCTGTCGGCTATGCGGCTGTCCGCTTTGCCCTTCAGCGTGGGCACGATGCTGACGCCGTCGATGGTCTGCGGCACTTTATACTGCTTCACGCCCGCCATATCGAGTATAGTGGGGTAGAGGTCCTCTATTATTATGCTGCTTGCGTTGCGTGTGCCTGGCTTTACGGTGTCGCCCCATTTCACGATGAACGGCACACGTATGCCGCCCTCGTAGAGCGAGCCCTTTCCGCTGAGCAGCGGTGCGTTCTGCGTGAATGGTTCGCCCTCGCGGAACTCAGGACTGCACGCCAGTCCGCCGTTGTCGCCGAGGAAGATGATGATGGTGTTCTCCGCCTCGCCGTTGCGCTGCAGCCAGTTCATTATGTCGCCCAAACTCTTGTCCATGCCCTCCACCAGCGAGGCGTAAGCAGCGTCCTTGTCCGAAAGACCCTTGCGCACGTACTTCGGGAAGAAGCGCATGTCCTTGTCGATAGGAATGTGCACGGCGTAGTGCGACATATAGAGATAGAAAGGCTGTTCGTACTTCTTCGCCTTTTCGAGTGCGCCTATCGCCTCCTGCGTCAGTGCTTCGGTGAGGAAGGTGCCCGTTCCCCAATACTTCTCCAGTCCGGGAGTCGACATACGCGAGTTGGGCTTGCCGTCGCGGTCGTGTCCGTAGTTGCGTTCGCTCAGATACGTAGCCGCCGTGCCCGTTATGTTCACGTCGAAACCGAAGTGGCACGGGTTTTCGCCCGGCGTGTCCTTCGCTCCCCAATGCGCCTTGCCGCAATGTATGGTGTGATAGCCGCTGTCTTTCAGTATCTGCACGAACGACTTCGCCACGGCGGTGTTGTTCAGGGCGTCCACCTGCGCTATGCCGTTGTAGTTCCAGTCGGGCAGCGTCACCACGTCGCTCTCATGGTCGGTGGTCTTGTCGCGCTCCAGCGTCCAGTTCGTCACACGGTGGCGCGCCATGTTCATGCCCGTCATCAGGCTGCATCGCGTAGGCGAACTGATAGGGCAGGCATACGCTTGCGTGAACATCATTCCCTCGCTTGCCAGTCGCTCCATGTTCGGCGTTTCGTACATGTCGTTATATCGTGTGCGGCGGTCCCAGAACGCCACGGATGTGTCCTGCCATCCCATGTCGTCTACGAGAAACACGAGTATGTTGGGGCGCTTCCGCTGTTCGGCGTGTGCAGGAGCGCAGCCCAATGTTGCGGCAGCCGCGAGTATAGTAGCTTGTTTCAGATTCATAGTGATTTGTTTTTTTATAATTAACCCGATTAAACAGAGTCTTCTCTTGGCTTGAAAGAATCCGTTTAATCGGGTTAATTCGTTGTTATCTATATCTTAATACAGCGTTTTCGGCGCGATTCGGAAACTGAAAGTATAGTCCTTATACTCTACGCGGTGACCCTTGCGGGCGCGTCCGTCGCCACCCCAGCTGTCAACACCGCCGACACCCGACTGTACGAGGTCGATGAAGAGGTTGGTATACTTCGACTTCTCTACCGACTGTGAGTGGCGCTGTTTCTTCTCTTTGCCCTCATCGAGAGTGAGCAGGTCGTAGTGGAGGGCAGAAGCCGAGAAGAGCTTGTCGCTCTCTACGCGGAAGCCCACGCCGTTCTTGTTGGTCTGATTCCACCAGCGCAGGTCGCTCATCGTTCCGGTCTCCTGCGGACGTATGTACGGGTAGAAGAGGTCGTCGGCAGTAGCGTGATAGATACCTACGTTCTGCGAAATCTTGCGGTCGGAGTAGTTCTCTATCGGTCCGCGTCCGTTCCACTGCACCTGGTCCATGTCGTAAGGCAGGTTCATCACCATACCGAAGCGGAGCATCTCCGACACCTTTGCGCCCGGAGTGGTCTTCAGATCCTGAGTGACTACGAGTGTGCCGTTAGCCTCTACCTGGTATGTGAGTGTGAGTGTAGACTTCACAGCAGGCATGTTGTACACAGCTACTGCAGTCTTCAGTTTTTTATCAACTGTGAGCGAGCGAAGTTTCATCTTCGGAGTGCGCCAAGCAGCGAAGTTTTTCTGCGACTGTGCTCCCATGTCGTTGTCGGTTACGGCACGCCAGAAGTTAGGCTTGAGCGAACCGCCCTCGCCGAGGAGCGAATTGCCGCCCACCTCGTAGCGTGTGATGAAACCTGTAGCGCGGTCGAAAGCGAGCGTGAAGTTCTGTGCCTGCAGTGTGAGCAGCGGTTCCTTCTTCTTGTCGGTGAGCTTCACAGCCTTCAGCGCCTTCTGCTCGTTCTCCGTCAGAGCGAGGTCTGTGCCCTTAGCTTCGCGCAATGCGAACTGCTGATAAGCCACGATGTCGCCAGCCTTCTGCAAGCCCTCGTCGTTCTTCAGACGGAACTCTACATTCAGCATCACGTCCTTTGCCTCCTTGAGTTTGTCGATATTGTACGGCAGCACGAAGTCGGCAGAGCTCTGCGCCTTTATCTCGGCGAGGTCGGCGATAGTGCCGTTCTGACGCTCGATGCCGTCAGCCACGATAGCCCAAGAGAGCGACACGTTGTCGAGCGGACGGAAGAAGTTTTCGTTGAACACGTTGAACTTCTTCTGAGCAAGGTCGGCCGGCTTCACCCAGATGTTCTGATACCAATAGCCCACCTCGTAAGCCTCAGGATTCGGCTTGCGGTCGGGCGAGATGAATCCGTTGCAGTTGAAATTGTTGTCAGACGGGTCGTAAGAGTTGAAGTCGCCGCCGTAGTTGTATATCATGTTGCCCTTAGCGTCCTTGCCGCGCAGACCCTGATCTACGAAGTCCCAGATGAAGCCACCCTGATAGATAGGATATTTGCGGATGAGGTCCCAGTAGTCCTGCATTACGCCGCAAGAGTTGCCCATAGCGTGAGCATACTCGCAATGAATCATCGGTTTGGTGCTTGCAGGGTCCTTAGCGTAGCGCTCTGCAGCCTCAGGCGTGATGTACATCTCGGCGTAGAAATCGGTGTTAGGTCCGAGGATAGCGCGCTCGTAGTGAACCGGACGCGACGGGTCGAACTCGTTGATCCATTTCTTCACGGCAGCGAAGTTCTTCGAGTCGGCAGTCTCGTTGCCCATCGACCAGTAGATCACCGACGGATGGTTGAACTGGTTGTGCACGTTGTGCATGTTGCGCTCCATTATCTGCTTGGCGAAGAGGTCGGTTGTTGTGATAGCGTCGCTATCGTAGAAGAAGCCGTGGCTCTCCTGGTTGGCCTCAGCGCATACATATATACCATATTCGTCGCAAAGCTCGTAGAAATACGGGTCGTCAGGGTAGTGGCATGTGCGCACGGCGTTCACGTTGAACTGCTTCATCAGCTTCACGTCCTCAACCATGCGTTCGCGTGAGATGACATATCCGCCGTCGGGGTCTATCTCGTGGCGGTTAGCGCCCTTGATGAGAATCGGCTGTCCGTTCACGAGCAGCTGCTTGTTCTTTATCTCCACCTTGCGGAAACCGGTGCGCACCGGAACCGACTCTACGTCCTTGTTCTGCTGCTGCACGGTGACAACCACCTTATACAGATTCGGAGTCTCGGCGGTCCACTTCAGCGGGTTCTCCACGTCGAACTTCACGGTAGCGTTCACCAAAGCCACGTCGTGTCCCTTCTGTTTCTTCACCTTCGAAGAGTTGATTATCTTGCGGCTCACAACGTCGCCGTTCGGAGCGATGAGGTCGATGATGAATTTGGCGTTGCCCTTAGCCTTGAGCGCAACGGCGAGCGATCCGTTCTTGTATTCGGCGTCGAGGTCTGGCGTAACGCGCACGTCGTCGATGTGAGCGGTCTGCGAGCGCGAGTAGAGGAAGCAGTCGCGAGCCACACCCGAGAGGCGCCAGAAGTCCTGGTCCTCGCTGTAAGAGCCGTCGCACCAGCGGAAAGTCTGGAAAGCGATGAGGTTGTCGCCCTTCTTAAGGAAAGGAGTGATGTCGAACTCCATTGCCGACTTCGAGTCCTCGCCGTAGCCAACGAAGTGACCGTTCACCCAGAGGTACATGTTCGACGTAACCGATCCGAAGTGAGCTATCACCTGGCGTCCGTTCCATGAGTCGGGGATGCGTATTGTGCGGCGGTAAGAGCCTACGTGGTTGTCCTTAGTAGGTACCATCGGCGGATTGTTCTTGAAGTGTCCACGCCATGCGAATCCTATGTTCACGTATTCGGGGTCGCCGAAGCCGTTCAGCTCCCAGATGCCCGGCACGCGCATGTTTTTCCACGCAGCGTCGTTATAGTCGGTGCGGAAGAAGTCGGTAGGACGCTGGTCAGCGTTCTCCACCCACTGGAAGCGCCAGTCGCCCTCGATAGAAAGGAAGTTGCTCGATTTGTCGCGGTTGCCCTTCAGAGCAGCCTCGCGGTTCTCGTAAGCGAAGAACGATGTGCGTGTAGCGAATCTGTTGACGTTGTTAACCGAGAGGTCGTGCCATTCCGTGAATGTTGGTTCGGCTACTCTTTCTTTCGGTTCGGCTGCGTTGACGAGGCACGGAGCCAAGCCTGCCACAGCCAGTGTTAATAGCAGATGTTTCATAATTATTTTGTTGTTTGTTTTCTGCGGTTTAAAGTTCTGACAACAAAGTTACTACAAATTTGGCGGAATTTACCAAAAATTGTAATTTTGTATGTTAAAATCAATGAAGATGAACTATAATACGCATACTCTTGCAAACGGATTACGCATAATCCACCTGCCGTCCGCCCAGCCCGTGGTGTATTGCGGCTACGCTGTGGGTGCCGGCACACGCGACGAAGAACTCGGACGCGAGGAGGGCATGGCGCACTTCTGCGAGCATATCACTTTCAAGGGCACGGAGCGCCGCAGCTCGATGCAGATACTGGGCCACCTGGAGAGCGTGGGTGGCGACCTCAACGCCTTCACCAACAAGGAGGAGACGGTGTATCACGCCGCCGTACTGAAGGAGAACATCGACCGCGCCGTAGACCTGCTCACCGACATCGTCTTTCACAGCACCTATCCGCAGGCGGAGATAGACAAGGAGGTAGAGGTGATCGTAGACGAGATAGAGAGCTACAACGACTCGCCCGCCGAACTCGTGTACGACCTCTTCGAGAACGCCGTTTTCGGCGGACATCCGCTCGGACATAACATACTGGGCACGGCGGAGAAACTGCGCCGTTACACTACGGCTGACGCGCTGCGCTTCACGCGACGCTACTATCGACCCGAGAACAGCGTGTTCTTTGCTTACGGCGACGTCGACTTCCATAAGCTCGTGCGACTGCTTGAGCGGGCTAATGCTAACGTAGCGGCGGTATCCTTGC
>ERZ779669.1533-NODE-1533-length-10280-cov-2.996186_pt1 | contig 10280 bp, 11 predicted proteins | sample MGYA00511372_ERZ779669 | MGnify/ENA primary metagenome ERZ779669 (study PRJEB29588, sample SAMEA1967891) | human gut metagenome | biome: human gut; feature: human-associated habitat; material: faeces | place: Denmark | collected 2008/2010 ... | reverse complement strand
AACTATTAATTAATTAATTAATCTTAAAAATTAGACACACAATGAAAAAGTTATTTGCAATTGTTGCTGTGATGGGAGTCTTAACATTTGGCTCAACTCAACTTGCTCAGGCTCAAGACGCTCCTGCAGCTGAACAAACGGAACAAGCTGCTCCTGCAGCCCAAGTGGCATCTGCTGATGAAACAGCTGCTGTTGTAGCAGAAGAAGGCGGTATCCACAAAGAATTGAAGACTAAATTTATCGAAGGTACTGCATCTTTCATGAGTTTGGTTGCTATCGCATTGGTTATCGGTCTTGCATTCTGCATCGAACGTATCATTTACCTGAGCTTGGCTGAAATCAACACAAAGAAATTTGTTGCCGCTATCGAAGCTGCTCTTGAAAAAGGTGATGTAGAAGCTGCTAAGGATATCGCACGTAACACTAGAGGTCCTATCGCATCTATCTATTATCAAGGTCTGATGAGACTTGATCAAGGCGTAGACGTAGTAGAAAAATCAGTTGTTTCTTACGGTGGTGTACAGGCCGGTTATCTGGAAAAAGGTTGCTCTTGGATCACACTGTTCATTGCAATGGCTCCGTCTTTGGGATTCTTGGGTACTGTAATCGGTATGGTGCAGGCATTCGATAAAATCCAGCAGGTAGGTGATATCTCTCCGACGGTTGTTGCAGGTGGTATGAAAGTTGCCTTGATTACTACAATCTTCGGTTTGATCGTAGCATTGATTCTGCAGGTATTCTATAACTATATCCTTTCTAAGATTGAAGCTTTGACTAGCGAAATGGAAGATTCTTCTATTACACTGTTGGATATGGTTATCAAATATGATTTGAAATATAAAAAATAAATAAGATGGCTAAATTAACATATAAAGTATCATACTACGTACTGTACGTATTGTTCGCTATCATCCTGATAGTATTGGGCTTGTTCTTCTTCGGTGGAGACGCTCAAGGCGATGCAGTACTGATGGGGGTTGACCCGGCCATGTGGCAGCCTGCACAAACAGATAGCCTGCTCTACTTAATGTATGGCTTGTTTGGTTTGGCCGTTCTTGCTACAGTTCTGGCTTTCTTGTTCCAGTTTGGAGCAGCTTTGAAAGATAATCCTGGTAACGCTTTGAAATCATTATTGGGCTTTGTTTTCTTGATCGCAATTCTTGTTATAGCTTGGGCTATGGGTAGCGGCGAACCGCTGGTTATCCCGGGATACGACGGTACAGACAATGTTCCATTCTGGTTGAAGTTAACAGATATGTTCTTATATACTATTTACATCTTGCTGGGACTTACAATTCTCGCAATGTTGTTTGGAAGTATAAAGAAGAGATTATCATAAACCTATTAAGTCTAATAAAATGGCAAAAGGTAAAAGAAAAGTACCCGATATTAACTCCAGTTCAACGGCCGATATCGCTTTCCTGTTGTTAATCTTCTTCTTGATTACAACATCAATGGATACAGACCGTGGTTTGGCAAGACAATTGCCGCCACCGCCAGAGCAGGAGCAACAACAAGATAACGACGCTAAATTGAAAGAGCGTAATGTGTTGCAAGTGTTCTTGAATCTGAACGATGATTTGATGTGTTCTGGAGAATATGTTACCGTAGATCAGATACGTGAGAAGGCTAAAGAATTTATCGCCAATCCGTATAATGATGAGAAGTTGCCTGAAAAATTTGCAAAGAATGTACCTTTCTTCGGAAACGTAATGGTTACCAAAAACCATGTTATTTCTTTGCGTTGCGACCGTGGCTCATCTTACAAAGAATATCTTGCGGTACAAAATGAATTAGTAGCAGCTTATAATGAATTGCGTGATGAACTGGCTCAGGAAAAGTGGCAGAAAAAATATGCTGACTTGAACGAAGAACAGCAAAGTGCAATTCGTGAAATTTATCCTCAGAAGATTTCTGAGGCAGAACCTAAAAAGTACGGAGAAAAGAAGTAATGGGAAAATTTAATAAAACAGGTAAACGCGAGATGCCTGCGTTGAACACTTCTTCTCTGCCTGACCTTATCTTTACACTGTTGTTCTTCTTTATGATTGTAACAACCATGCGTGAAGTTACATTGAAGGTTGAGTTTAAGGTTCCGCAAGCTACAGAGTTGGAAAAGCTGGAAAAGAAATCATTGGTTACGTTCATTTATGTAGGTAAACCTACAGCTGAGTTTCGTAAGAAATTAGGTAATGAAAGCCGTATCCAGTTGAATGACAGTTATGCAGAAGTTTCTGAAATCTTCGACTACATTAATGGTGAACGTGCCAGTATGAAAGAAGAAGATCAACCGATGATGACTGTATCTTTGAAAGTAGACCAGGATACGAAGATGGGTATCGTAACAGATATCAAGGAAGCACTTCGTAAAGCTTATGCATTGAAAATTAACTATTCTGCACAACCTCGTCAGTAAAAGTTAGTTTTTAAGATAAAGAAAAAGGCTGCTCCAAAATTTTGGAACAGCCTTTTCTTATGAGAAATGGAACTATAATAGAAAGAATTGTTTTTCAATACATCATGACTTAATCTACTCAAAGCCACTCTTTCACATACCGTTCAGTCAATTGCCACAATTCATCCAACTTCGGATGATGTAGATATTTATCTGATAGCGACTTAGGATGACCACTAACATTCAATGTGCCCGTACGATTACCAGCCTCTTCGTCCAGCAACAAATGAATAGCTGTATCAGCTCCCTGACGCGGCGTACGAATAAAAGGACGAAAAAAGATATCCGTTAAAGGATCGAACCATTGGTGCATTGTAATGATATCAGTAGAAACTATTCCAGGATCAGCTGCATTGACCACAATACCACGTTCTTTCACCCGACGAGCCAAATCAATAGTAAACAATGTCAGCGCCAACTTGGTATTGCTATATATCGGAATACGCCAAAAACTTCCCTTTCGGCCACGAAGAAAGAAATCAGGAAAATCAAGCTGACCAATGGCATACGTACACGACACCATATTAACAATCCGGCTCCCCTCCCCCATCAATGGAAGTAATTTACGGGTCAACAAATAAGGCCCAACATAATTGACACTCACAGTACGTTCCAAACCGTTTTTCGTAATGTGCAATCCGGTTTCCATTGTACCGGCATTATTCATTAATAAAGCTAAGGGTTCACCACGTTGAAGCAACTTATTTGCAAAAGCCGCTACCGAATCCAAAGAAGCCAAGTCTATCAGACATACTTCAATATCCGTATTTCCGGTCTCTCCAACCAGCAAATTGCGACACGTCTCTGCTTTTTGTGAAGAATAACACGCCATTATAACCCGATATCCAGCATAAGCTACTGCTCGGGTTATCTCACTGCCCATACCGCCATCTGCCCCTGTTATTACGGCAAGTTTCTTTTCCATAGACTTATTCTTTACTTTCAATACGTTCAATTTCTTTCTTTAAGCAAGGCGGCAACTCTTCTTTCAACCGCTGGTGACAAGCCATATCAAGACTATACATACGGGCTATACAATAGTTACTATGGCGGCACGCACAACGGGCATCTTCCTCCGCCTTCATCCGATTTACAAAAGCAGGCTCATTAAGCAAGGCACGTCCCATCTGCACAGCATCAAATCCGTAATCAAGCACTTCGTCTATCTTTTTTCTAGCCACCAGTCCTCCGACGTATACCAATGGCATATTCGCCAATGCTTCACGGAATTTCAGTGCATCCTCCAAAAAATAAGCTTCCTTAAACGGAACAGAAGGAATCATCCATTTGCCTACCATCCGCACGCCATACTTCAACCACCAGCAAGTCATGTAGTGAGTCATCGTGCGAATCGGCATTTCGCCACGCATCACGTACATAGGTGCCTTGCTCACAAAACCACCGCTCAGCACCAACGCATGCGCGCCCAGTTGTTGCAAACGGTGCGCCACCTGCAAGGATTCGTCCAATTCCATTCCGCCCCTGAAACCATCGCGCATGTTCATTTTAACCAGAACGGCCATATCACTGCTTGCCGCTTTCATCACCTCAGCCATTACCATATCCATAAAACGCATGCGGTTTTCCAAAGTACCTCCAAATTCATCCTTTCGATGATTAGTCGATGGCGACAAAAACTGACTTATGAGATAACCATGACCTGCATGAATTTCAACGGCGTCAAAGCCTGCTTCACGTGCCAAATTCACAGCACGTCCATAAGCACGAGCCATTTCAGGAAGCTCATCAGCCCGCAAGCCACGCACAAAGGTGGGAGAATAAAGATTGAAACCGGTACAAGCTCCCACTGGCATACATCCGCAAATGCTTTTATGCGACATGTTTCCACAATGCCCAAGCTGTATGCTAACGGCAGCACCTTCGGCATGAACAGCATCCGTCAGACGACGCAATCCCGGAACAATATCAGGACGCATCCACAACTGGCTATCAAAAGAAAGCCCACTACGAGTGACAGCAGCATAGGCTACCGTTGTCATACCCACACCGCCGGCTGCTACCGAACGATGGTAATCAAGCAATTGCTCCGAAGGTTTGTTGCCCGGACACATGCTCTCGAAGGCAGCCGAGCGTATCGTACGATTACGTAACGTCAACGGTCCTATGGTTACAGGAGAAAACAGTTTTGAACTCATCTATCTCACATTTTTTATTAAGATTCAATATATAAACGGGATAATTCTTTTTCGGCTTCCTACCGCTGCGTTACCAAATTCTTCACGGTAGTGTTTATGAATGGCATCGGCTCGAGGCACCAGATTGGCAGCCGTCCACCATACAAATACCCAAGCTGCAGGCGAAGCTGTGAGCAAAGCAAAACCTATCCATTCTACCAGTTCACCAAAGTAATTGGCAGAAGTAACATAGCGATACAAACCGCGACCAGGCAAATAGTGCTTCGTATCACCCGGCTTGCGCAAATGGCGGATAACATGGTCTGAATGCAGATTAATGCCCATGCCAACTACAAACAACAATAACCCCAGCAACGATTGCGGATGCAGAAGCCACGCCCATCCTTCGGCATATCCTTCAGGAGGAAACCTGAAAATACCACCTGCCTGCATCCAGCCATTCAGAATATTGAATACGATTCCCATCACCATAATGGCTACCGGCATGCGGCTATGCCCTTTCATGAGCAACGGAAATACAAACGAGCGTTGCAAATAGTGTAATTCAAACAATAGGAAAAAAAGGAATTGAGGCATTGCACATCCTACCCCACTCTGTCCCCAAAGCCAGGCCATCACAAAAAACACAGGTGCCTCCATCAGCACCCACGCCAGTTTGTTGGAAATGGAAAATCCCCATGATGCCGTGCGGAATATGCCGTAACCGGCTTTTACAAAATAGAGTGCCACAAAAACCATTAATGCCACTCCACTCATTATCCACAAAAAACTATGAAATTGATACAGAGACATAAGCCTTTTATTTAAGATGCACAAATATAATGAAAACTCTAATAGCGCGTAGCGTTTTCAATGACAAAAAACTACATAATTCATTACCCTGGAATAAAAACACCCATGCCATTCCTCGTAATCTATAACCGAAGCCTTCGGTTATAAAACCGCAATCTACGGTTATATAACTGAAAGTTCCGGTTATAAAACCGAAGTTTACGGTTATACTTTACATCACGCGACAGGAATGTTCGGACGGGACAACCGAATATTAAAATCCTCATACGACCCGATTATGCTCTCTTGGTTGCACAAGTGAAAAATCGGTTCACAAAATGACACCAATCAAAAGGACTTTTCCGCTTCCGAAGTTTTATCAACAACTTAGAAAAGCGTAACATAAAATAAAGAAAGACACATAACTTAAAAAATATCAAAACAGAATACCTACCTTTGCCCTTATGAAACAAGAAAAAGAGACAAACAGCCCCACCCTCCACCTCCAACGCCAGCAATTGCTGCTTCGCATGGAATATGAATACGAAAAGGAGGACTTCAAGCGTCAGACCGAAACCATGGGTGTGGCACGCAAAGTGAAACGCGGGTTGTGTTGGTTTCCCATTACCACCGGAAGAAGCTACTACAACTCTCTGAATCAACTCGTACTGGAAATTACCCGCACCGAGGATACCGACATTGAGCATAATTTTGAATACGGACGCCCGGTTTGCTTTTTCCGCCAAACAGCCGATGGCAGCCTCAACTACTACAATTTCCAAGCGAGTGTAAGTTACGCCGACGATACGCGCATGGTCGTAGTCATGCCAGGCATGGGCTCTATTCTCGACATACAAGCCGCCGGCCGTCTGGGAGTACAACTTTATTTCGATGAAACCAGCTACCGGACGATGTTTGAAGCACTGAACGACGTACTCCGCGCAAAGAACAATCGCCTTGCTGAACTACGCGACACACTATTGGGCACCTTGAAGCCTGGTTTCCGCGAATTATATCCCGTACGCTTTCCCTGGCTGAACCATACCCAAGAATCGGCCGTCAACAAGGTGCTATGCGCTCGCGATGTTGCTATTGTTCACGGTCCTCCCGGTACAGGTAAAACCACCACACTGGTAGAGGCTATTTACGAAACATTGCATCGCGAGCCACAAGTTCTGGTATGCGCCCAAAGCAATACTGCGGTCGACTGGATATCGGAAAAACTGGTTGACCGTGGAGTAAACGTGTTACGAATCGGAAATCCCACACGGGTCAATGACAAGATGCTTTCTTTCACCTACGAACGTCGTTTTGAGGCACACCCTGCTTATACTGAACTATGGAGCATCCGAAAAGAACTGCGCCAGCTACATAGCAAAGCACGTCGCGGAACGTATGAAGAAAGAGAAGGAGTACGCAGCCGCATGAGCCGTTTACGCGACCGGGCAACAGCATTGGAAGTACAAATCAACGCCGATCTTTTCGACTCGGCCCACGTCATTGCCTCTACCCTGGTAAGCAGCAATCATCGCATACTCCTGGGGCGGCGTTTCGGCACCCTGTTTATTGACGAAGCAGCCCAAGCCCTCGAGGCAGCCTGTTGGATAGCCATACGCAAGGCTGACCGGGTTGTACTGGCCGGTGACCATCAGCAGCTTCCACCTACCATCAAATGCTACGAAGCGGCACGCGACGGACTGGAACGTACTCTGATGGAAACCATTGTAGCCCGCAAGCCGGAAACCGTATCACTACTTACCACACAATACCGCATGAACGAAGCCATCATGCACTTTTCTTCCGAGTGGTTTTACGGTGGCCTGCTACAAGCCGCTCCCGAGGTACGTCACCGCGGTATCTTGGATTGGGATACCCCTATTTCGTGGATCGATACCTCGGAAATGGACTTCAAAGAAGAATTTGTAGGTGAAAGTTTCGGACGAATCAATCGCCAGGAAGCAGACCTTTTATTGGAAGAATTGCAAAAATACATCACCCGTATTGGCGGACAACGCATTTTGGACGAACGCATCGACTTCGGCATCATATCGCCCTACAAAGCACAAGTGCAATATTTACGCAGCAAATTGCGTAACACAGCCTTCTTCCGTCCCTATCGGGAGTTGATGACCGTAAATACCGTCGACGGTTTTCAAGGACAGGAACGCGACGTAATCTTTATCAGTCTGGTACGCGCCAATGATGAAGGGCAAATAGGTTTCCTCGGCGATCTGAGGCGCATGAACGTGGCCATGACCCGGGCCCGCATGAAGTTGGTCATTCTAGGCGATGTTGCCACCCTGGGACGCCATGCTTTCTACCACAAGCTTCTGGAAGCCATCCAAAAGAACAATACCTTCTGACTGGGGAATAATCCTCAAGACCTTCCCCTGTATTAAGGTTTGGTTAACTTTAGCCATAAAAAATGGCTGAGGTTAACCATAATCATAGCTAACACCAGCCATTAAACGTGGTCAAGGTTGACCACTATTTCATAACAGAGGCATCTGCCTCTTGCGGAAAGCAATGCGTATCTTAGTTGTTCTCCGGACGAAGCTTACGTACCGTAACCGCCGTTTGCCACATTTCGCTTTCACGAAGAGCCTTCAACTCGGCATTCAGTTTCTCACGATAGTCAGGTTTGGAATTGCTATCGATAGAGATCTGGGCTTCGTTACCGCTCTTTACACTTTCATACAGCTTTTGCATTACCGGCTTGATGGCATCGTGGAACGGGCCCATCCAGTCCAAAGCACCACGTTGTGCAGTGGTAGAGCAATTGGCATACATCCAGTCCATACCGTTCTTGGCAAAAAGCGGCATCAATGATTGGGTCAACTCCTCAACGGTTTCATTGAAGGCTTCGGAAGGAGTATGGCCGTTTTCACGCAACACTTCATACTGGGCAAGCAACAGGCCTTGGATGGCGCCCATCAGTGAGCCGCGTTCGCCTGTAAGGTCAGAATAAACTTCACGTTTGAAAGTCGTTTCAAACAGATAACCGGAACCGATACCGATACCGAAAGCCAGCGTACGGTCTTTGGCACGTCCTGTTGCATCCTGATAAACCGCATAAGAACTGTTCAGTCCACGACCTTCCAGGAACATGGTACGCAACGAAGTACCCGAACCTTTAGGAGCCACCATGATAACATCGATGTCGGCAGGCGGAATGATGTTGGTACGTTCTTTATAAGTAATGCCAAAACCGTGAGAGAAATACAGGGCCTTGCCCGGAGTAAGGTATTGTTTGATTTGAGGCCATACGGCAATCTGAGCTGCATCAGAGAGCAACATGCAGACAATGGTACCCTTCTCGGCTGCTTCCTCGAGTGAGAAAAGCGTTTCTCCCGGTTTCCATCCGTCGGCTACGGCCTTGTCATAGGTTTTTCCCGGACGTTGGCCCACAATGACATTAAATCCGTTATCGCGCAGGTTGCATGCCTGTCCCGGACCTTGTACACCATAACCCAGAACAGCTATTACCTCATCTTTCAATATTTCACGTGCTTTCTCAAGAGGAAACTCTTCGCGAGTCATCACATTTTCGATGACACCGCCAAAATTCATTTGTGCCATTTTGTTTAAGTTTTTATTTGTGGCTTTCGCCTGGTTAATATATCACTTTTCTTTTTAAATCACTCAAAAATTACCTTTGCCCGGCAAACTGTCTCGTCACCGTTTTTCTTTACCTCAACGGCATAGACATCATTGCCTTCATCATCCAGATAGAACGAAAGTTCATCTCCATAATAACTCTCGGCCACATAGGCCATCTCAAAGCGGCGGATTCGCTTGGAGCGATACAACTCCATCGGAAAAAGGTCGAGAATATGCTCTATGTAACGGATACTGTTCACATGGCCGTTCACGTCGATGTCGCTATACTTGGCCTTCAGCGTAGACACTGGCGCCGCAGCAGTGATTTTGAGACATTACCGGCTCGGTAGCCTGTACTTTGATGCGCGAAGGTTTCTCAATGGGACAAGGCTCATCGCATACATAGTCTACAATACTACCGCCATGCAAGGTCAGCAGGTCGGCCGGCTTACGGGTATTCAGGCTAATCATCGCCCATACCGAACGTGCATAGCCAATCTTATGTCCGTCTTTGTCGAGAATAGCAAAATTACGGTCGGTAAAGAGACGATACACATTCTCCACCCACGTCTGTACCGAAAAAGGCTCGTATTGAAGAGGCATCTCGTCCATGTCGATAGCCAGGCGCGAGAGTACCCATGTATAGTTGTCTTCGTTCAGTTCGGCAATGCCGAAACCACGTTCGGTGGCATGAAAACCGGCACAATTAAGCAAATGGTTACCCAGCACTCCCAACGTCAGCCTTCCCGTAAAATCTACGTGAAACGGCTCGGCAACAAAGCCATAAGTACCTATTTTATTCACTTCACTCATTATCACTCTGTTTTTTACTTTGAAGATATTTTGCTTCACGCTCGGCCAGATATTCATTTACCCGTTCAAAACAACTGGTGGTAATGGCCACACGACCCGAACGGACAAACTGAAGCACGCATCCAAAAGCCTGCAATTCCTGATAAAGGTGGGTAATATCATCACTCATACCATTCATCTCGACAATGGAAAACACCGGATTTACCTCCACGATGCGGGCATGGTTCTTGCGTATAACCTTCGATACATCGGGATTCTGCTCCAATGCCGGAGTTGTAATCTTATACAAGGCTATTTCGTGCTGGTATATCTCGTCATCGGTAAAATAATGTGCCTGAAGCACATCCATCTTTTTCGTAATCTGCTTCACCACTTTTTCAATCGTGTCCTTGTCGGTCCATGCCGTTATGGTATACTTGTGTACCCCCTGAATGGACGAAGCAGATACATTCAGGCTTTCGATGTTGATTTGCCGACGGGTGAAC
>ERZ779669.1522-NODE-1522-length-10333-cov-6.966530_pt1 | contig 10333 bp, 10 predicted proteins | sample MGYA00511372_ERZ779669 | MGnify/ENA primary metagenome ERZ779669 (study PRJEB29588, sample SAMEA1967891) | human gut metagenome | biome: human gut; feature: human-associated habitat; material: faeces | place: Denmark | collected 2008/2010 ... | reverse complement strand
TACGACCGTGCCGCCGTCAAGCCGGACGCCAACGCGGTGCGCTCGGTGAATGCGGCACTGGCCGCCGAGTTTGCAAGAGTGACAAATCCCGCGAAAAAATGAGCAAGATCCCCGGTGCAGGAAACAGAGAACTGCACCGGGGATTTTTTACCGGACAAGATTTTGTTTTTTGTTTACAAATGGTTGCTTGACATGGAAATATCCATTTTGTAATCTAAAAGGGTATTCAATTTACATGAAATGCCGCTGGAAACGCGGGCCGGTGCACCGGCTGCGTCTGCCAGCCTCCGGGGAAAGGAGCAACACACCATGGACTACCTGCAGAACGTGATGGGATATTTTGACCAGCAGCAGCCGCTGTGTGCACAGCATGATAAGATCAGCAAGGATCTGTATCAGGAATATGGCGTCAAGGCCGGTCTGCGCGACGAGAACGGAAAGGGCGGCGTGCTCAACCTCGTGACGAAGCGAGGCGACCTGCGCGGCGTCAACTCGAAACTCTCGTGGACGCAGGTGGAGACCGGCTCGGCCATCACATGGAAGTACCCCTCGTGCGTGCTGCGCGGCGACGGCTCGCAGGCGGAGTTCTACTCCGTAGCCGTCACCAACAACTACCAGGAGGCAGACACCGGCACGAAGATGATACACATGGGCAAGAACACCAAGTCGACAATCATATCGAAGGGCATCTCTGCCGGACACAGCCAGAACTCGTACCGCGGACTGGTGCGCGCCACAAGCAACGCCGACAACGCACGCAACTACTCGTCGTGCGACTCGCTGCTGCTCGGTTCCGACTGCGGAGCGCACACCTTCCCATACATGGATATACACAACGACACGGCAGTGGTGGAGCACGAGGCTACGACGTCGAAGATCTCGGAAGACCAGCTCTTCTACTGCAACCAGCGCGGCATACCCACCGAGCAAGCCGTGGGTCTCATCGTCAACGGATACGCCAAGGACGTGCTCAACAAGCTGCCTATGGAGTTCGCCGTAGAGGCGCAGAAGCTGCTCAGCGTGTCGCTTGAGGGAACGGTGGGATAGGAGGAGTTTTGAGTTTTGAATTTTGAATTTTGAATTGTCGGCTACGCCGATGAGGAATTGTTCAATTAGGAGTTGATAACTCAACAATTCACAACTCACAATTCACAACTCAAAACTCAAAAATTCAAAATGCGCAAAGCGCACAATTCAAAATTCAAAATTCAAAATTCAAAACTCAATATATGTTCCGTAGGATAATGACCGCCACAGCAGCTCTCGCAGCCTGTGCAGCCACAGCCGCAGCAGGCAATGATACAGACGAGCTGCAGCGCCGTTGGGCGGTGATAGCAGGCATGAATCTCTCGTGCCCCACGACGGCAAGCGTAGAGCGTTCGCTGCGCGACGCAGGCAACATCGCAGCGTTCGCCTCGCCCCAATGCAACGTGCTGCTCGAATACTATCTGCCGCAGCAGCACTTCTCCGTCGTAGGCGGCTACAACGCCGAGACCGTACAATGGTTCGGCAGCGAAGTGGACGCCACAATGCAGAACATAGTGGTCGGCGCACGCTACTATCCCCTGAGCAAGCGCTTCGCCCTGCAGCCCTACGCCTCGCTCATGACCTACACCAACGTAGCCGGTCGGCACGTGCGGAGCAGCATGAGCGGATGGAACGCTGACGGTAGCTACGAGCGCAACAGCACAATAAGTCTGCCGCGTGTGAGCGTAGCTCCGGCGGTAGGAATAGACTGCTACATCTTCTCGTCGCTTGCGCTCGAGTTCCAGTACGGCTTCCCACTCGCCATCGACGGCAAGGCGCACGTAGCTACGACCTGCAACGGCAGCCCCGACGTATATCGGATGCGCTCCAACATGCACCGCCACAACATACAGATAGGTTTGAAAGCCACGTTCCCGTTCCGCTTCACTGCAGCCGACGGCAACAGCCTCTTCACGCTCATCGAAATGGCACTCGGCATATACGACCCCGCCGACGAAAAGAAACAAGAAACGAAGAAGGAACGCCGCCGGATGAAGCTCGGACGCGTGCTCGATTCGTATTAAGCTGTGCATTGTACGAAGAGTTGCACGTACAACTCACAATTCACAACTCATTAATTCAAAATCGGCGCAGCCGACAACTCAAAACTCAAAATTCAAAATTCAAAACTCGATATGTTAGAAGTAAAAAACCTCCATGCCACTATCGCTGGCAAGGAAATACTAAGAGGCATCAACCTCACTATAAATGATGGCGAGATACACGCCATCATGGGACCGAACGGTTCAGGAAAGTCAACACTCAGCGCTGTGCTCACCGGCAATCCGCTCTACGAAGTGACGGAAGGCGAGGCGTGGTTCAACGGCAAGAACATCCTTGAGATGAAGCCCGAAGACCGTGCACACGAAGGCCTGTTCCTCTCGTTCCAGTATCCGGTGGAGATACCGGGCGTGTCGATGACCAACTTCCTGAAGGCAGCTGTCAACGAGAAGCGCAAGTATCAGGGACAGCCCGAACTGAAGGCGGGCGACTTCCTCAAGCTCATGAACGAGAAGCGCAAGATAGTGGAGCTCGACTCTAAGTTCACACGCCGCTCTGTCAACGAAGGCTTCTCGGGTGGTGAGAAGAAGCGCAACGAGATATTCCAGATGGCAATGCTCGAACCGAAGCTCGCCATACTCGACGAGACCGACTCCGGACTCGACGTGGACGCAATGCGCATCGTAGCCGACGGCGTCAACAAGATGCACACGCAGGAGACGTCAGCCATCGTCATCACCCACTACGAGCGACTCCTCGACATGATAAAGCCCGACGTCGTACACGTGCTCTACAAAGGACGCATCGTGAAGACCGCCGGACCCGAACTCGCAAAGGAGATTGAACAGCGAGGATACGATTGGATAAAAGCTGAACTTGAAGAAGAATAAAATTCAGAACAATGACTTCAGAACAACAATACATCGACCTCTACCGCGAATGTCGCGAGCAGATCTGCGCCCACAGCGCCGATGTGCTGAACGCTGTGCGCGACGAAGCCTTCAACAGCTTCGAGCGTCTCGGCTTCCCTTCGCGAAAAGTGGAGCGATACAAATATACAACGATAGACAAGCTCTTCGAGCCCAACTACGGACTGAACATCAACCGTCTTGAAGTGCCGGTAGACCCGTACAAGGCGTTCCGCTGCGACGTGCCCAACCTCAGCACATCGCTCTACTTCATCGTTAACGACCAGTTCCGTCAGTCGCTGCAGCCCAAGGAGAACCTGCCCGAAGGCATCGAGGTGGCGTCGCTTGCCGAATACGCGAAGGCTCACCCCGAGTTTGTGGCTAAGCACTACGCACGTCTGGCGAAGAGCGACGAAGACGCCGTGACTGCACTCAACACCATGCTGGCGCAGGACGGTCTGCTCGTTCACGTGAAGCGCAACGTCGTTATCGACAAGACTGTGCAGGTTATCAATATCCTGCGCTCGGACGTGGCTATGATGGTGAACCGCCGCGTGCTCATCGTGATGGAGGAGGGCGCCAACGCAAAGTTCCTCTTCTGCGATCATGCTGCCGACGACCAGCAGTTCCTCACAACCCAGGTGATTGAGGCTTACGTCGGAGCAAACGCATCGCTCGACCTCTACTGCATGGAGGAGACTCACTACAAGAATACACGCATCTCGAACGTATACGTAGAGCAGGAGCGCGACTCGCGTTTCAACCACAACGTCATCACGCTGCACAACGGCGTGACGCGCAACCGACTCGACGTGCAGCTCAAGGGCGAGGGCGCAGAGTGCTGGTGCAACGGCTGCGTGATAGCCGACAAGACACAGCACGTGGACAACAACACGCTGATAGATCACCAGGTGTCGCACTGCACGAGTCACGAACTCTACAAGTACGTGCTCAACGACAAGGCGACGGGAGCCTTCGCAGGCAGAGTGCTCGTGCGCCACGGCGCACAGCATACGGTGTCGGAGGAGGTGAACCAGAACCTTTGCGCCACAAAGACAGCGCGTATGTACACGCAGCCGATGCTCGAGATATACGCCGACGACGTGAAGTGCTCGCACGGATCTACCGTGGGTCAGCTCAACGATGCGGCGCTCTTCTACATGCGTCAGCGCGGCATCAGCGAGAAGGAGGCAAAGCTGCTCCTCGAGTTCGCATTCATCAACGAGGTTATCGACAAGATACAGCTCGAACCGCTGCGCGACCGCCTGCACTATCTCGTGGAGAAGCGCTTCCGCGGCGAACTGAGCAAGTGTGAGGGCTGCAAATTATGTAAGTAATTAGTTGAGAGTTAAAAGTTGAGAGTTGAGAGTTATGATTACCTTTTCAGCAATCTCTTTTAGCTACAATATATAAATCTCATTGCATATCATAACTCTCAATTCTCAACTCTTAACTCTCAACTGAGAGAACTCTCATCATATCAACCAACAATACTATGTACGATATAAATAAGGTTCGCGCCGATTTCCCAATCCTTTCGCGCAGCGTCTACGACCGTCCGCTCGTCTATCTCGACAACGGAGCTACCACGCAGAAGCCGTTGTGCGTGCTCGACGCCATGCGCGAAGAGTATCTCAACGCTAACGCCAATGTGCACCGCGGCGTACACTATCTCTCGCAGCGCGCCACCGACCTGCACGAAGCTGCACGCGAGACCGTGCGCCAGTTTATCAACGCGCCGAAGACAGAAGAGATAATCTTCACGCGCGGCACCACGGAGAGCATCAATCTCGTGGCTGCATCGTTCTGCGAAGCGTTCATGGCGGAAGGCGATGAGGTGATAGTGTCCGTAATGGAGCACCACTCGAACATCGTTCCCTGGCAGTTGCAGGCAGCGAAGCGCGGCATTGCGCTGAAGGTGATTCCGATGGATGACAGCGGAAAGCTCGACATGCAGGCATACGAACAGCTGTTCTCTGAGCGAACGAAGATTGTAAGTGTGGCTCACGTGAGCAATACGCTCGGAACAGTGAACCCCGTGAAGGAGATTGTGCGCATAGCGCATGAGCACGGCGTGCCTGTGCTCGTAGACGGAGCGCAATCGACGCCCCATTTCGCCGTAGACGTGCAGTCAATCGACTGCGACTTCTTCGCCTTCAGCGGACATAAGATATACGGACCGACCGGCATCGGTGTGCTCTACGGCAAGGAAGAATGGCTCGACCGCATGCCGCCCTATCAAGGAGGCGGCGAGATGATAGAAAGCGTGAGCTTCGAGAAGACCATCTTCGAGAAGCTGCCGTTCAAATTCGAAGCCGGAACGCCCGACTATGTGGCTACGCACGGACTGGCTACGGCGCTCAACTATGTGTCGGCGCTTGGCATGGACAACATCGCCGCACACGAGCGCGAGCTCACCGACTACTGCATGGCGCGTTTGGCGGAGATAGACGGCATGCGACTCTTCGGAACCACCGAGGGCAAGGACGCCGTGGTGTCGTTCCTCGTGGGCGACATACATCATCTCGACATGGGCACGCTGCTCGACCGACTCGGCATCGCCGTGCGCACCGGTCACCACTGCGCACAGCCTGTTATGGACCGCTTCGGCATACAGGGCATGGTGCGTGCGTCGTTCGGACTCTACAACACGAAGGAAGAAGTGGACGCTCTCGTGGCTGGAGTGAAGCGCGTGAGCCAGATGTTCTGATGCCGCACAGCGCAGCACGCAGACATCTACGACGCAGAGGCGCCGCATCAGCAGCCTATCCTCTGCACTTCAGCGGTCTATCCCCTGCACTTCAGTACCGCCCACAGCATCCAGGCGCATACGCCGAGATGCACAAGCAGCGAGTCGTACGTAGGGAATACGCACATAACGAAAGCAAGCTGCGCATGCAGGTAGCGCAGAGTCTGACCCATAGTCACCTCGCGCTCGAGCACGCTCGAATAATACTGCCGTAACCACTCCATCGGAGCGGTTGCGGCTTTTTTCATGCCGTCGAGTAGGGCAGAAGTCTGCACCTGCTTTGCGTTGATAACACGGATGTCCGACTGCTGGAGTGTGATGTTCTTTTCCATAATCTATATATTATATAAGGTGATACATATTGTTTCTTATCTTCGCTTGCAAAATTAGTTGGCTTTATGGAAATAACATTTCACTTCCTATATTTCTTTGTTAAAGAAATCTTACAATCGCTTTGTGGTTTGTATTATAAAAGCTAACTTTGCAAACGGAAAAGAGTTGCCACCCGTAAGCGGGTTTATTGCACATTGAAACAGACAACAATGAAAAAACAGGAAAGTAAGACACATTTGCTACCCCATTACTATACCGACCTCGTCGAAGCAGGCTGCGACGAAGCCGGCAGAGGCTGTCTTGCCGGAAGCGTATACGCCGCCGCAGTCATTCTGCCGCCCAACTACGACAACGCTCTGCTCAACGACTCGAAGAAGCTCACCGAGAAAGCACGACGCACGCTGCGCGACCAGATAGTGCACGACGCCGTGGCGTGGGCTGTAGGCGTGGTTACGCCCGAGGAGATAGACCGCATAAACATACTCAACGCCAGCTTCCTCGCCATGCACCGCGCGCTCGACCAACTCACCGTGCGCCCCGAAGCCATCATCGTCGACGGCAACCGCTTCACTCCCTACCGCGACCTGCCCCACACAACGATAGTGAAAGGCGACGGCAAGTATCAGTCGATAGCCGCAGCGAGCATCCTCGCCAAGACATTCCGTGACGAATACATGGACCGTCTCGCAGAGGAATATCCCTACTACGATTGGCAGAAGAATAAGGGCTATCCCACGAAGGCGCACCGCGAGGGCATACGCCTGCACGGCACCACGCCTTACCACCGAATGAGCTACAACTTGCTGGGCGGAGGACAACTCGAACTGAAGTTTGAGGAGAGCCCCTCCCAACCCTCCCCGTCGGGGAAGGCTTAGGATTGCTTAGAACAGAACGCCCTCAGCTTAGAAAGACTTAAAAGGTTTAAAAGGTTTAGTCTGGCTTATAAAGGTTTGGAAAGGCTTAGTCAGGCTTATAAAGGCTCAAAAATTCGCAGCAAGTCTTGTACCTTCTGTTCAAAAGTCATCGGCACCGTCCGCCGTCCGATTGGTTTCCGTACGCTGCACGACCCGAAAAAGAAAACTACTGATCTATAGAAAGCAAAGAGAAAAAGAAAACTACAAAACAAATCTACTAAACATCAGCAACAATGCGAATGGATAAATATGGTCGAGAACTCGACCTTATACTCATACTGACAGAGAACAACAGCTACACGGCGCAGCAGATAGCTGACCGCCTCGGCATCACGCGCCGCAATCTCTACTATTATTTCGACTACCTGCGCGACTGCGGCTTCAATCTGCAGAAGACCGGCACCACGTACCGGCTCGACCGCTCGTCGTCGTTCTTCCGCCGTCTGCACGAGCACATCTCGCTCTCCGAATACGAGGCTGCATACATCTGCCGCCGACTCGACACCGACGGCACGCGCGACCATACAGCCGTGAACATACGCCAGAAACTCTCGCGATCGTTCAATCTGCCCGACGCCGTCAACCCCGAACTGCAGCGCCGCATGAACGACTGCGTGGCGAAGCTGCGCGAGGCGATGGCTACGCGCAAGATGGTAGTGCTGCACAAGTACGCCTCGCCCCACAGCAACACCGTCACCGACCGCATCGTGGAGCCGTATCAGCTGATGAACGACGAGCGCGACGTGCGCTGTCACGAGATACGCTCGCACGAGAACAAGACGTTCCGACTGTCGCGCATGGAGTCGGTGGAGATAATCGACGTGCCCTGGACCTTCGACGACCGCCACAAGCAGATGTACACCGACATGTTCATGTTCACCGGAGAGCAGCGCTACATGGTGAAAATGCGCATGGGACTGCTCTCCTACAACCTCATGGTGGAGGAGTATCCGCAGTCTGCAAGGTGCTTCACAGCCGACGGCGACACCGCCTGGATCTTCGAAGGCGAAGTGGTGTCGTTCCTTGGCATAGGCCGCTTCGTGCTCGGACTCTACGAGGATATAGAAGTGATTGGATGCGAGGAGTTTAAGGCTTATCTCGCCGGAAAAATAAAAAGCATGTCTTGCGCAGGTTGACCTCCGCAAGACATGCCCGAAATTTATTAGTTTTACTTAAAACTTTATGCAAATGTATCGATTTTATTAGTTATACTTAACAAAATCGGTATGTTTCTTCTTGGGGTGCAGGCGAGAATGCTCGCCCGTCCTATCAATATTCGGTCTTGTCGGCGCTCTCCTCCCACATGCGGAACGCCTTGAGCGCCTCCATGCCCATCAGACGCTGCATCGTCTTGTGGCGCTGTTCGGGCTTGAGCGGCATCTCCTGATAGATGAAGTCGTCGTCGAAACCGATGGCGGCAGCATCCTTGCGGTCGTTGCCGTAGAAGATGCGGTCGAGATGCGCCCAATAGATGGCGCCCAAGCACATAGGGCACGGCTCGCAGGAGGTATAGATGTCGCATCCGGCGAGGTCGAACGTGCCCAGACGGCGCGTAGCCTTGCGTATGCAGTTCACCTCGGCGTGCGCCGTAGGGTCGTTGTCGATAGTAACGCTGTTAGACGCCTCGGCGATGATTTCGTCGCCACGTACGATGACCGCTCCGAACGGTCCGCCGCCAGTGCGCACACTCTCCTCGGAGAGCTCGATGGCACGGCGCATGAATTCGTTTTTCTTGTCCATATCTTTAGCTTTTTCTTTAAGGTTATAGGGTTATGCAAATGTACGCATAATAAACGAATAACCGCAATTATTTCTTTTTATTGTTTGTCATTTCGAGAGAATCAGCTAAATTTGCTTATGTCTAACCCTATGCCAGATTATATGCTGGCATAACAACATAAGAAATGATGAGAAGTCTACGATTCTTTATGCTGATGGCAGTCGTGATATGCTCACTTGCCGTCAACGCTCAAGACGCCATCGCCAATGACGCCAACCCAACCGCTACTTCGACGGTAACGGTATTGGAAAATTATGGCACAGATGTCAAGTCAGAGAACTTCACTTTATTGCAACACAACGACACACTTGTATCGGACGCCGAATTGCTGAAAAGTATCGCTGAAGACACTTCCGCCAAGCGATTGAAGAAAGCAAAAATATTTAAGTGGACAGCTTGGGTGGGTGGCAGCGTCTTCTTTTTAGCCGGCTTATATTGCTTATTAGGAACGGCATACGTTGCATCTTTTCAAGAAAACGGCCCCGGAGTTAATCCATTTGCCATCGGAGTAGCCGCCTCATTCGGAGCAAGCGCGATATGGACCACGTCATTCCTTATAGCAGCCCATCATCAAAAGAAATTGGCGCTTTCTGCCAACGTCAGCATGCTCAATGATAATCTGGCAAACAGAAAAACATTGGGTGTAGGGCTGAGTTTCAAGTTCTGAATAACAAACGGGGCTTGCATGGCTCTGAGGAGCGTATCTCTTATGATTGCAGATGCTGCAGTGGAAAATTATACAAAAAAACAAAAATAATCGGCGATTGTTCGTTTATACCATTGAAATTGACTAACTTTGCTCACATATTACAATTTTTTTGATGTAAATAAAGATTTAGATGAACGTAATTACAAAGACAGTATCATTGCCTGATGGCAGAACCATCAGCATTGAGACCGGGAAAGTGGCAAAGCAGACCGACGGAAGTGTTGTACTGCGTATGGGCAACACCGTACTTCTCGCCACTGTTTGTGCCGCAAAAGATGCAGTTCCCGGAACAGATTTCATGCCTTTGCAGGTAGACTACAAAGAGCAGTACTCAGCAGCAGGCCGTTTCCCTGGCGGCTTCACAAAGCGTGAAGGCAAGTCGGGCGACAACGAGATCCTCACATCGCGTCTCGTAGACCGTGTGCTCCGTCCGCTCTTCCCGTCTAACTACCACGCAGAGGTATATGTGCAGATTATGCTTCTCAGCGCCGACGGCGTTGACCAGCCTGATGCTCTCGCTGGATTTGCAGCTTCAGCCGCTATGGCTTGTTCAGATATACCTTTCGAGTGCCCGATTTCAGAAGTGCGTGTAGCACGCATCAACGGCGAGTACGTTATCAACCCTACCTTCGAGCAGATGAAGGATGCCGACATGGATATCATGGTAGGCGCTTCTGCAGAGAACATCATGATGGTAGAGGGCGAGATGAAGGAAGTTTCGGAGCAGGACATGATTGGCGCGTTGAAGGCTGCTATGGCTGCTATCAAGCCGATGTGCGAACTGCAGACAGAGCTCTCTAAGGAGCTTGGCACAGACGTTAAGCGCGAGTACTGCCACGAGGTGAACGACGAGGAACTCCGCGAGCAGCTCCGCAAGGAGACCTACGACAAGTGCTACGCTATCGCAGAGTC
>ERZ779669.1520-NODE-1520-length-10338-cov-3.165030_pt1 | contig 10338 bp, 9 predicted proteins | sample MGYA00511372_ERZ779669 | MGnify/ENA primary metagenome ERZ779669 (study PRJEB29588, sample SAMEA1967891) | human gut metagenome | biome: human gut; feature: human-associated habitat; material: faeces | place: Denmark | collected 2008/2010 ... | reverse complement strand
CCAAGCCCCGCCGTCCCGCCAGGCATAAAAGCATTCGTCACGGCAGGCTTCGTAGACTACGCCCACTTTTATCGCGCCGTCCACGGCGAAAGCTATGGAGACGGCGAAGGGAGGCAGGTCGTGGATGAAGTTCGTCGTCCCGTCGAGTGGGTCGATGATCCAGCAGGCCGCTTGGCCGTCGTAGGCCGCTGTGCCTTCTTCGGTCAGGAAACCGGCATCCGGGCGCAGGCGCCGCAATCCTTCGACGACATAGCGTTCGGCCTCGCGGTCGACGTAGGATACAAAGTCGTGCGCGTGTTTTTCTTCAATACGTTCGGGGCGGAAGCGTCGGCGTTCGTCCCGAAGGTAATGCCCTGCCTGCCAGGCCACTTGGCACGTGGCGAGGGTCAGTTCTTTCCATTCGTTCATCATTTTCTTTTTTTGTTTGGTCGGGCAACGAGGTCCGTTTGTGTGGGCAAAGTTACGACAAAATCCGAGGTAGTCCATTCAGTTCCGTGTGCTTCCTGTGTTTGTCCCAAAGAGACCGTCGTTTTCGTGAAAAGGTCGACAAACTGTAAGATAGGTTGCAAAGAATGTAAAAAAGGTTACTCGCAGAGGTCTGTTGCGGCGTACCTTTGTACCGTCGCATCGGGCCGTTGTGCACATACGGCACAGCTGCGCTCTGCGAGACGAACCAACATACTCCACAAAATGAACAGAAAAACAGAATTTGTCTTTTTTCTGATGGGCCTTGCGTCCGTTGTCGGCTGGGCTGATGCGCGGCGCGACACCACGACGACGTCCCGTGCCGTTGATGTGGGCGAGGTCGTTGTCACGGGGACTCGTGCTGCTGCCGATGTGCGCCATCTCCCGATGACTGTCACTACTGTCGGACGTGCCCAGATCGAAGCGTCGCACGAGGCTTCGCTTCTTCCTCTCCTTAATGAGCAGGTCCCCGGCTTCTTCTCCACGAGCCGTGGCTTGCTCGGTTTCGGCGTCTCGGACGGCGCAGCGGGCCAAATGTCGTTGCGCGGCATCGGCGGACCGGCACAACCTGGCGTGCCCACGACCGGAATGCTCGTCCTTGTCGACGGCCATCCGCAGTATATGGGACTTTTCGGTCATCCTATTGCCGACGCTGCACAGTCGCTCCTTGCCGAACGGGTTGAGGTGGTGCGCGGCCCGGCTTCCGTGCTCTACGGTTCGAACGCCATGGGCGGCGTGGTGAACATCGTGACGCGCCGCACGCCGTCCGACGGCAGCCGTACGCAGGTCAACCTTGGGGCTGGTTCTTACGGTACGGTCGAGGCGGAGGCCGTCAATCGTTTCCGGCGCGGCAAGTTCGGAAGTGTGGTGGGCGCCACCTATGCCCGCACCGACGGACATCGCCCGGACATGGCTTTTTCGCAGTTCGGCGGTTTTGCCAAGTTGTCGTACGACTTCTCGCCGCATTGGTACGGTCGTGGCGATATCGATGTGACGCATTTCAATTCGTCGAATCCCGGTTCGGTCAGTGACCCGCTCGTCGATAACGACCAGCGAATCACGCGTGGAGCTGCTTCGCTGTCCATCGACAATCGTTATGAGCGTACCTCTGGCAGTCTGAGCATTTTTTATAATTGGGGCAAACATCGCATCAACGACGGTTATTCGCCCGGTGAGGATGCCCTTGACTACCGGTTCCGTTCGCGTGACGACATGTTCGGCATTTCGTGGTGGCAGAGTGCCAGCCTTTTCCGTGGCAACAGGCTGACGGCCGGCGTGGACTATTTCCGCTTTGGCGGGGAGTCTTGGAACGATTTCACCGATGGTCACCGCGAAACGCAAGTAGACCGCAGTGAAAACGAGGTGGCGGGCTATGTTGATTTCCGCCAGGACTTGGCGCGCTGGTTGACCATTGATGCCGGTGTGCGTGTCGACCATCACAGTCACACGGGGACGGAATGGGTTCCGCAGGCTGGGGTGAGTGTCCGTTTGCCCCGTGAGGCCAACCTGAAACTCATGGCCAGCAAAGGATTCCGCAATCCTACACTTCGCGAGCTGTTCATGTTCCGCCCGGCCAACCCCGACCTGCGTCCGGAGCGGCTGTGGAGTTACGAACTGTCGTTCGCACAGCATGTGTTCAACGGCCGGCTCAATTACGGCGTCAACCTGTTTTATATCAACGGCGACAACCTCATTATGCGTGTCCCGGTTGACGGTCGTCAGCAGAATGTCAATACGGGCCGCATCGAGAATTGGGGAGCCGAGGCCAGTGTGACGTGGCGCTGGTCGCCCGCTTGGTATGTCACGTCGAATTACAGTTGGCTTCACATGGAGCGTCCGGTGCTGGCCTCGCCCGAACATAAGCTCTTTGCCGGTCTCGGCTATCATCGGAAACGTTGGCGCGCCACGACGGGAGTACAATACGTGAAAGGGTTGTATACCTCGGTTCGTGTGGACGGGACGGGTGAGGAGCGCACTGAGCACTTTGTCCTCTGGAACGCCGATGTGGCCTTCGACGCTACACAGTGGCTTAATCTATGGGTGAAGGCTGAAAATCTGCTTGCCCAGCGGTATGAGGTGCTTGCAGGTTTTCCCATGCCCAAGGCAACGTTCATGGGCGGCGTCAGTCTGAACTTCTGAAAGACAGGCTGCGACAGACGGATTGCATTTACCGAATAATAAATACGGAGAACGATGAAGAAAAGCAGAATCTTTTGGACAGGCCTTCTGGCACTTTGTTTACCGTTGGCAGAAGCCTGTCAGGCCGGACCTCGTCCGGCATCCGTCGGCAGCGAAGCCGACACAGCCAGCGTGGCCAAAGTCTACATGACCACTGAGATTTCGCCCGCCAGCCTGCTAAAAGTTTACCATGCTTTGGGCCGGAAAGCCGAAGGGCGCGTGGCCGTGAAAATATCGACCGGCGAGCCAGGTGGCCATAATTTCTTAGACCCCAATCTGATTAAAGGGCTTGTGAAAGAGGTGAACGGCACATTGGTCGAGTGCAACACTGCCTACGCCGGAAAGCGCAACACTGTCGAGGATAACATGCAGGCGGCCCGCGATCACGGCTTTACTGCCATTGCGCCGGTCGATATTATGGACGCAGAGGGCGAGGTGGCTCTGCCCGTCAAGGGAGGCAAGCACTTGAAGGCCGACTACGTGGGGGCAAACTACCTCAACTATGATTTCACTATCGTGCTTTCGCATTTCAAAGGGCACGCCATGGGCGGTTTCGGAGGAGCCATCAAGAACATGTCCATCGGCATCGCCTCGGCCGCGGGTAAAGCCAATATCCATACGGCCGGCAAGACGAAAACCGACCTCTGGAACAACCTGCCCGAGCAGGATGCTTTTCTCGAATCGATGGCTGAGGCAGCCAAAGCTGTGGCCGACCATTGCGGCGACCGAATCCTCTATATCAGTGTGGCGAACAACCTGTCGGTCGACTGTGACTGCGACGCCTCGCCCGAAGACCCGAAGATGGGAGACATCGGCATTTTGGCCTCGCTTGACCCCGTGGCGCTCGACAAGGCGTGCACCGACTTGGTCCGCGCGTCCGACGACCATGGAAAAGTTCACCTCATCGAGTGCATCGACTCGCGTCATGGCATGCACACGCTTGACTATGGCGAACAGATAGGCCTGGGCAGCCAGCTGTATCAGCTAGTCCGGCTCGACGACAAATAATCAGCGTACGCCGCCACGGCTTTCTGGGTCTGGCGGCAGTGCGCTTCCCGCCGGGGATGGAGTGGTATGTGTGGGTCCTTCCGTCCCCGGCTTTCTTATGTCGCCACCAGGCGATGTCATCGGCCCTGCAAATGGAAAATATGGTAATAAAAACTGTAATTATGGTAGCATCCGGTTGCCTCTTTCTGCGTATTTTGCAATCGGTGACAAGGACAGCATCGAGAAGCGCCCTGCACCGCAAAACATGGATAACAATACAAATTGCTAAAAGTTATGTTACGAAAAATCCGATTGACTTTGGCTGTCTTGTCTCTGGCTTTGGTCACGCTGCTCTTCCTCGACTTCACGGGGACAGTCCATGCGTGGTTCGGTTGGATGGCCCGCATTCAGTTCATGCCTGCGGTGCTGGCGCTCAACGTTGGGGTCATTCTATTGGCTGAGCGGGTAGACAGTTATGCCTTTTATTCCGTCGACGTATGGATCAAGAGCCTCCCGACGCTGCTCGTTGCCGTGGTGACGCTGGTCGTAGTCGTCGTGCTGGCCTGGCGCCACGGACGTACGTACTGCAACACGATTTGTCCTGTCGGGACGGTGCTCGGCCTGCTGTCGCGCTATTTCTTGTTCCGCCCGACGATCGACGAGTCGAAGTGTACGGGATGTACGCTCTGTGCACGCCGTTGTAAGGCCTCGTGCATTGACGCCAAGGCTCACCGTATTGATTATAGCCGTTGCGTTGTCTGTATGGACTGCATCGACAATTGCCGCGAGGGGTCGATACGCTACGTCTGCCGCTTGAGTCAGGGCAGAAATACAGTCGCCGTGACAGAAAATGCGAAAGCAGCGGCAGAAAAATCTGTCAGCCGTCCGGAAAATCCTGTCGGAGTGACGGGAGAGCCGGTCGCTGTGCCCATTCCGAACGGACCGGAAGAACGGCGGGGCGTAGAGGGCGCGCAGATTGATGCGGCGCGTCGCCGTTTCCTGCTAGCTACCGCCACTGTGGCCGGGACGGCAGCCCTGCGCGCGCAGGAGAAGAAGGTGGACGGCGGATTGGCTGTCATCGAAGATAAAAAGGCCCCCCAGCGCCATACATCTTTAACCCCTCCCGGTTCGATCGGCGCACGCCATTTCTTCCAGCACTGTACGGCCTGCCAACTCTGTGTTTCGGTCTGTCCGAACGGAGTGCTGCGTCCCTCGACCGACTTGGCGAGGCTCATGCAGCCCGTGATGTCTTACGAGCGTGGATACTGTCGTCCCGAGTGTACGAAATGTGGCGATGTGTGTCCCACGGGCGCTATCCGGCCGCTGACGGTAGCCGACAAGACCGCAGTGCAAGTGGGTCATGCAGTATGGATACGGAAAAACTGTGTACCTTTGACCGACGGTGTCGAGTGCGGTAATTGTGCCCGTCACTGCCCGGCGGGCGCCATCCAGATGGTTCCGTCGGATGGGGCCAATCCTGCGTCGCCCAAGATCCCAGTGGTCAACGAGGAGCGCTGTATCGGCTGTGGCGCCTGCGAGAACCTGTGTCCTGCCCGGCCTTTCAGCGCCATCTATGTGGAAGGGCACGAATTGCACCGTACAATTTGAAAAAAGAGGAAGAATTATGGAAAGCAATAACAAAAAGCAGATTTCACGGCGCGACTTCCTGAAAACTGCTGGAGTCGCTGGCGTTGCGGCGGCAGGACTGGTCGCCTGCACGGGAAAAAATGCAGAGAACCGGACCGGCGACAAACTGGCCGCAGGTGGCGGGCAGATGACGCTTCGCACCAATCCCAAAACGGGCGACAAGGTGTCGCTGCTGGGCTTCGGCATGATGCGCCTGCCGTCGGTCGGCGGCAGGAGTGCCCGCGAGGGAAACGAAGAAATCGACCAGGAGATGGTTAACGAGCTCGTGGACTACGCCATTGCCCATGGCGTCAACTATTTTGACACGTCGCCAGCCTACTGCCGCGGAGGCTCTGAACACGCCACCGGCATCGCCCTTAGCCGCCACCCTCGCAATAAGTACTTCATCGCCACGAAGTTGTCCAACTTCGCTCCGTCGACGTGGACGCACGAGGCGTCGGTGGCCATGTACCGCAACTCTATGAAGGAATTGCAGGTGGACTACATTGACTACCTCCTGCTGCATGGCGTGGGAATGGGCAGTGGCTTGGAAGAATTCAACGCCCGATATATCGACAATGGAGTGCTCGACTTTCTGCTCGAAGAGCGCGAAGCCGGACGCATCCGCAACCTTGGCTTCTCGTATCACGGCGACGTGGCCGTGTTCGACTACCTCCTTTCGCAGCACGACCGTTACAAGTGGGATTTTGTCCAAATCCAGTTGAACTACCTCGACTGGAAATATGCCAAACAGATTAACCCGCGCAACACTGACGCCGAGTATCTTTACGGCGAGCTGAACAAGCGTCATATTCCGGCTGTCATCATGGAGCCGTTGCTCGGCGGGCGCCTCTCGAATGTGCCCGACCGCATTGTGGCTCGCCTCAAGCAGCGCGAACCGGAGCGGAGCGTGGCTTCGTGGGCCTTCCGCTTCGCAGGCTCGTTCCCCGGCGTGCTTACAGTGCTGAGCGGCATGACCCGCATGGAGCATTTGCAGGATAACCTGCTCACTTATTCGCCTCTGAAACCCCTATCGCAGGAAGAGTTCACCTTCTTGCAGGACACGGCCACAGAGATGATGCGTTTCAACACCATACCCTGCAATGACTGCAAGTATTGCATGCCGTGCCCCTACGGTCTCGACATTCCCGCCATTCTTCTGCATTATAACAAATGCCTGAACGAGGGCAACATTGTGGCCAGCTCGCAAGACCCTAACTACCGTAAAGCGCGCCGGGCCTATCTCGTGGGTTACGATCGCAGTGTGCCTCGCCTGCGTCAGGCAAGCCACTGTATCGGGTGCGGTCAGTGTGAGCCTCATTGTCCCCAATCGATAAAAATTCCCGAAGAGATGCATCGCATCGACCGCTATGTGGAACAGTTGAAACAAAACACCCTGTGAGATGAAAGCACTGATAGACCGTCTGCACAGGCAGAAGTGCTCCTGTGTCATCGCCAACGGCGATGACGTGCGGATGTTTCATCAACGTGGCGTGGCCGATCTATACGATCTGTTACGGGGCGAGCCTGCGTTTTTACAGGGAGCCCGCGTGGCTGACAAAGTAGTGGGGAAAGGCGCGGCGGCTCTTATGGTAGCTGGTGGTGTGGCGGAGCTTTATGCCGATACGCTGAGCCGGCGCGCCATGGACTTGCTTGAAACGCATGGCGTTTCCGTTGACTGTGCCCAAGTGGTGAGCGGCATCCGCAACAGGGCCGGAACGGGCTGGTGTCCCGTAGAGACGCTCTGCGCCTCCCTCACGGACATCGGTGAGATGGTTGAGGCCATCGGCCGCTTCCTTGCTGCGCAGCAGAAAAGCTCTTCGCATGCTGTGATCACTGAAACGACAAACACTCAATAAAATACAATTATGCAAATGACTGCGAAACTTTATGCGTATGGTTACGCCGATGTGCGTACCTACCTGTTTGCTGCCCTCTTCGTAGTGGGCAATGTTGTGCTTCCTCAATTGGTTCACCTCATACCGCAAGGTGGACTGACGTGGTTGCCCATTTATTTCTTCACCCTCGTCGGCGCTTACAAGTATGGCTGGCGTGTGGGATTACTGACGGCCATTGTGTCGCCCTTGGTGAACTCTTTTTTCTTCGGGATGCCCGTAGCGGCTATGCTGCCCGGCATCATGGTGAAGTCTGTCTTGCTGGCTGTGGCTGCGGGTTATGCCGCCCACCGTTTCCGTCGTGCTTCGTTGTGGCTCTTGTTGGCTGTTGTGGCTTTCTATCAGTTGGCCGGGACTACTTTCGAGTGGATCATGAGCGGCAGTCTTTTTGTCGCTGCACAGGACTTCCGTCTCGGGATTCCCGGCATGGCGGTACAGGTCTTCGGTGGGTATTTGTTCATTAATCACGTAACTGTCAAGTAAATATGTTTGGGATTGGAATGTCAGAAGTACTGCTTATCGCACTTGTCGTCCTGCTTTTCTTCGGCGGGGCCAAGATTCCGGAACTCATGAAAGGACTGGGAAAAGGTGTGCGCAGTTTCAAGGACGGCATGAACGGCGTGGACGTCGATGCCGAAAAGAAAGCAGAGAAAAAAGAAGAGACAGAGAAGAAAGCTTAGCATGGCGGAAGACAGGCACGGCGTGGCAGACATGACGTTTTGGGAGCATCTTGACGTTCTGCGCGCTTCACTTTTGAAGATGCTAGCAGCGATGGCTGTGTGCAGTGGAGTGGCCTTTGTCTGCAAGGACGCATTATTCGATTTTATCCTTGCGCCGGGCTGTTCGGATTTCGTGACTTTCCGTCTGTTTGGGCGGATTGGTACGTGGGCCGGGGCTGGTGGGATGGCGCCTTTTACGGTGAAGCTCATCAACACCGACTTGGCAGCGCAATTCGTCCTGCACATGAAGGCGGCTGTCTTTGCCGGCCTGTTGGTCGCCTCGCCTTATGCGATTTATCTTCTTTTCCGTTTTGTCTCCCCGGCGTTGTATGAGAACGAGCGCCGGTATTCGGTCGGCATTACGGGTGGGGCTTACGTCATGTTCCTTGTCGGCGTACTGCTGAACTACTTCCTGATTTTCCCGCTCACCGTCCGTTTTCTTGGAATGTACCAGGTGAGCGGTGCGGTGGAGAATGTGATTACCTTGCAGTCGTACATGGACACACTGTTGATGATGAGCCTCACGATGGGCGTTGTGTTCGAAGTTCCGGTGCTTTGCTGGCTGCTGGCTCGCGCAGGCTTCCTGACGTCGGGGTATATGAGGCGCTATCGCAAACACGCGGTTGTTGTGATTCTTGTAGTGGCTGCCGTCATTACGCCTACGTCGGATGTGTTCACACTGTTGTTGGTGGCCCTGCCGATAACGCTTCTTTATGAGGTCAGTATCCTGCTGGTCCGGGCGACGGAGCAGAAACGTCAGCAAACGGCGTAACTTTATTCTGTTCGTCATACCACAAGCCGTTCCGCACGTCGGGACGGCTTTATTTGTGCATGACGGCCGGGCGGCCGAAGATGTAGCGGGAAAGGCCGAAACGGTCGGACAGCCAGCCTATGCCTAAACTTCCGGCTGTGGCTACGCCCGTGGCGCAGAACAAGTAGGTGAGGCCTGTTGTGTCTGCGCGAAAAAGGGGAAGCAGTTGTTTCATCGCCATGGTGAATACGGGAGAGAACAGGAAAATGACAAGCGTGTTCCGTCCGAGGTAGGTGAACATGCCGGTTGCTTTTCTGGAAGGAAAGCGTTCCCAGACGGCAGTGAGCATCGACAGGATGCTTATGGTCAACAGGATGCCCGGTACGCAAGCTCGGTTGAACCATTCGGGATGGAGGGCGATGAAAGCCACCGGCACAACGGCCCAAAGCGTGGGAAAGAACACGCGTGATAGGCGCACGCCGCCCCAATGGACGGCCGTGCCGGCCAGGAACCAGAGCGCGTTGGCCACATTGACCAGTCCGAGGACTGAAAGACCATAGAGCGTCAGCGCGCTGGCCACTAAGGCACCGCCCGTGCTGAACGGGTGAAGCCAGTGTGTCAGGCGACCGGTTGCGTAGCACGTGAGGCTGCACAGCATGAACGTATGGAGATACCAATAAGGGCCGAGGGGATGGATGAAAATTTTGTCAAGTAAAAGAAGTATGGAAAGTTCCTCCACGCTTTCACGTACAGGCAGGACGGATGAGGCTGCGACGTAACCCGACTCCATGATGGCATAGGGAATGAAAATCCACAGTATTTTCCGCCCGAACGTCGCAGTGGGGTGTGATGTGTTGAGCAGGTAGCCCGATATGAGCAGGAAGGTAGGCATGTGAAACGTGTAGACGAATGCTTTGGCTGTCGGATATAGGTCGCCAATGTAGCCAAGGTGGAAAGCCACCATGAGGAGAATCATCACTCCTTTGAGCATGTCGAGTTCGGATTGCCGGGGATGTAGTGCGTCCATCTGTCTCTGTATTTCCGGGCAAAGATACGAAAAGGCGGAAACCAGGGCAAGGAAAACCCGGCTCCACCTGAGGCTCGTCCGAAAGGTCTTTTTCATTCGTAGAGTCAAGAATATGAAGGCTCAGGGGCAGGCTTGAACAGTTCAGGAAGGGACTGTGTCGTGTCGGAGTACTTATCAGGGCGACCGGACGGTGCAGGCGGCTGGCGGAAAGCGTGCCGGACATTCTTGTCAGTGCGGTAGAAAATTCTGTCACAGCGACTGTCCTTCCTGTTAGCCGTCCTGTTTTTTCAGGTTACCTTTCGCTTCCTTCCTCAATTAAGAATGTTTAGTGCATCCGGCTTTTGGATTCGTCTTTCAGACTGCGGACCGAGGTGAGCAGTTACCGCTTTTCGGCATTAGTAGGTGTCTAGGTATCGATTGTTGCTTTCACCCTGTCCGCAAGAGTTTATCAAGTGAAAGAAAGGGTAGTGCGTCTCGCGGACAGACGCGGTCGTCGGTTGGAATGCTCCTCTGGCTGTCCGGCTGATGTGTTTGCTGCCTTCATTGAACGAAGCGTGGCATTAGTCGGCGTCGCTGTTGTGAGGATTGGCATAAGCGGCAATCCTGATGGTGTGTAAAAGTGTTGGCTTTAATCGATAAGGTTTACAGCGGATATGGATAACGGCCGCCCCCGACTGAGGAATTCCTCAG
>ERZ779669.1514-NODE-1514-length-10369-cov-3.111499_pt1 | contig 10369 bp, 6 predicted proteins | sample MGYA00511372_ERZ779669 | MGnify/ENA primary metagenome ERZ779669 (study PRJEB29588, sample SAMEA1967891) | human gut metagenome | biome: human gut; feature: human-associated habitat; material: faeces | place: Denmark | collected 2008/2010 ... | reverse complement strand
TAGCCGCCATTCTTCTTATCCAACCCGGCCTGTATGCACTACTCAAAGTCCGAAATCGCCCGCTGCGCTACCTGTGGGGAATAGCCACCGTTTCCATCGCCGCCCAAATAGGTACGGCTCCGCTGGTACTGCTTTATTTTTCACGCTTCTCCACCCATTTCCTGCTCACCAACCTGTGGGTCATCCCCATGGTATCGCTCATCATGTACGCGGCCGTCATTCTGCTGGTGCTTACCCCGTTGCCTGCCCTGCAACAACTCTGGAGTACGGTAGTAGAACGCATGGTCAGCCTGCAAAACAATACCTTGCGGACTATTGAGGCTCTGCCCGGTTCTTCCATCGACAACGTATGGGTAGACGTCTGGGAAGTGGCTCTGTTCTACCTTGCACTTCTCCTGCTCTACCGGACCGTATGCCGATGCACAGCCCGCAATCTCAGTATGTTCCTCATAAGCGTATTGATTTTGTCGGCCCTGCACACTGCCTACCTTTTTCAGAACACCCCGCAACGTAGTCTGATGTTCTACAACGTACGCGGCTGCCCCGCCGTCCATTGTCTGTGCCGACTCGCTGCCCGACACCTCGCGCCAGCAAAGCTTGCTAGCAAACCATTGGAACAGGCTGCGCCTGTATCCTCCACAAACCGTCAGCGAAGGAATGCCACACGAAAATAAAGATACGCACATGCCATCCCCCGTCTTTCTGAAAAACGGTATTGCCTCCTATGCCGGCAAACGTATCTGTTTCCTGCAAGACAATCGCTGGAACGGCAAGACATCCTCCCACAAACTGACTATCGACTACCTGTACATCTGCAAAGGATACAAAGGAGACCTTTCCGAGCTGTCCGGCCTGTTCCATATCCGCTCCGTGGTGTTCGACGCCTCCTACACCTCCACCTACTACCGAAAACGAATCGCCGATACCTGCCGCCGCCACGGCATTTCCAACATCTCTCCGTCCGAACGGGGAGCGATAAGAATCCTATTATAGAAAGAAATACGGCATATAGCCTTCTCTTATCTGTTCAGCTTTTCCAAGCCCAAACGCCACAAATTGTGAAATCCGTCTTTGTTAATTAAAAAATCATTACTTTTTCGGCCCCATTTCCGCACAATCTTCCCATATAACCACAGTCGTACCTTCTTCGTACCAAAGTCGTACCATGTTCGTATCTGTCGGTCCGTTATAGACACGAAGAAAACACGAAACCGAAAGGTATAAAATCCGTACATGATTACCGGTTGAAGGAGGTAGAAGTGACATACCATCTGCACAATATACCAGAAAAAACCATTGCGTTAATCTTCATGTTCATGCTGTTATTACGCATATTTCCGTGAATCTAGAATGACTTTTCAATACTTTATAATTTATAATAAAGACTTCGAGAAAATTACCCGATTTTGAAGTTATGACTTGGCAACTGCGCCATTTGCAGTATTCCGCTCAGTTATCCGCTCTTAATAACTCGTTATATACGTAAAAGTATGACTTTAGTCTACCATTACTAATCAATGGAAATTTTATTATCGTTGATATTTTATTCTTATTTCAGTTCTAACTGCTTATACTTTATTTTTAAACATAAAGCACAAGTCGTACATGTGAAAAAGTCGGTACAACTCGTCTTTTTTGAAGAAACTTATCTTGAGCTTATGTAATAACGATAATGGAGATTGAGTAGTTTTGAGGCAAAAATAGAAAACTATATTCAATCAATATTCCAATAAGCAGCTGGATCACCATCAAAAATGGTATCTATATCATCATCACTATATTCCATCTCATCTTGGGCATAAGAACCATTATACCTGTCAAAAGTTTGCTCATTTTGATATATGTTGTAATCATCATATTCTTTGTCACAATCTTCACCATTGTATTTATTGCAATATGTGGATAATTGAGAATTCCAAGTTCCTTTATCTTCTGATTCGTCTAGGAACTTACTACTGATATTTCGGTTATTGGACTTAAATATCCGTTTATAATCATTAAGAAATTGAGATATTTCGCTGTTTATTCGCCAAACAGTATCTATTATTGCTATTTTTTGCCCCAAAGCAATAAAAACCAAATCTGCAAAGTGATATTCTTCCCATTTTGAAATAGGTAGCAAATAATGAGCACGTCTTACACATATTTTCTTTTTACACCAGAAAAATGGTATGTGATTGCTCGGATCTGTATCAGTAGCCAACCCACATCTGCAAACATAATTATCGGAATCATCGTATTTACCTAGGTAATTTGTGTAGAGAGGTTGGTATACATTGTTTTGGGACAAATACCCAAGCTCAATCATTCTTTCTTTGTCACTAATCAATCCACATTTATCGTCGATACAAAACTTCATGACGAAATGTTGGACGAAAGACTCTTGAGATTTATGAATATAATATTTTCCATCTACAACATCAACAGTAACATTTCTGACAAGAATTTGTTTTGCTACATCAATCTCCTCTGAATCTAACCAGTATATTGGACGTCCCCAAAGATCTACAGGAGTGTTGTAGAAGGTGATTATGTAATATAATTGGTCCCCTTTTATTTCTTGGGTTAATATTCCATTGAATGATTGATGTTCAAAATCTTGTTGGTTAGATGTTATGGCAAGATAACCATTACAAGGATAAAATAGTTCTTTTACTCCATTCAAAAAGTAGAATCGTTGCTTGAAATCTTCACTAATAACTGATTCTATCATTGATGTGGTAATACTAACATTTACATCTTTCTGCTTTTCCCTCAGAATATACAGAATACCACATACGACAGGGCTTGCAGGTGTTGGTGTTTGCACAAACGCAGAATATAATTCGTCTAATGTCAACGATATTTTTTTTGATGCAATCAGCCAAAATATATATCGCATTATCCTGATTTGGATTTCAGCTGATAGGTCATGGAAATAAGTCTTTATCAATTCCCAGTCGTAATCGTCCGATGGATGTTTCTGCCACAAATACAAATTAGCCAAACCAGATACTTGCTGTTGCATTAAATACTGATGCTTAGTATCAAGGCAATCTGCTATGAACATCAAAATATCAGGGTTATTAATATTGCTTACATCTGACAACATCATATCTTGAAAACAGATATACTTGAAGAGTTCCTTATTAGCCTCCCTTTTATCATAGGCGTTTTTAAGACATTTTCGTATATTATCTTCTCCCGGGGATTGAATAATTTTTTCTTCAAATAAAGTCCATCTCTCATCATCAGGCAAAATAGAGCATATTTTCTCCTCGGCCTTAAAAAAGATCTCTGTTTCAATATTTTTACAATCTTTTTGACGTTCAAGCCATTTCAATAGACTCCTAATATCGCTGACTGAACCTCCATCTGCTAACTTAATATAATTAAAAGAACATAGATGTTCATAACCTAGCAAATCAATTATACAAGAAATTATATACCATTGGATATTCAAAGGTAACTTGCAACTCTTATATTTAGACAATTCTGCCATAAACTGATAAACATTGTACTCACAAGTTAAATGCTGGAATTTACGTAAATATTGATCTTTAGTAATATACTCGGCATAATAAGCCTCATTTAATTCATCTAAATTATCTAGATTTGCAAATCTGTCGCTTACAAGCTCTTTAATCGACTGTTTTGTCAAATCAGTGACCCAATCACCTAGCAATGTGATATGGTACCGTAACATAAATGGTGTAGTATTTTCGTCTTTTGCGGCAGAAACAACGGAAGAATTGACACTATTACAGAAGGTAGGTTCTAATTCTTTTTTGAATGATTGTGGTAGTTGTTCATAGATTTTCAAAATATTTTCACATAATCCCCAAAAATTAGTCTTAAGATTACAGCAATATTCTAAAAACTCTCCAATATTATTAAATACATCATTTGTGGCGTTTAATAACATATTTAAAGCATCAGTTCCCACGCATAATTGTGTAAATTGAATAATAACATTATGCTTAATTACTTTCACATATTGTTCTTCCAAATGTTTATTCAAATTATTTATTCTTCTTTTGCCCAATCTGCACATAGGACAGCCTTCTCCTTCAAGATGCGTTGCGCCACAATGGCTATATACAAATAACTTCTGTTTAATATTCTTATATTCTGATATGGTCTCAGCTTTTGAAATCTTATCCAAACAATATAATTTACATATTTCGACATCTGGCATTCCGTATTCGTCACTCAAACTTCCCACATTTTTCTTACAGAAAGCTTTAGGTAAAGCTGGTTGAAGCTTTGGCGCAATTTCTAATATCTCTTGTAGTTGTGTTTCACTAAATTTAGATAAAAGCAAAGTCCATGATGGTGAGATACAGTCATTAGCAGGCTTTATATTAATTTCGTTTCCCGCTCTATCATAGCGTTTTCGCATAACAAATAAATCATACAAGCATTTCAGTTCTTCAACAGTAGTACCGAAAAAGGTATTGCTTAGAACATCTGCATCAATCCATAAGGCCAAATCAAACACATCTATAGTTATACTATTATTCTTTCTATGGTTATATTTTCCAAAACAATTGTACAAGTCAATAATTGAATCTGGCAAATGAGATACCGATTTGGTGATAAGACTTGAATCAAGTTCTCTCATAGCAGAATATTCTGTGAAAGGATCTTCAAAATCAAACAAATCAAATAGGTTATCTAATCTATCATTACAAAGATCATCCAAAGAAAAATTGTCGTTGGTTTCCGATGTAGTTTTCTCATTCTTTTTTCGATTATTTCCCTTTGGGATAATTATATCATCCAAACACTCAAATGAAATTATTGTATTGTCAGCGTAAAAAGAGTACTCAGATTCGCATTTTTTACATCTAATAATGTCGTTGATATAATCAAGTTTGAAGTTTGACAGAGATGCTCGTTCAATATTAGTCGCATTCTTGCCATCAAGATCAAAATATACAAGTTGTCCCTCTCTTACATCTGACAATATATCAGCATTAGAAAACAGTATGGGGATGTTTTTTATTGTAGTATTCCAGCAGTATTCTTCTTTCCAAGCACCAAATACCAAAATACCCTTTGCCTCTGATGAACTATATTTATAAACAAAACCAATTTTTTTCATCGTTTTCAATCGTATCAACTTATAAACGAGAGAAGTACTATGCTATTCTCTCACGTAATTTAGAGATTGACCAGGTTCCCATTAACAAAACAAGTACAACATTTCATGCTAATTATATCTTGAAAGGGTTTCCTCAATTTGAATACAAAAGTACAAAAAAAACGTAATATACCATTAATCGCCACAGACTTTATATTGATTTACAACCTAATACATATGTTTTGTTTCTTTATTGACAATCCTAATAAATCCGCAAATTCATACAATTTACGGTACTGTTGTTCACAAACTTTCTTCATTTCCGGTATCTGCTTGGTATATTATTCCTCTCGTTATCGAACATCTTTTTCAAGCTCCTATATGCGGCTTTGTAAATCTTCATCCCTATGTTCAAACACCTTCAATGTTCCACTAACCCAAAAAGGAACCGACCTAGCCACGAAAACAGTTTTCGCTTCTACTTTGCCTCCTCCTAGTTTCTCAGACTAAATTTCCAATTTTACCTTGTCAAGCTGCTATTCTACCTGTTGCTACTTTTATAGATTGGCTTCAAGTCCATCTACCTACCATATCAAATCACGATAATCACATAGAACTAATCTGTCACAATTCGGCGGATATTCCAGAGATTTTTAGTAATTTTGCCGCTCCAAAAAGCCAACGGCTAAAATACAGACGTAAATTCATCAGAAACATGTTGAGCAAAGTAATCAAGCAAGCCAATATAGACCATTTCAGCAAATGGTTTGAGCGTGGAGAAAAGTTTGTCATCGTATCGCACATTTCCCCCGACGGAGACGCCATCGGTTCGTCGCTGGGGTTGTGGCACTTCCTCTGCTCGCAGGACAAGACCGCCACAGTCATTGTGCCCAACGCTTTTCCCGATTTTCTGAAATGGATGCCCGGCAGTAAAGACATTCTCCTGTACGACCGCTATAAGGAGTTTGCCGACAAGCTGATTGCCGAAGCCGACGTCATCTGTTGCCTGGACTTCAACGCCATACAGCGCATCGACGCGATGGGAGAAGCCGTACTGGCATCGCCTGCACGCAAGATTCTGATTGACCACCACCTGCATCCCGAAGACTTTTGCAGCATCATCATCTCACATCCCGAAATTTCGTCTACATCCGAACTTATATTCCGCCTCATCTGCCGTATGGGCTATTTTACGGATATCACCAAACAAGGTGCCGAATGTATCTATACAGGCATGATGACCGATACCGGCGGGTTTACCTACAATTCCAACAACCGCGAGATTTATTTCATCATCAGCGAATTGCTTTCCAAAGGCATCGACAAGGATGAGATTTACCGCAAGGTATTCAACACCTATTCCGAAAGCCGCCTGCGCCTGATGGGGCATGTACTGACACAAATGAAGGTCTACGACGGTTACAACGCTGCCATGATATCGCTCACCGAACGAGAACAGAAGCAGTTCAACTACATACGCGGTGACAGCGAGGGATTTGTCAACATCCCGCTGAGTATCAAGAATGTCATTTTCTCATGTTTCCTGCGCGAAGACACTGAAAAGCCCATGATAAAGGTTTCATTACGTTCGGTAGGCACTTTCCCCTGCAACAAGATAGCAGCGGAGTTCTTCAACGGCGGAGGCCACCTCAACGCCTCGGGCGGCGAGTTTTACGGCACGCTGGAAGAAGCGAAGCAAGTGCTGGAACAGGCACTGGAGAAGTACAAGCCGTTGCTTAACGCGTAAGTTTGCCCGGCGATATAGGGGATGCAAAGGATAAAAAACAAGGGTGAAAAGGTTAAAAGATTAGAACTTTCCGCCTGCATCTTTCAACTTTCAAGGAAATCAGATACTTTTGTACAAGATTACTAACGAAAACCAATGAAGAAACTTACTTTTTTCTTTCTGGCCCTCATGGCACTTTGCATAGGTTTCCAGGCCTGCGACGACACCAAAACCTATGCTGAAATGCTGGAAGATGAAGATAATGCCATCGAAGCATTTATCCGTGACAGCAACATTACCGTCATTACGCAAAGCCAGTTTTACGCGCAAGACTCTACCACAGCCCCTGCCAAAAACGAATTTGTACAGCTGGCCAGTGGCGTCTATATGCAGATTCTGGACAAAGGAGTCGAGGATAAATCGGATACCGTAAAGAACAACGACATCATTCTGGTACGCTTTTCCGAATACGACGTGTTGAACAAGTACACGTCTTATTCCAATCTGGACATTGTCTACATGGTTGATGAATTCCGCTACGTGGTAACTTCTAGTTCCATTGCAGGTATCTTTACCGGAGGTAACTACATGTACTCCACGTCCAGTTCGGTAAACACAGCAGTACCTGCCGGCTGGCTGGTACCGTTGGAATACGTGCGCAACAAAGCTCACGTCAAGTTGATTGTGCCTTCCAAAATGGGTGGAAACGTAGGTATGCAGAACGTAATACCCTATTATTACGACATCAAGTACCAGATCTATTAACCAAGTCTACAAGACCCAAACGAACCTATAAATTTATTAACCTATGACTCTAATCAAATCTATCTCTGGAATCCGCGGAACCATTGGCGGACATGCCGGCGAAGGGCTTAACCCGCTCGACATCGTGAAGTTCACGTCGGCTTATGCCACTCTCATCCGCAAAACGTGTACTGTAAAAAGCAACAAGATTGTAGTAGGCCGCGACGCCCGCCTTTCAGGTGAAATGGTGAAAAACGTAGTTGTCGGCACACTGATGGGTATGGGATGGGATGTGGTAGACATCGACCTGGCTTCCACACCGACTACCGAACTGGCCGTAACCATGGAAGGTGCCAGCGGAGGTATCATCCTCACCGCTTCGCACAACCCCAAACAATGGAATGCCTTGAAGCTCCTCAACGAGAAAGGTGAATTCCTGAACAAGGAAGAGGGCAACGAAGTGCTGCGCATTGCCGAGGCCGAAGCCTTTGAATATGCCGAAGTAGACAAACTGGGCACTTACCGTAAAGACCTTACTTACAATCAGAAACATATAGAAAGTGTACTGGCACTCGACCTGGTTGACGTGGAAGCCATCCGTAAGGCCGATTTTCACGTAGCCATTGATTGTGTGAATTCAGTAGGCGGCATTATCCTTCCGCAATTATTCGAAGCACTGGGCGTGAAGCATGTAGAGAAACTCTATTGCGAACCTACCGGTGACTTCCAGCACAATCCCGAACCGTTGGAAAAGAATCTGGGCGACATCATGAACCTGATGAAAGGTGGAAAAGCTGATGTAGCTTTTGTAGTAGACCCGGACGTTGACCGTTTGGCTATGATTTGCGAGGACGGTGTAATGTATGGTGAAGAATATACATTGGTTACTGTTGCCGATTATGTACTGAAACATACTCCGGGTAACACTGTTTCTAACTTGAGTTCTACCCGTGCTTTGCGTGATGTGACTCGTAAGTATGGTATGGAATATAATGCTTCTGCCGTAGGCGAAGTAAATGTTGTAACGAAGATGAAAGCAACCAATGCCGTTATCGGTGGTGAAGGCAACGGCGGTGTCATCTATCCGGCCAGCCACTACGGTCGTGATGCATTGGTTGGTATCGCATTGTTCCTTAGCCATTTGGCTCATGAAGGAAAGAAAGTCAGCGAACTCCGTGCTACTTATCCTCCTTACTTCATTGCCAAGAACCGTGTCGACCTGACTCCGGAAATTGATGTAGACGCTATCCTTGCTAAGGTAAAGGAAATCTATAAGAATGAGGAAATCAACGATATCGACGGTGTGAAGATTGACTTTGCAGACAAATGGGTACATTTGCGTAAAAGTAATACGGAACCGATTATTCGCGTATATAGCGAAGCTTCTACAATGGAAGCTGCAGAAGAAATCGGTCAGAAGATTATGGACGTAATTAATGAGCTAGCGAAGAAATAACGTTTCATTGATATTGGATAAATAAAAAAGGAGGAACTTAATCAGTTCTTCCTTTTTTTATTTGAAGTAAATTATTGTAAGAGCGGGGATCTCCGCCCTCCTTATAGTTCCTTAGAATCGGCAGCGAAGATCTATCCCAAATTGCATCGGACGTCCTTGTTGCATGAACCCTTTGTTCATCGTTTCAAAGTAGAAGGCTGCATAATCTTTATTCAAGAAGTTACGTGCCCAAAAACTAATCATTGCATCACCTATTTCTAAGTTTGTGCGCCAGTTGAGAGTACCGTAGAAGGATTGGCTGACGTTATTTTGCTCAGTCCAATAGATTCGTCCGGCAGCGTTATAGTTTGCTTGGAACACTACGCGGTCAAAGATAGAACGGGGATTGCAGGTGATGGCATATTCTCCACCGATATTTAATGTATGCTTGGGGACGAAGGGTACATACTTGCCGTTATATGACTTATCCGTAAGATTACCCTCACTGTCTTTTTGCTTTGTTACATAATCTGTAAAGGTGGCATACGTATATCCGTAGCTTGCATTTAGACTCAACTCATTTGTCAGGCTGGTACGTAGGGCAGCTTCGACACCATAACTTCTGCTTTTTCCTGCATTGATTGTGACACGTCCCAAACCACTTTCTGCCATTTGAGAAATTTGTTGATCGCGTGTATCCATGTAGAAGGCGGCAAGGTCAGCCCAAAGTTTACCTTCCCACAAAGTCAGGTGAGAACCTATTTCATAGTTCCAGGAATATTCGGGCTTGTATTGAGTCGTTGCTTTCACCTCCGGCAGTTCATCTTTCATTCCTAATATTCTCTCCGCCATTAAAGAAAAGTTCGGGTCGGCAGCTAATGCATCCAACATTGAATTTTTTAAAGCTCCTTGTGCTAAATCAGAAAACATCTGAATATTGTAGCCTCCCGAACGATATCCCTTGGATACAGTTGCATAAATACTGTTTCCTTTTTCCCATTCATACTGGAGAGCGAATTTAGGAAGTAATTGTACGTAGTCGGTGGATTCCTTGCCAATGAATGAGCTTATAGCTTCCAAACCTTTACTGGTAATATTCATAGGTCCCATTGCTAAAGAGAAGTCAAAGTTTAGAGGGTTGCTGATAGAATTATACTCCATCTTAATTTTCTCGTAGTCTAAACGTAGACCGATTGTGGCAGATAGTCCTTTGATAAACAGATTATTGAATGTTGACTGATGAAAAACAGCTCCATTTAATATCGGAGTGTCAAAACTACCGCCAACTCCCAATATGGAATTATTGGCTGTCATGCGCATCTTGGGACCAGCAAGCCCTTCAAATATTTTGTTTACATTACTTTCAATTACAGTTTTTACGCCTTCTTGCCTGAAATCT
>ERZ779669.1512-NODE-1512-length-10381-cov-2.910130_pt1 | contig 10381 bp, 6 predicted proteins | sample MGYA00511372_ERZ779669 | MGnify/ENA primary metagenome ERZ779669 (study PRJEB29588, sample SAMEA1967891) | human gut metagenome | biome: human gut; feature: human-associated habitat; material: faeces | place: Denmark | collected 2008/2010 ... | reverse complement strand
TAAACGGAAACCAAATATTCATTGATGCTGCAGCCGTATCTGTGACACACCTCTTTCAACTGCGGAATCTGCATATACCCATGCATAACGCCGAATTCTCCCGGTCCCAGATGCTCTCCCTTTAACAGATATGCCTTTTTTGTCTGATAGCCTTTTGCAGAACTCTTCTTATAATTTTTTAAGAAACTGTCCTCTCTGTTTAAAGATGTACCACTGTTTAAGGAATCCCCCACCTTCTCCTTCAGTTCCGGGTGCGCAAGACGCAGATACTGGTAAGTTAACTCTTTCAAAAAGTTAATGCCGCCCATTCCATCGGTCAGCACGTGGAACACTTCCAGATTAATTCTGTATTTATAATAAGTCACGCGGAACATATAACTGTGGTTTTGATTCTGCTGAATATAACGGCACGGAAAATTGCTCTCCTCACGTACTTTCGGTGCAGGCTTTCCATTCTCCTCAAAATAATACCAGAATACCCCCATGCGGAGTCTTAAATTAAATCCATCCATCTTCGGAAGGACGATGTTTAACGCCTGCTGCAAAATATCAGGCTGTACAAGCTCCGTCAGTGGCACACTGATGCGGTAGACATTGCTCATATTCTCGCCTGCGATCACAGGAAAAAGATGTGCCGTGTTATCCAGCCTGTCCCACCGGATCTCCCGGTAGGCTTTCTTTTCTCTCTTTCTTTTCTGTTTTTTATTGTCTATTGTAATTTCTTCTGTCTCAGAAGTCACGGTCTTTTTCTTCATGATTCACTCCTTTTTTTATTTGTTTCGTTGGTTGTCGGGGTGTGGTTATTTCGCTTTCAATACGTCAAATCCTTCACCATATACACTTTTTACCGGGCTTTGTGAGATAAATGCATTAGGGTCAACATCCCTTATTAGACGGTATATCTCGACCGATTGCCGCTTGTAAGCTACTACTACCAATACTTTGACATGGTTTTTGCTGTACCAGCCTATGCCGTCGAGTACAGTGACACCACGGTGGGTTTCTTTGGTGATGCGGTCGGCTATTTTTTCATATTCTTTGGAAAAGATGAGGAACTGTACCGATTGCCGGGAACCGTTGACTACATAGTCCAGTACAAAGCCGATGATGAATAATGTGACAAAGCCGAAGATTACACGCCGCCAGTCGTGAAACACAAAATAGCACGAAGTAATGATAACAAAGTCGCATGCCATAATCATGCGTCCCAATGTTACATCCTTGTATTTGTGGATAATAGCGGCTATGATATCCGTACCTCCTGTACTTCCGTTCTGATTGAACACTACGCCTAGTCCGAAACCGCACATCGCCGCGCCTATCAGGCAAGCCATGAAATCTTGTCCCGGGCCCAGTACTTGTGGAAAAGTTCCGTCGGGATTCTTTACCAGCCATTGGCAGAATTCCAGTAAGGCCGTCAGGGCAAAGATGGCATACGTAGTCTTGATACTGAATTTTGGACCCAGTATCTTGATGGCAAATGTCATCAGTACGGCATTGATGATGAAGTAGGAATACTGGATAGGGAAGCCTGTGGCATAATAAATAATGGCTCCGATACCTGTTGTTCCACCGGTAGTAATCTGGTAGGGAATGAGGAATGCAGCCCATCCCATGGAATAACTGATAAGTCCCACGGTGATGAGCGTGTAATCCTTCACCTCTCTCAGCAAAGTAGCTTTGTTAGGTTTCGTTATAGACATATGAATTGGTTATAAAGTTCATTTCAACACAATGTTGACAATCTTCTTGGGCACAACGATGATTTTCACCACCGATTTTCCTTCCAGCCATTTGGACGAGCGTTCATCGGCCAATACACTGGACTGAATGGCTTCTGAAGTGGCATCGGCAGGGAACTCCATGTTGAAACGTGCCTTCCCGTTGAAGGAAATGGTATAGTTCACGGTGTTCTCTACCAGGTATTCTTCGTTGAAGGCAGGCCAATGTGCATCGCATACCGAACCGGTATTGCCCAGTGTTTCCCACAATTCTTCGCATACATGCGGTGCAAATGGAGCAAGCACTACGATGAGTTGGTTCAGTATTTCCTTCTTGCTGCACTTCAGGGAAGCCAGCTCGTTGACGCAAATCATGAAGGCGCTGATACTGGTGTTGTACGAGAATGTCTCGATATCGCCCGTAACCTTCTTGATGAGCTTGTGCAGTGACTTTAATTCGTCTTTAGTAGCCGGTTCGTCGTTGAAGAGCGGATTGCCATTACGGTCGTAGAACAAGGCCCAGAATTTCTTGAGGAAGCGGTGTACACCGTCAATACCGTTTGTATCCCACGGTTTGGACTGTTCTACCGGGCCAAGGAACATTTCGTACATACGCAATGTGTCGGCACCGTATTTCTCGACAATCATATCGGGGTTTACGACGTTGAACATCGACTTGGACATCTTTTCTACCGCCCATCCGCAGATGTATTTGCCGTCTTCCAGAATGAATTCAGCATTGTTGTACTCAGGACGCCAGGCTTTGAAAGCTTCCACGTCGAGTACATCGTTCGAAACGATGTTCACATCCACGTGGAGCGGGGTGGTGTCGTACTGGTCTTTCAGGTTCAGTGATACAAATGTATTGGTATCCTTGATACGATATACGAAGTTGCTTCGTCCCTGAATCATGCCCTGGTTTACCAGTTTTTGGAAAGGCTCTTCTACAACGGAGATACCCAGATCGTGCAGGAACTTGTTCCAGAAACGCGAGTATATAAGGTGTCCGGTGGCATGTTCCGTACCACCTACGTAGAGGTCTACATTCTTCCAGTATTCATCTACTTTCGGGTCTACCAGTGCCGTATGGTTACGCGGGTCCATGTAGCGCAGGTAGTAGGCGCTGGAACCTGCAAAGCCCGGCATGGTATTGAGTTCGAGCGGGAAGATGGTTTGGTTGTCTATCTTGCTATTTTCAACTACACAATTGTTTACCGTGTCCCAAGCCCATTTGGTCGCATGTCCCAAGGGTGGCTCACCTGTTTCAGTAGGCAGGAACTTGGCCACTTCGGGCAATTCCAGAGGCAGGCAGCTTTCGGGAATCATATAAGGCATGCTGTCCTTGTAATACACGGGGAACGGTTCGCCCCAATAGCGCTGGCGGCTGAAGATGGCGTCACGAAGGCGGTAGTTTACTTTAACGCGACCCAAGTGGTGTTCCTTGACATATTTCTTGGTAGCTGCAATGGCTTCCTTGATGGTAAGTCCGTTCAGAGAAAGGTCACAATAGGGAGTTGCGCCGGCTTTCGGAGAGTTGCATACAATGCCTTCCTTGGCATCGAAGCTTTCTTCACTCACGTCGCAACCTTCGACGAGCGGACGGATTTCAAGCCCGAAGTGTTTGGCAAATGCATAGTCACGCGAATCGTGTGCAGGTACGGCCATGATGGCGCCCGTACCATATCCGGCCAGTACATAATCGCTGATCCAGATGGGAACTGCCTCGCCCGTGAAGGGGTTGATGGCATACGAACCCGAGAATACACCGCTCACACTACGGTCGCTGATACGTTCGCGTTCCGTACGTTTCTTGGTGCGGTCCAAGTAAGCTTCCACTTCGGCTTTTTGGGCTTCGGTAGTAACTTGCGGAACCAGTTCGCTTTCGGGTGCCAGTACCATGAAAGTAACGCCGAACATCGTATCGGCACGGGTGGTAAAGATGGTGAACTCCAGGTCGCTGTCTTTCACTTTGAACTGTACTTCGGTACCTTCCGAACGGCCAATCCAGTTACGTTGTGTTTCTTTCAGAGAGTCGGTCCAGTCAATGGTTTCCAGTCCGTCGAGCAGGCGTTGTGCATAGGCCGACACGCGCAGACACCACTGGCGCATCTTCTTCTGTACGACGGGATATCCTCCACGTTCGGACACGCCGTCCACCACTTCGTCGTTGGCAAGCACTGTACCCAGTTGCGGACACCAGTTTACCATTGTTTCGCCCAGGTAGGCGATGCGGTAGTTCATCAGCGTCTCCTGCTGTTGTTTTTCGCTCATGGCTTTCCACTGGTCGGCGGTGAAGCTCAGTTCTTCGCTGCAAGCCACGTCCAGTCCTTCAGTTCCGCAGGTTTCGAAAGTTTTTACCAGCTGGTCGATGGGTTGGGCTTTTTGCAACTTGTTGTCGTAATAGCTCTGGAACATCTGTTGGAAAGCCCATTGTGTCCAGTGGTAGTATTCGGGGTCGCAGGTGCGTATTTCGCGGTTCCAGTCAAACGAGAAACCGATCTTGTCGAGCTGTTCGCGATAGCGGTTTATATTGTTTACGGTTGTAATTGCAGGGTGTTGTCCGGTCTGGATGGCATATTGTTCGGCCGGAAGTCCGTAGGCGTCGTAACCCATAGGATTGAGCACATTGAATCCTTGCAGACGCTTGTAGCGTGCATAGATATCCGAAGCGATGTATCCCAGCGGATGTCCCACATGCAGGCCCGCACCACTGGGGTAGGGGAACATGTTAAGTACATAGAACTTGGGTTTGTTGGGGTCTTCTGTCACCTGGTAGGTTTTTTCGTCCACCCACCGTTTCTGCCACTTCTTTTCAATCTCCCTGAAATTATATTCCATAACGGTACTTTTTTCGTTGTATTGTTTATTGATAGGATTAAAGTGATATAATGCGGCACAAATTTACACGTTTATTTTCATAAATATGTTGCAAATACTAAAAAAACACGATAGATGCTTGACTATTTGTCGGTTGTTTGTTATATTTGAACACTCTTTTGAATGTATTTTGTAATGATGATAAATCTAAAACATTACATTGTATTCAATAGGGTATTTAGTAAAAAGTATTTTTAGGATATTTACAGGGAAGACGGTGTCTGTGAAGATACCGTCTTTTTGTTGTATATGCCGGTGTGCGAGCATTGTATACTATTGCATAGTATTTTCTTGCCACCTATCTTTGCACAGTTTATTCATTCTGACCCATGAAGTCCAATAATGATTTTCTTTATCACCTGACAGCCATTGTAGTAGTAGGCATTTGGGGATTTACTTTCATATCGACCCATCTGCTTATCAAGGCCGGGCTTACGCCACAGGAAATATTTTTGTTGCGTTTCCTCATTGCCTATGTGGGCATCTGGTTCATCTCGCCCCGCAAGTTGTTTTGCCGTAGTCTGCGGGATGAATTATGGATGCTGTTGGCCGGTATCACTGGTGGTTCCATGTATTTCCTTACCGAAAATACAGCTCTCGAAGTGACACTCACCACGAACGTGGCTTTCATTGTGTGCAGCACCCCGCTGCTCACCATGTTGCTGGCACAGCTTTTCTATCGCAATGAGCGGGCTACGTTCCGGTTGCTGGGTGGTTCGTTGCTGGCATTGCTGGGGGTGGGGCTGGTGATTTTCAATGGAAATTTTGTGCTGAAGCTCTCGCCCTTGGGTGACATACTTTCGCTGCTGGCCGCCCTGGCGTGGGCGGTGTACAGCTTGGTGATGCGGCAGGTGGCCGATCGTTACTCCACGGTGTTCATCACCCGCAAAGTGTTCTTTTACGGCCTGCTCACCATTCTTCCAGCCTTTCTGGTTCGGCCGTGGGATTTTCCGTTGGTTTCGTTGCTCGATACCTCGGTGCTGTTTCACCTGCTTTTCCTGGGTGTGCTGGCTTCGCTGGTGTGTTTTGTAGTGTGGAACGTTATCCTGAAGCGTCTGGGAACCGTGCGTGCTTCCAACTACATTTACCTCAATCCGATCTTCACTTCCATAGGTTCGCTACTCTTTTTGGGTGAGCCGCTCACACCCGTGGCTCTGCTGGGTGCCGTCTGTGTGCTGTGTGGGGTGTATGTGGCGGGCAGGAAGTGAGATATGGAGTCTTTTCAATATAGGTTCTCGAAGATCTGGTAACGCGTGTAAAATATTAGGGATTGAAAGGAATTCCTTCAATCTGTTTACGGGTGTATCGTTCAACGGTCGTATGACGTCCGACCGGTTTGGTTTCCGATTCCAGCACTTTCACATCCTGCTTGTCGCGACCATGTCCACATTTGGGACAAGCATATTTGCGGGTGAGCCGTTGGAGGAGGGAGCGTGTTTCAAAAATTTCGTAGGTAACTTCATCTTCGTAGAAATGCGTCAGCACGCCGCGCACTTCATATCGCCCTTGGGCTACTTCTACCCGCTTGTGCTCCCATGAGGAAGTGCGGTGTTTGAGGTTTTTGCGCGATACGGCTTTTTGGTTGCGTTTCACTTCGGTATAGGTGTTGCCAAGCAGGGTGCCCTGGTATTCGTGACCGATGAGGTGTTTACAACGCGGGCAACGTAGTCCGCTGTAATTGTTCCAGAACAGGAAACACCCTACCAGCGAGCAGAGAACTGTGACAGGGACAAGCGGCCACCAAGCAATGCCTTGCACCCGTAGAAGCATGCACCAGGTAAAGGGTCCGATGGTAATCAAAGCAGTGATGCACAGGTTGGCCACGACGTTGGGCATCCAAATAAGTGGTTTCCGCGCCCAAAGGAGCAGGACAAACAAGAAAAGCGGCAGGTAACCAATCAGATAGGTCCAGATGAGATTCGTCACACCATGGTCGAATGGGGAAAATGAACGGAATTCGGCAATGGAAATCAGAGGGGAAAACAGGTCGATGGCTGAGCCGAACCGGATAGCGCGCTTACTGCGCCAGAATTCAAGATGATAGTCGTTCACCGAGCCGTCTCGTGCAAATTGGATAACCGGACGGAATTGTGTACCGACCGAATCCACCACGTGGAATCCAAATTCACCCAACATGCCCCGTCCGTCCGGTTGCAGGTATTCGGCGTGAATCCAATTGCGTTCCAGTGCTTCCCGTGTCAGACCGGGAGTATCCATCAGTGCCTCAAATTTCTGTTTGCTGATGTAATACCGACTGTTCCATCGTCGGTTAGGCAGACCTTCCAGTGTTTTTTTGGCATCGCCGGTAAAGTTTTTTGCCTCGACAAAGCCCCGGTATCGACCATCTTCGGTCTCTACCCAAACCAGTTTCCCTTGTCGGGCAAGTAGGCGCAGCGGGGTGCCGGCGTATAGACGCAGGCTGTCTTTGCGGTTGTCCAGTGTCCCGATCTTGAGGCTGACGGTTTCTGTAATGTCTACTGTCCGGTCAGCCGGTTGCTTGCTACCCGAAAACAGGGTAAGTACAAGTAGGGGAATTGTCAGAATCAGACCAAGTAAGGCTTGCTCTTGTATGGGTAGGTTAAAGACCAAGCGGAAGGGCCACAGTAGCAAATCCTTGAGCGATTTGAGGGGAGGAAGGTAAATCATAGTCCGTGTGTGTTGATTTAAGGTACAGGGAAAACTCTCTATCTATGGACAGAACTTTTTGGGAACTGCCGTTGACAAAATTGTTGATAAACGCGAATATAAACATTTTTCTGTAAACCGGCAAAGTACGGTGCTCTTTTTTCGCAGGCGAGAGTTAGACAATCAACCGTACACTTAATTTGTGGAGGTATTCAGAAGAGTTGATTCTTGCCGGAGAAAGAATTTGAATAATAAAAACAGTCGTGCATCATTGATACTATGACAATTTATAAAATTTCCAGCGGCAGGCTTTCTTGTATCAAAATTTCCGACGGATGGAGTTTCTAAACTGTCTTATTTTTCAGACTTTCGTATAAATTCTTTGCCAAAACCATCTGTTCTACCGTAAATCTGCGTATTTTTATACCCCGTGAATGGGAAGCGCTGTCTTGACTGTTCATTGTTTTATTGTAATATGTCTATTATTCAACGGAATAATAGCTTTTTTGCCTTGGATTCACGCTAAACAAATAAAACATACATGGCTATGAAACACAGACTATTTGGTAAGATGCTTCCCGCTTTGGCTGCGCTGGGAATGCTCTTTACCTTTTCCTGTTGCATGCAGCAAGGAAAAAAAGGGATTTATCGTACTGAAGCATTGGAACCGGAAGCATGGGATTCTTCTGCCTGGATTTCGGTGACCGATGCACCGGTGGTAGAAGGACCGGTGGTAGACGGAACAAGGGCGGCCGACGGAGCCAGCTGGTTTGTCTCAACGGTGACGAACGGCCGGGAAGTGAGCCGGGCCTGCTGGATGACTTCAGCGTTGGGAGTGTACGAAATCTATGTAAACGGAAAGCTGGTGGGCGAAGAAATACTCAAACCTGGATTTACTCATCCCGAAAAGACCCGTTTGTCTTTTACCTACGACATTACCGATGCGTTCAATACGGAAACCGGTGCCAAGAATGTGCTGGCTGCACAGGTCACACCCGGCTGGTGGGCCGATAAAATTGTGACTCCTTACAATCACGAAGGTATGGTAGGACGGAAATGCGCTTTCCGCGGTGTGCTCGAATTGACGTATGACGACGGTAGCAAGCAACTCTTGGGTACCGATACGGACAACTGGAAGGCGGGCATTGCCGGTCCGGTGACACATGCTTCCATTTTTGACGGTGAGGAGTACGATGCCCGGATTCTTCCCGGCTTCGATACACCTGAGAAATTGTCAACTCCCGAAGTAAACGACGAATTCAAAGGCCAACTGGTACCGTCGGAGGGAGCGGAGGTTTATCTGCGTCGCGACTTGGCACTTTCACCCGTCAGAGCCTATGTGTGGGAAGGCATAACGGATGAGCGTGAACACGAGTTCGGAAAGGTGGTCGTTAAGCGAGAGTTTGAGGCGGGAAAGCCGATGACGTTGCAACCGGGTGAATATCTGGTAGTAGACTTCGGGCAGAATTGCGCCGCTGTACCCTCGTTTGTGTTCCAGGCAGCTGAAGGGACGGTGCTTACATGCCTTCCGTCCGAACTTCTGAACGACGGGAACGGGGCAAAAAGCCGCGGAATGGACGGTCCCGAGGGTAGTGTTCACCGCCTGAACCTGCGTACGCCCGACAGTGGAATGAGGTTGAAATATACTTTTTCTGGTAATGTAGCGGATACAACCTATTGTCCGCGATGCACGTTCTTCGGTTATCGTTATCTCTCTATCAGCGCTTCGGCAGAAGTGTGTATCAAACGCATCGAGTCTGTACCCGTTACTTCGATAGCCAAAACGATGGAATGTGGCACCTTGACTACTGGTAACGAACTGGTGAACAGGTTGATATCGAACACCGTCTGGGGCCAGCGCTCCAACTACCTGTCAGTTCCCACCGATTGCCCGCAACGCAACGAGCGCCTGGGATGGACGGCCGATACACAGGTGTTTGCCGAGACGGGTTCGTTCTTTGCCAACACGTCGTCCTTTTTCCACAAGTGGATGCGTGACATGCGCGATACCCAAAGCGCTACCGGAGGCTTTCCGGGTGTAGCTCCGCTTGCCCAGTATGGCAATGAAATGATGCGGTTGGGTTGGGCCGATGCGGGAATCATTGTGCCGTGGACCATGTGGAAACAGTTTGGCGACACAACGATTGTGGCTGAATGCTGGGACTCAATGGAGAAGTTCATCAACCACGTCAACGAAACCCGCTACAATCACGTGGCCTTGAAGGACGAGAACTTTAACTACCAGTGGGCCGACTGGTTGAGTTACGAACCTCTTGAAAGTTGTGGTGGAGGGGCTTTCGGCAAAGACGGTCCTCTGCCCGAAGCTGTGGATTATTGGAACTATCTGGGTGCCTCTTATTGGGTGATTGACGCAGGCATGATGCGCGACATGGCGGCAGCCATAGGAAAAGACGCTTCGCGTTACGAGCAGATGGTTGCCGAAGCCAAGGCTTATATCAGGGAGCAGTTCTTTACAGCCGAAGGTACCTTCAAGACTGAGATTCTCAATACCATGCAGACACCGGCTCTGTTTGCCCTCAAGAACGGTATCCTGGACGGCCAGGCCCGTGAGGCGATGATTGCCCGTCTGAGGGAGAACTTTGCCCAGCATGGCAATTGTTTGCAGACAGGTTTCCTCGGCACATCTATCCTGATGCCCACACTCACGGAAAACGGTATGGCCGATATTGCCTGGGAATTGCTCCTGCAACGCAAGAATCCCAGCTGGCTCTATTCGGTAGACAACGGGGCCACCACCATCTGGGAACGCTGGAACAGCTATACGATAGAGAACGGCATGGGGCCGAGCGGCATGAATAGCTTTAACCATTATGCCTACGGCGTGGTGTGCGAATGGATTTGGGAAAGCGTGGCCGGTATTGCTTCCGACGTGAACAACCCGGGATTCCGGCACATCATCATGAAGCCCGTACCCGACAGGAGACTCGGCCATGTCGAAGCGGTTTATGATTCTGCCGCTGGGCGTATCAAGAGTGCATGGCGCTATGAAGGCGACCAGTGGATATGGAATTTCACCATCCCCGAGGGTTGTACGGCATCCGTAACACTCCCCGGTGAGACTGAAGCCAAGGAGTACGGTCCGGGCAAATACAGACTGGTCAAGTAATATAAGTAGCAACTAAAGTGGCGTTTTAACC
>ERZ779669.1507-NODE-1507-length-10416-cov-3.111090_pt1 | contig 10416 bp, 5 predicted proteins | sample MGYA00511372_ERZ779669 | MGnify/ENA primary metagenome ERZ779669 (study PRJEB29588, sample SAMEA1967891) | human gut metagenome | biome: human gut; feature: human-associated habitat; material: faeces | place: Denmark | collected 2008/2010 ... | reverse complement strand
ACAGGCGTAGATTCCCGTGCGACCCACGGTATTTTATGGATTACGTCAGGCAGATATCCGCCTGGCTTCTTCTCGGATATTTATGGCAGCGTTCTTATCGCGATTATGGTGACTGCCACATTTAGGGCAATCCCATTCCCTTACAGATAAGTCCTTGGTTTCGTGGTTCTGATATCCGCAAACATGGCACAGTTGGCTGCTTGGATACCACTTGTCTATCTTGATAAGCTTTTTGCCTTGCCAAGCCAATTTATATTCCAACATGTTCGTGAACATATTCCAGCCATTGTCAGCTACGGATTTGCCAAAGCTGAACTTGCCACCCTTTTTCCGCTTTGCCATCGCTTTGACGCTGATATCCTCAATGCCAATGACATCATAGCGGTCTGCGAGGTAGCGAGCCTTCTTATGCAGGAAATCCCGGCGTTGATTGGCCACTTTCTCATGGAGAATAGCTACACGCAGCCTTTGTTTTTCTCTGTTATGACTTTCTTTCTGCTTTTGGGATAGCTTCCGCTGTGCCTTAGCCAGTCTCTTCTCTGCCTTTCGCAGGAAATCGGGATACTTAGCCTCATCCTCATCGGAAGCCACATACAAGCTGTGCATCGCAAAATCCAGGCCCAGGAAGGTCTTCGGTATGACAGGGAGTATTTGGTTTTCATACTCCACCAGCATACTGATATAGTACTTTCCGGATGGCGTCTTGCTGATGGTCACGGTCTTTATGATACTGTTCTCCGGCAAGGGACGATGTTGGCATAATTTCACCCAACCGACTTTCGGCAGTTTCACCTTATGGCCCCCGATTCGGACAGAGCCTTTCTGGTTGTTCGTGGAATACGAAGCACGACGATTCTTCTTGGACTTGAAGCGCGGCTTGCCGAAATGCTTGCTATCATTCCAAAAGTTATTATAGGCCTTATTCAGGTTCATTTGGGCATTGGCAAGGGCTAAACTATCCACTTCTTTCAGCCAAGGGAATTCTTCCTTGTACTGCGCAGGCGTGTTATGTAGCTTTTTGCCTGTTTCCTTGTAATAGTCAAGGCGGTCACTCAACATTTTATTATAGATGAATCGGACACAGCCGAAAGTCTTGGCAAACATAATTTTTTGTTCAGTTGTTGGATAGAGTCTGTATCGGTATGCCTTATTCACTATAATCTCACCTGCCTTGAACAAGTAAATCTATAGAATACCTCATCACTTACACTTCCATGTTAATTCGTATTTCTTCTGGTATTATATCATATGTATCAAAGATTAGAATCAGGCAACAAGCAACCAACAAAAAAAGAACGATGCATCGAGAAAATTTTTCTCTTTGCATCGTTCTTTTTCCTATCCGTTATTTAATGGTTCGTTGAGCTTATTTATTTTTGTTTTCTTTGACTATGCGAACACGCTGAATCGTCGGATTGCCTGCTTTGTCTTTTGCTATCGTATCGACAGTGAAGTATTCTAATTCATGCGAGAATTCGCTGAGGATCTTGTCGGACAAGACAGCGCCTTTTGTCATGGCACGATACAAGATAGCTGCAAATTCATACCGCGTCATCGGGCGGTCTCCGGCAAAGTTGCCATCCGGATAGCCTTCGATCATGCCGTTGCCGGCCAGCTGTGCTACGTATTCGTAAGCCCAGTGATTCTGCGGTACATCCGGGAAGAGCTGCAGTTTGGATGTATCTATCTTCTTACCTGCATTGGCATCGAGCATGGCTGACTTCATAGCTTCCAATTCACCGCGCAGTTCTTTAATTTCCTTCGCCATCGCTACACGAGAAGTCGATACATGACTGCTTCCGGAACCTAGTTTGAAGCTTACGCCGGCATTAACCATGTTTTCGCCATTACCAAAGGTACCGCCTACAGAGAACATCGTGTCTTCATTCGGACGATAGTATGCCCCAACAGCAGCTGCATTGGCGCCGCGGTAGTTGCCATAGCCTGCCGCAAAGTCCCACTTCGCATCCGGATCAAAATCCAATGGATGTAATGCTGCCAAAGCCGCAGCACCGGCACCGACTTTGTTGACACGGTTGTCGAGGTTGCTGATAGAATGGCTCAGTGACGAAATGTTGGTTGCGTTGTTGGCAATCGCCTGGTTCGTTTCATAGAGCTGGCTACCATTTACAGCGTCCTTGGAGGTTGCGCTGAGTTCACCTGCAGCAACATTGGTAACCTTTTGGTCATTAGCATTCAGGCCTTTATCGCTGATATAGGTCTTGCCGCCAACTTTTACGCCTTCATCGCTGATGGAGGTCTTGCCTGCGGTTACAGCAGTTGCAGATACGCTAACCTTATTGCCAACCTTCAGGCCGTCTTTGTTCATTACAGTTTGGTCAGCTTTAAAGGTATTGGCGGTTACGCTTTCAACAGTGATATCCTTTTTCAAAGCCACATTGTAGTTTTTGCTACCGTCAGTATTAGTTCCCGGAGTTACAGTAATGTTATCACCCTGGGTTACAGTAGTGTGCTTAGCTGCAGTTGCTGCTACGTCCTTCAACGCCTGGTCAAGCTTGCCGATAGAAGTAGTTGTGTTTTCGCCATTAGTAACATAATTACCCTTGCCGCCTTCTACATAGTTCAGGTCACCAACCTTGTTGTTCAACTTCTGGTTCAGGTTGTTTACAGCGTCAACAACGGTAGTATGGCTGCCGTCTTGGTTCTTAATATCGCTGGCAATATTATTAACATCGCCTACGTCACTTGCTTTGGCTACGTCGGTAATGGTTACAGTACCGGTTACCTTACCTTCTTTATTAACAATATCCATAGATACGCCCTGAGATTTATTGCCAGTGCTGTCAGTTACTTCGCCAACTGCATAGTTGCCACTCTTAATATGCGTATCGTTAGCTGCAACATAATCCTTCAGCTGGCCTACGTTTACAGCATCGGTCTTTTCAACGCCTGCTGCTACGCCAGTAATCTTGCCATCCTTGTTAATGGTAACCTTGTTGTTAATCTTAATGCCGCCATCTGCAAAGCTAATGCTGCCTGCGCCTTCACCTGCGCCGATGATGGATTTGATATCCTTCAGCTCATCGTTCACATCAACCTTGTATTCCAGATGACCATCAGCAGTAGTCACAGGGTTCACTGTTGTATTTTTGCCGTTAGATAAGGTGGTATGTTTACCTGCTTCGGTTGCTACTGCATGCAGTTGGCTACCGTTTACTGCGTCGGTAGAGGTTTCGGTAATTGCACCTGCTGCTACATTGGTAATCGTCTGATTATTCGCATTGAGGCCGTCTTTGCTAACATACGTCTTATCGCCGATAGACAGACCCGCATTGGTAACCTTGGTGTCTCCTGCCGTCAAGCCGTCTTTCGTAAGAGAAACGTTTTCACCGACTTTGACACCGTCGGTATTCATCTTCGTGTCGCCAGTAGTAACGCTACCCAACTTCAAATCATTCTTCAGGCTGACTTTGTAATCAATACCACCCGCGTTATTTGTTCCTGTTGAATCAATACTCAAATTTTTATCTGTTGTAGAAACACTGCTATGTTTCTTGGCTTCACTCTGTACATAGTTTGAAATATTAACTGTACTTTCTACTTTTTCATTATCGCTGTCTGTTACTGTTAATTTTATATTTCCTTTATCATCAATAACGGTGGACAAAGCCGTATTTTTAGTATTTGTATCAACAAAGTATAGGTTGCCACTTTTATTAATACCATCGACATTGGCACCTAATCGAATAGCTAATCCATTCTCACCTTTTTGAGTCGTATATTTTTCAAATTTTAAATAATTCAATTGTAAACTATTGCCTTGGTACTGCCACCCGTCAATTGAAGTACCTAATTTTCCATTTTTAACATCCGTATCCCATTTCTGTTTATAACCTATCATTTGAGGCGGTGTTTTTATTTCAGTTATATTATTGGCAGCTTGTACGCCGCTTATCGTCCCACCTATACTGCCTGCGGCTACTAATACTGCCAATATCCTTTTCGCAGAAGAAGCTTTTCCCTGATTTTTAGCAAATTCCGAAGCTACGACATAGCAATTTCTTGCTTTATTCCACACGACTTTGTATATTTTATTCATATAGATAATCTCCTTTCAGTAGGTATTCGTTTCTCACACTATTCTCGGTTATACGAAACCTTACGACTTCTGTTAAACCAATGTTTCCGGCAATCATCACAGCAAAAAGCCCGACGCCGGTCTTTAGGTTCTGTCACGACGACTTTGCCGCATTCCCGACAGGTAAATTCTCGATGCATTACTACCGAAGATACTTTTTTGGAATGTTTCCAATATAATTTTTCACAATGCTGTGAACAGAATTTAGTACGGCAGTCTCTGCCATCTGTTACCCGCACGTGTTTACCACACCGCAGACACGTAAATTCCCGTATAACGGGAGCATAAAGAGGCCCTTCGACACGGTTGTCATTGATTCCATGGTGATTGGCATACCTCCTGCAGGTATATCCGCAGTATCGCTGGGTAATACGGGTCGGGGGTAAATTCTTTGCCACAAACAGCACATTTCATACGAACATGGTCATGCTCCTGTCATTCCATACTGAATGGCAGACAGGTGGTAACCAATAATTGGAAATAACAAACGAATGCAAACATGCCAAAAAGGACAATATATGCCTACACTGTCCTTCTTTATATCTATATGAAACAAGACGCACCCATTCCTGGGCCTGTTTTTTTATATATGTGCCTTTACTATCTTGTAACCCCCCCCCTGTATATTGTTTAGCCGTCACCTCTCTGCCGATATGCATGATGGCCGTAAAACTAGTTGTAAAGTAAGAAATCATCACTTGGACAGGATACATGATTTTCACCCCCCCCTCCATATTATACTATAATATAATTATAGCATAATATGGAAGGAATGGCAAGATATCCGGAATAAAGCAAACTATATACATACTTTAGTATATAGTTTGCAGTTTAAAAAACCTCCTGAACATGGAGGGGGAATTTTCCGTTCAGGAGGTTGGGAGAAACATATTTACAATTTTACAATCTTTGAGGGAGGGGGGGGAAAACTTCTGATCAGCCGGGGATAACGATATCCAGAACAGCCTGGCGGAATGCGTCATAGCCCTGATCCACGAGGATCTGATAGAGATGCATATCCGATGCCTGCGAGTAGACGTAATTGCGCAGGTTGTAGAACTTGCTGCTGTCAAGGTCCGCCTTTGTCAGGCCATAGTCCGACAGAGCGACTTTCTTCAAGTACTCCTGCGTCCAGGACGAAATGCCCGAGGTCAGGACGAAGTCATGATCGCCGAGGTGCACCAAGAAGGATTCCGGACGTCTCGGCAGTGGCAGCGTCTCACCGTCCGGTGCCAGGTAGCCTTCTTTGATCGGATCTTTGCCAGCAATGATGGCTGCTGCCTTGATATAGCCGACCGGTTTCTTTTCTTCACTCGGCCAGCCCGCATGATCATGGGATACCGCCACAGCAACTACAACATCCGGACGCAAGCCGCGGTACATGCAGTCTGCGACCTGCTGGATGTGATGGCAGCCCGTGCCGGCAATCTTGATCTCCGGCAGGCACTTGTGATCCGGAGTCCACTGCAGGATCCATGGTTTAGTCAGGTCGTGCAGCAGCACCGCTTCCGTCAACAATTCACGATTCATGGAATAGCCGAAGAATTGCTCGTAATTCTCGATCAGGCTCAGTCCTGTCTGGAGATCCGTTGCGACATGCGTGATCAGGCCGCATGGATACGCGTGATGACCGCCCCAGCCTGCACCGGCAGCATCCCAGAAATTCAATTTATTCTTGACTTCGGGGAAAATCTGGTCGATCGTGTTCTCTTCTTTGATATATCCAGCGGCCAGCAGTGCCTTGCGGCAGGCTTCCTTGCTCGCCTTATCCGGGTATTTCTTCAAGATCAGCGGCTTTGGAGATTTCAAGCCCTCTAAAACAACCTTCTTGACCGTCTCATCCTGAAGGCCATTCGCCTTGTCCATGAGCCAGTTATAGCCATACTCGCGCAATGGCGAGCGCTTAGCCATCTCAGTCGGTGACAATTTCTCCATCTCCGAGAATTTGATGGCCGTCGTCTCGATGTTGCGCGGTGCGGCAAATCCCTACTTGGGTAGGATAGAAGCTGCTGCAAATGCAGCAGCAGCGCCTGCAGCCGTTTTCAGGAAATCCCTGCGATCGATTGATTTGTCCCAGATTGCCATAATAAACCTCCTTCTATTGTGCGATATACAGCAAACAGGCCTAAGAGGCCTGTCCGCTGAATCAAAGTTGGTTTTTGAGGATATGCTTCATCAGCATCAGACATCCTGATGCGCGGCGAGCCACTGACTCCAGCTCGTCTTGAACCCATTGGCGTGATTCTCCTGGACATACTGATAGAACTTCTCTACCATATGGGCTTTCTGGTGATAGTAGTCAGCCTTCCACTGATCCGGCTTCGGTTCTGCGATTTCATAAGCAACGTAGTTGCCGCCGAGCAGATACTGACGCGAGAGGATATCGCCAAGCGAGACATCCGGGTTCTTCATCATATCGTACATAGCCATGTAAGCCGTCGTGCGACCTGCACCAGCCTGGCAGTGGAAATGCAGCCAAGCATTTGCCGGCATCGTACGCGTGAAGTTGATGAACTCATCGATATTCGCAGCCGACGGCCAGATGTGATCCGTTGCCGCAATGCGATAATAATGGAGGCCATTCTTCTCGACCAACTGCTGCTCCGTCATGACGGATTCAATCTTGACCGGTTTCGGGTCAATTGGCATCTTGTCTTTGTCAAGCTCTGCTACGATAAGGCTCTTGCCTCTTGCTGCGTTCAGGCGGCTGTTCTCATCCTTGAGTACCTCGGCCTTATTCTTGCCGAGGTTCCCCCAATCGCGCAGGCCATACCAGCTGACTGCATTGCCGTTGAAGACACCGTGCGTCTCCTGACGGAGGTCCATGATGTAGATAGGGCCTTTCGCCTGCTGTTTGAGGACCGGCAGCATTGCCTGGAGCTCACCATTGGAGAATTCCGCACTGCCGGACATGTAGAGCGTATCGAGGCCCTTGCGCGTCGGCGTCGGAGTGAAGCCCTTGCCCGTCTTCTTGACATTGACATCCGTCCTGAAGGCCGAATTCATCGTGCGGAAGTTGCGCGGCAGCTGATTGCGGTCCTTCGTGTCCAGGCGCCAGATGTAACCGTTGTAATCCGGTTCCCACGAATTGACCTTGTTCTTCTTGGCCCAGACACTATACGGCGTCTTGAGGTCAGGATTCTCTTTTACATAATCATAGAAATGCTGGACGAACTGATAGCGTTCGATATACGCCTTGCGGCCATAATTCTTTTTCTTATCCGGGATCTCACTGAGGTCGACAATGCCGATGAGCTTCTGACGCTGGATGATGTCGTCGAAGCTGACATCCTTCGCGTTCTTGAGGATATCGTGCATGACCATGAAGATAGTCGTACGGCCCATGCCGGCATAGCAGTGATAATGCAGCCATGCATCCTTTGGCAGGGATTTGTAGAACTCCAGGAACTTGTCGACATCGGGATCATCCGGGCGGAAGTGATCCTGCAGCGCCAGGCGGAAGTAATTAGCACCATGCTGCTTGACCATCTCTTCCTCGGTGCGAACTTTGTTGTAGTTGACATAAACCGGGGACAGAAGCACATTCTTTTTATCGTCAAAGCGATAAATCGATTTGACCGTGCTGTCCTTGAGCGATGCAAGCTGCTCTTTTTCCAGCGGGATGATGATATCTTCTGTGCGTCCATCATTGCCCCAATCGTGGTTAGCGAACCAGCTGACAGCCGTGCCATTGAGGTAGCCATGCGATTCTCCACGCAGATCCACATCGTAGAACTGAGATGGCTTTACCGGCACTTTCTTGAGGATTGCTTCCAGCTCTTTTTCGGAGAAGCAGCTGGAGGCCGATACATTCATCGTGTCCATGCCCTTACGGGTCGGCATGATGCCGGTCTTCGTCACACCGACGTACTTATCGCTGCCCATGCGGAAGTTGCGCGGCAGCTGGTTGACGTCAGCGCGGTCAATCTTCAGCGCAAGTTTCGGCGGGTTCTTGACGACAGCCGGAGCCTGTGCCTCAGCGGAGACCTCCTGCACGACGGCAGCTGGTGCCTGGGCAGCCCATGACGTTCCCGGCAGCTGTGCACTGCCGAGCATGACGGCAACGGCAACAGAGAGCAATGTCTTTTTCTTGAAACTTATCATGAAATCTTCACTCCTCTTCTAAAGCAAACATATGCTTCATCGTATAACGTGTAACGGAACAGATCTTACCGCATCCCTGATCAGAATTCAAATCCATTTTCCTTTGTCCACTGCGTGTACGATTTCTTGAGCTGTGGATTAGCCTTGACGTATTCGTAGAAATGACGCGTGAACAAAGCGCGCTTCGGATAGTTCCCTTTCTTATAGGCATCCTTCGTTGTCTCTGCCGACTTGCGGACATCTTGACCACCAAGCAACACTTCGCGCGTCATGATATCGTCGTAGGAAAGCTTGTCGGCGTTCTTAATCATATCCATGAGCGAGAGGAAAATCGTCGTGCGGCCTACACCGGCCTCGCAGTGAACGTGAATCCAGGCATTTTTCGGCAGCTTCTTGTAGATGGCCAGGAATTCATCGACATTGGCCGGCGTCGGTGCCGAATAGTCCATGACCGGCACGCGGTAGTACTTGACGCCCATCGATTTGACAAACTGCTCTTCCGTCTGCACCGAGTTGACGTGCTCGACCTTCTGCGAAGCGATGTCCTTGTGCTTGTCTAACGTTGCCACATCCACATCCTGGTTCATCTTGGCCGTCTCAAGCATGCTCTTTTCGCGGCGGTCAATCTCCTTGGCCGACTGCCCCTTATTGAAGGTCTTGTAGCGCGAATACCAGCTGATGCCATCATCATTGATGTAGCCGTGCGATTCATTGCGCAAGTCAATGACGACAAGGTCTTTGGCCGGTACATGCTTCAGTAGCTCCTTGAATTCGTTCTTGGAGAAGAAGCTGCTGCCGGACTGGCGCAGATTATCCAGGCCTTCGCGCGAGGGGTAGATCCCATCCTTTGCCGTCTTATATTGGCTCTGGGCCGTGCGGAAATTTGCTGGCATCTCTGAAACAGCGGCGGGGCGATCGTATTTGAGGATCTGCACGCCCGGTGCTGGCTCTGCGGCAAATGCCGCAGCCGTCGACAACATCGCCGCAACAGTAAGGGCTGCAATCCTTTTGCTGATTCCTGAATAATTCATGCTGACATCTTCCTCCTTCATGGATTTTAGTGGGTTCGTTTTTTAGAACTTCGTCGTGAACTTCAGATACGTGGAATAGTGCGGGGATTTCTCCAGAGAATTGCCATCTTTATCCACATTGGCACTATCCGGATTCGTATGTGCCCAGTAACGGAGCAGCGAGAGCTTCGTGTGATCGCTCGTTGCATAATCCATGATCAGGCCAAAGCCCTTGAAGCCATCGGCCGTGATGTAATCATCCCAATCCGTGTAGCCATCATCCATAAAGAGGTTCTGATCGACATTGAGATATTCTGCTGTGATGCCGAAAGTTCCTTTCTTTTTGGCCTTGCCATAATTCAAGCCAATCACATAGCCACTAGTATTTTTGGATGCTCCAGTATAATCATAGCCATAACCAATAGCAGTCCCTTTTTTATTCTCAACCTGGAATGGCTTATCTTTATTAGTATTACGAATATACTCTGCTCGAATGCCTAACTTACCAACAATTGGTGTCGAACCGTAAATACCGAAGTAGCGTTCAGGCTGCTGCGTGCCGAAATACAGACCGGCATATGCATCCTTCGAGAAATCGTGCTGATACTGTGCGAATTTCAGCAGACGCGTGCGAGCCGGTGGATTGTAATCTTTATTCGTGTCGTTGACCAGATAATCCTGCGAATCGCGGCCATAGCCGGCATACAGCGTATCACGCGGCGTCATCTTGTAGTTGGCCGTGAACTGGTTCACACTTGATTTAGAGAGCCAGAGGCCTTCGCCGAGGGATACCGACTGGGCACCAGCCTTCACATAGACAGGGCCAAAGGAACGACCGACATATGCCTGCTCCAATTTGACCTTATTCTTTTCCGAAGAGTACTTTCCATCATTTGGTTCAGACGAAGTCGATTTGAATTTGAGTCCAAGGCCGACATCGTACGTCTTATCCACCACCGTCGTCGCCAAGATCTTAGCCTCTGCCTTGATCTTTCCGGTTTTTGTCTCGTCATACATGTAGCCGGATTTCGTGGAACCGGACCACTTGAGCGTCGGTGCCTCTTTCTTGGCCTTCTTCTCGCTCTTAGCTGTCTCCTGCTTCTCCTTAGCGGTAGCCAGGCTGTTCTCCAGATCGGTTAAGCGTGCCGTCAGGTCGTTGATCTCAGCCTGCATGGCTGCTACGTCCATATCTGCAGCAGCGGC
>ERZ779669.1504-NODE-1504-length-10446-cov-2.517756_pt1 | contig 10446 bp, 5 predicted proteins | sample MGYA00511372_ERZ779669 | MGnify/ENA primary metagenome ERZ779669 (study PRJEB29588, sample SAMEA1967891) | human gut metagenome | biome: human gut; feature: human-associated habitat; material: faeces | place: Denmark | collected 2008/2010 ... | reverse complement strand
GACGGGTCGTTGCGGTAATGACGCACCACATTCACCAAATCGCGTTCCACCCACTCGTCGTAGTACTTGTTATAACCGTTGGCCATTTTCTTGGCTTTCCACTCATCGAAAGTCTCCACCATCAACAGCATCCCCATCTCGTTGCAGGCTTGCACCAGTTCCGGCGACGGCATGTTGTGCGACGTGCGGTAAGCATTGCTGCCCATGTCCTTCAGCATCTTCAGCCGGTAACGGATGGCCTGCATGTTCACCGCCGTGCCCAACGGTCCCAAGTCGTGATGATTGCACGTGCCATGGAAAACCAACCTTTTCCCGTTCAACAGGAAGCCTTTTTCGGGGACGACTTCAATCGTACGGATGCCGAACGTAGTCTGGTAGGTGTCACTCAAACGTCCCTGATAGTACACCTCCGTGTCCGCCCAGTAAAGGTTCGGATGTTCGCAATCCCACAACAGGGGGCGGTCCACCACGAAATCCTGTTCGAACACACCTTCGTCATACGGCGACAAGGCGGTTTCGCGCTCCGCCACTTTTTGTCCTCCGGGGGCACGCAGGACGGTTTTCAGACGGATGTCCTTGCAGTCCGTGCCGTCGGGATATTCCAGTTCCGTACGCACCTTCACTTTCGCAAAATCCTCACGCACCGTCGGCGTGGTGACTGTCGTGCCCCATGTACGTACCCCGACTTTGCCCGACACTACCAGATGCACGTTCCGGTACAACCCGGCCCCCGGATACCAGCGCGAACTTTCGGGTTCATTCTCCAAGCGCACCGCCAACACATTGTCTTTTGCGTTCACGGCATCCGTCACGTCGAAATAAAAGGAATTATAGCCATACGGCCAATTCCCCACCTTCTTTCCGTTGACATAGACTTGCGCGTGGCTCATCGCCCCGTCGAACATCAGCACCACGCGCTTGTCCGCCCCGAAACCAGGCACGTCGAAATGCAGCCTGTACCAGCCTACGCCAACGAAAGGCAGTCCTCCCGTACGTCCGGACTGGTTCTGGGCTTCTTTCTGTCCGTCCTGCTCGATGGCCATGAACTGCCGGTCGTTGTTCGCATCGAACGGCCCGCTTATCGCCCAATCGTGGGGCACGGACACGCGTTCCCACTTTCCGTCGTCCACCTGCACTCCGCCGAACGACTCATTGTCCGCACGGGTAAACCGCCATCCGTCCCGCAACAGCACCGTTTCCCGTTCTCCACCGGCCTGCATCCCCAAACAGAAGAGCAAGCCCCACACATACAATAACAGTTTTTTCATATATCTCAGGTTAATGATGAACAGGTTCGTCAAGCCAACGAATAGACCACGTCCATGATTTTCTGCCCGATTTCCTCCGCCTCAGCCTGCGTGGTTGCCTCGGAATACACTCGGATAATCGGCTCTGTATTGCTTTTACGCAAATGCACCCATTTGTCGGGAAAATCAATCTTCACTCCGTCGATGTCGTTCACCTCTTCGTCCTTATACATGTCTTTTACTTTCTCCAGAATGGCATCCACATCCGTCTCCGGCGTCAGGTCGATACGGTTCTTGGCCATGAAGTATGACGGATAGGTGGCACGCAGTTCGGACATTTTCTTTCCCGTCCGGGCCAGATAGGTCAGCACGAGGGCAATGCCGACCAATGAGTCGCGCCCGTAATGCGCCTCCGGATAAATCACCCCGCCGTTACCTTCCCCGCCAATCACGGCACGGGTCTCTTTCATCTTGGCCACCACGTTCACCTCGCCGACCGCAGCCGCGCTGTATTCCCCTCCGCGCATACGGGTCACATCGCGCAAGGCACGGGTGGAACTCAAGTTAGACACCGTGTTCCCCGGCGTATGCTGCAACACATAGTCCGCCACCGTCACCAAGGTGTATTCCTCGCCGTACATCGTCCCGTCCTCGCAGAACATGGCCAGGCGGTCTACGTCCGGGTCTACCACGAATGCCAGGTCGTGGCCGCCTTTTTGCATCAAAGCCTTGATGTCGCCCAAGTTCTTTTCCAAAGGTTCGGGATTATGGCCGAAATCCCCCGTCGGCTCCGTAAACAGCCCCGTGACCTGCTCCACTCCTAATTGTTCCAACAACCGGGGCAGGATGATGCCGCCCACGGAATTGACTGTGTCTATGGCCACACGGAAATGCGCCTTGCGAATCGCCTCCACGTCCACTAATTTCAGGTTCTTGACCAAGTCGATGTGCTTTTGGTCGTACGTCTGGTCTTCCCGATAGTGCCCCAGATGGTCCACGTCGGCATATTCAAACGCCTCTTCCTCGGCCAGACGCAATACTTCGTTTCCCTCCTCTTGATTGAGGAATTCCCCTTTTTCATTCAATAATTTCAAAGCATTCCACATCCGGGGGTTATGCGAGGCCGTGATGATGATGCCGCCGCAGGCTCCTTCCATCGTCACCGCAAGTTCGGTGGAAGCCAGTCCGATGTTGACCACATCGAACCCCATGCCCATCAGCGTGCCACACACCACATTCTTGACCATCTCGCCGGAAATGCGTGCATCCCGTCCCACCACGATGGTATTGCTCTTCACCGTAGTCGTCCGGCGAATCCATGCGGCGTATGCAGATGTAAACTTCACAATGTCCAACGGATTCAGCGTGTCACCCACGTGGCCGCCAATAGTTCCGCGTATGCCTGAAATAGATTTAATAAGTGTCATAATAAGAGTCTTTATGTGTATAATTGAGTTTCATAATAATTTTACTTGGGGCAAAGATAGATATAAAAACAATAAACGGCGGACATCACCTAAGAAATTCTTGGTAGAAATTTATTGATGGGAGATTTTATTACTATCTTTGTACTTATCAAACCTAAACGAAATATCATGAAACGTAACATTGCACTCGGTATTGCATTTTGCTCTTCTCTCTTCGTATGGGGACAAGGGGAAAACGCAGCGCAAACCTCTGCCACCCCAGAGGCCTTAAGCCAGAAAGTAGAAAAATTCGGTACGGCCATTCCCCAAGAAAAAGTCTTTCTCCACATCGACAACACCTGCTATTTCGTAGGCGACACGATATGGTATAAAGCCTACGTCACGCGCTCAGACCGGCAGACCCTGACCGACCTCAGTAAAATATTATATGTAGAACTGCTCACACCCGACGGTTATCTGGTAGAACGTCAACAGTTGGAAATGCCGGACGGGACGGGACACGGGGCTTTTGCGCTTACCGACTCCCTGTACGCCGGATATTATGAATTAAGGGCATACACCCGTTGGATGCTGAACTTCGGGCAGTATGAACACCCGCATTCAAAATGGACGGAACTGATGTTCTACTTTAAATCAATGGCCAAAGACTTTTTCCGGGATTATGATAAGATTTATTCACGCGTATTCCCGGTATTCGACCAACCGCAAACTCCCGGAGATTACGTCAAAGACATGACGCTCAGGCCGATGCGAAGATACTTCAAATCCGACAAAGGCAAGCCGAAACTCGACCTCCGCTTCTATCCCGAAGGAGGAGACATCGTGGAAGGCACTACCGGAAGAGTAGCGTTCGAAGCCAACACCGAGGAAGGAAAACACATCGACATCGAGCTATCCATACAGGATAAAAACGGGAAGGAAATCGCCCGGACCAAAACCACGAACCGGGGACGCGGCATATTCACTTTACCGGACATACCGGCCGGAGAGAAATATAAAGCCGTATTCCGATACGAAGGATATGATTATACATACGCATTGCCCGAACCGACAAAGGAGGGCTGCGCCATGGCTGTCGTACAAAAAGGGGAGGTCGTCAACGCCTCTATCCAAACTTCCGGCCTTCCGAACCCGAAACCGGCTATCGGCCTGCAGATCATGCACAACGGCGTATCGAAAGCCTATTATGACATCAAGCTCGACGACGGCGGCAAAGCTACCGTCGAAATTCCGTCCGACCAGCTTCCTACGGGAGTAAACCAGTTTACGCTGTTCGACGGGAAAGGACGTGTGTACGCCGACCGCCTGATATTCGTCAACCATCACGAATATGACACACCGCAATTAACCGTCGACGGGGTAAAAGCACAATACGAACCTTTCGAGCCCATCTCCCTGCAACTCCAACTGACGAACCCGACCACCGGCACGCCCAATGTGTCATTGGCTATACGGGACCATGCCACGGACGAACTGACATACGACAACGGCAACATCCTCACGGAAATGCTGTTGGGAAGCGAACTGAAAGGTTTCGTCGAGAATCCGGGTTACTACTTCGAAGCAGACGACAGTATCCGCCGCCAGGCACTTGATCTCCTCATGATGGTACAGGGATGGCGACGTTATTCGTGGAAAACCATGTCGGGCATCGAACCCATGACCGTCCAGCACATGCCGGAACAACTGCAAACCATTTCCGGTTGCGTGAACAGGATAGAAGACTTCCGGTTGGCCTACGGAACGTATGTCAAAGAAGAAAACTGGTTACCCGGAACAGGAACCATGCGCGCTCCGGACACTTCCGTAGAACGGGACGCTACCATAGAAGACATCATGGAAGCCGCAGACCACCCGAACCAAGAAAACAATGGACTTGAATCCGGCAACACCACAGACAATAACCCGCTGACCCAAATGCTTCAGGACAACCAACGTGATCCGTTCACCACGGGCTCCATCATGAGCAACCTGAAAGAAGAAGTCAATGTATGGCCCACATTCATACAAGGCAACCAGACCATGGACCTCATGCAAACGACGGAGAATGGAATGTTTTATATGAAGACGCCTTTACTTTACGACAAATACATCCTGTTCCTTCCGGCTGCGGACAAAGATAAAGGTCAGGATTACATCAAAGACAAAATGAAGAAGGACTTCACCAACGAGGAGGCTTATCCGGACTATTTTGTCAAATTGAACCGGTTCAATCCCTTATTCCCCAAACCGTACGGCTATTACCAGGATGCACCGCGCTATGACGCAGACGAACGGTTCGACAGCCAAGGCGGCCAAACATCTTTCACAGACCGCCAGCTTGCCACGATAACCGTACGCACCAAACGGGGAGGACTGCGCAAGCTCGACCTTAGCAAACCGGCCTTGGTAGTCGACGCTTACGAGGCATTCAACCTCACGGCCGACTATGGCATGAGCACCGGTACGCACAACTGGGTCACCTTTCCGCAGCAAGTCGCCCTAACCTATATCGGAGACATGGGCATGGACAGGGACTATTTCCTACAAGTCCGGTACGACGGTAAACCGATAAACCTGAAGAGTACCCGCAAAAACGTTGCTCCGCCACGCATGGCCAACGGCACGCAAATTGAGATTCCTCCCGTCATCACGGCCGGAGAAGGCAAAATGGAAGCTTACAGACACCTCCGAAACTTGGACAAGCTTTATATTTACACGGATTACGCTCCCCGCGAACAAGGCAGCTCCAGGTACAAAGGCGACAACCAACCGGATGTCATCATCGACTACCGTCTATTTCCCAACGACGGCTACCAGCCTACATACCGTGACCGACGTTACGTGTTGGACGGATACGCCGTATGCGAAGACTTCTACAGTCCCGACTACAGCCAAAAGCCCCTGCCGGATACGAAAGACTACCGTCGTACCTTATATTGGGTCCCGAACGTGAAATTCGATGCCGAAGGAAAGGCCACCGTCAATTTGTATAACAACAGCAAACCCACGGTACTCAGCATCCAAGCCGAAGGCATTACGACCACGGGGACCCCCATCGTATGGAACAGCAAAAATTAAAACCAGAACTTACCCCCAATCCCTAAAAGCCATGAGGAATTACACTTTTCTTAGCATGTTCAGGAAATACGTGAACTCCAGTCTGATTCTGATTATCGTCACGATTGTGGCCATGATAGTGGCCAATTCCGGTTGGGGAGACGCCTACCGTTCCTTGTGGGAGAAGCCGGTCAGCTTCTCTATCGGTAACTTCAATCTGTTCAGCCACGGTAAAGAAAGCCTCAGCCTGATGGACTTTATCAACGATTTCCTCATGGCTTTGTTTTTCTTTTCCGTAGGGCTGGAAATCAAAAGGGAAATCCTGGTGGGAGAGCTGTCTACACTGAAGAAAGCCTTGCTCCCCATCATCGGAGCCTGCGGCGGCATGGCCATCCCCGTACTGATTTTTTTTCTCACCTGCCCTGACGATGCCCTTATGCTACGAGGGACGGCCATCCCCATGGCTACCGACATCGCGTTCTCATTGGGGGTACTCTCCATGTTCGGCAAACGGGTTCCCATCGGCCTGAAGATATTCTTGGCGACGTTGGCCGTGGCCGACGACTTGGGCGGCATTCTGGTCATTGCCGTTTTCTATTCATCCGAACTACATTTGCAATACCTGGCTTATGCCGGTATCCTACTTGTGATTTTAGCCATCGGCAACCGACGCCACGTCATATCCAAGATGTTCTACATCGTCATCGGAACATTTGTCTGGTACTCCCTGCTGAACTCCGGCATTCACGCCACCATAGCCGGAGTGGTCGTAGCATTTTTCGTTCCGGCACGCCCCGGAGTCTCCGCCCTTCACTTTGTCAAACATCTGCGAAACAAAATCAACCGTTTCCCCATAGACCAGGCAACCACCAACCACAAGGGGACTACTATCCTGTCCAATGAGCAAATCATGTTGCTCAAAAACATAGAACATGCCTCGGACCGTACGATCAGCCCCTTACAGGATTTGGAAGACGCTTTACAGAACCCCATCAACTATTTCGTGATTCCGGTCTTCGCATTCGCCAATGCAGGAGTGAACTTGGAAGGCATCAGTATGGACAGTCTGCTCAACGGCGTAGGTCTGGCAGTCTTTTTAGGATTGGCCGTCGGGAAGTTCGTAGGCGTATTTTCGTTCTCCTGGCTGGCAGTCAAGTTGGGATTCGTCCAACTGCCCCAAGGCTGCAACTGGAAAAACTTTTTCAGCGTCTGCATGCTGACGGGCATCGGTTTCACCGTTTCCATGTTCATTGCCGACCTCTCCTATTATAATATAGGTATAGAGGGCGGCACGCTCCTCAATGATGCGAAACTGGGTATCCTTTGCGGTTCCATCGTAGCCGGTGTTTTAGGCTGGATACTGCTGGCAGTCAATCTTCCCCGGCAAGACCTTGGAGAGCACAATGAAGACCTGCCTTAAACAGAACCCTTATTTTTCCGCGTAAAAACTGCCTTTTTTCTTTTTTTATCCCCGAGATACAAAAAAAGAAGGCAGTTTTTACGTCTTTTACCGTCCTGCTGCGTCATTATTACAGATTGCAGTCTAAAAAACATGAATGAAATATGAAACAAACCCTAAACAGTCATCCGGAAGAGGAACCGAATCGGGAGATAGCCGCATTGATGGAGAGCGAAAGACCTCACTTGCTACGATACGCCTGTTACCGGCTGGGGAACGCGGACGATGCCGAAGATGCCGTACAAGACATTTTCCTGCAACTGCATACTAAAAGACAAGATGCAGGAGGGCAGCCCTTGGCAGACTTGCGCAGCTATCTCTATCGAAGCCTTTCCAATTTCTGTACCGACCGGCTACGCCGACGGCAGGTACGAGAATTCGTACCGATAGAACAAGTGTCGCACATCTGTGAAGAACAAGTGGAAAACTTCGAACGAGAGTTCCGGCTTATCTCGACCCTGCTGGCGGGAATCCCCGAAGAACAAGCCGAAGTCATCCGGCTCCGCATCCACGGCAACAACAGTTTCTCAGACATTGCCGCCATTTTGGACATTCCGGTCACGACCGCCAAATCCCGATTCCAGTACGGAATCGAAAAAATCAGAAAAGGAATCAAATCCTAAAGTACAAAACCCTAAAAAAACAGAACATCATGAAATGTGAAGATTTTAAGAAATATATGGCCGACTTATGCGACAAGCAAACCGACCCGGCCATTACAGAAGCTTGCAGACAACACATGAAAGAATGTGCCGCATGCCGTGCTTATTACGAAGACTTCATGCACACGGTAAACTTACTTACACCCAAATACGCCCCCTCGTTCGGGAAAACCCAACCGGCCGTCAGCATCTCTCCTCTTCAGACGACGGCTAAACCGAAGAAGCATCCGTCACACAAATGGATACAAATAGCGGCAGCCGTGGCCATCTTCATGGCAGGATTAGGCACGGGACTCAGCAACTTCTTCTCAACCCAAGCAGAGGCTGTTCCTTCCATCCCCCTCATTTTCGACCAGTCTATCAAGAGTTCACGTAGTGCGGTCAGCTTCTCCATGTCGGTTTACGCCCGTACTACGCCTAACGAAAATTTCGCCTACATCAATCCGGAATCCGGCTTCATGAGAATCAGCCTGGAATCCTTGCGCCAAAACCAAAAGACATTCTGGCGGTTGGAAAAAGAAGGAGGACGCACCATCGTTTCCGACGACGGGAAACAATACATGTGGACCACAGGCGGCCTTGCCGTATGTGGTGACGAGACGTGCAACTTTGCAGAAGGATTTTCTTCCTTGCTTCGTCCGGAAACACTCTTGGAGCAACAAAAAGCGGCACTATCCGGCAACCCGCAAGCACACGCGGAAATGACGGAGACCGATTCCACCATCACCATCGTGACCCACACCGATGTGTATGGCAACGCCATCAGTGCGTCCTTACTTGAGAAAGAAGAAAAAAGCTACCGGTGCACAACGGAAAATGTCTTCTCCAAACGGGACGGTCTGCTGCAACAGGTACAGATTTGGTGGGAACGTGACGGCCAAAAAACATTGGTGTTGAAAAGCGAACATATTGTCTACAACTTGCCACTCGTCCCCAGCGTGCTCGTGCAACGCCCCGACACCACACAAGTGACCTGGCTGTCGGCCAATACCCCGTCCGTCAAAGACCCGGCACACCTGAGAAAACTAACGAACGAAACCGCACAGGAAGCCGCACAAAGAATCCTGAAGGCCCTCACCGACGGCAAGCCCCAAATGGCCGGCGAAGCACTCTACTATTACACGGCCCAACTTCCTACACTCACCGAAAACATGAAAGGCTGCAAGGTTTCAGCAGTCAGCCAAGCCAAAGAAAAGAAAGACTATAAAGGCGTCATTGTGTTCTACAAACTGATGACTCCGGACGGAAAGACTGAAAACCGCCATATCGCTTTGCGTCGCGACAACCCACAGGGAATATGGATGGTAGACGGCGGACTATAAACAGAAAGGAGAGGAACCGGCCACGGTATCCTCTCCTTTTATGAAATACAGTCCATCGTCATTGACGGCCCTGACGTGGTCAGCAGACCTCAGAACCGGGCTTCACCTCGCGGTCTACGGTAATGACACTCAGCGACTCGTCATAGTTCAGCGCCGAGAGTATCATGCCTTGGCTTTCGATGCCTTTCAATTTACGGGGAGCAAGATTGGCAATGAAGCAAACCTGCTTGCCCACCAGTTCCTCGGGCTTGTAGAATTTGGAGATACCGCTCACAATCGTGCGGTTTTCCAACCCGTCGGCAATCTTGAAGCACAACAGCTTGTCCGCTTTGGGCACTTTGGTGCATTCCAACACCGTACCCACACGGATGTCCAGCTTCTGGAAGTCCTCGAATGCGATATTCTCGCGGACGGGCTTGGCCTTATAGTTGGCTTCCTCATTGGCTTTCTTCGTGTCCAGCAACTTCTGTACCTGCGCTTCGATTACGTCGTCTTCTATCTTCTCGAACAACAATTCCGGCTTGGCCAACCGGTGGCCGGCCTGCAAGAGGTCCGTCCGTCCTAACCGGTTCCACTCGAAACTTTCCATATTCAACATCTTGCGGAGCTTCTCGCTGCTGAAAGGCAGGAACGGCTCGAAGGCAATGGCAAGGTTGGCAGTCAGTTGCAGGGCAATGTGCAGGATGGTCTGTACGCGTCCCATATCGGTCTTGGCCAGTTTCCACGGTTCGGTATCGGCCAGATACTTGTTACCGATGCGTGCCAGGTTCATGGCTTCCTTTTGTGCGTCGCGGAACTTGAAGACGTCGAGCAGCTTTTCTACTTCGCCCTTTACGTCGGCAAATTCTTTCAGTGTCTCGCGGTCGTAGTCGGTCAGTTCGCCACAGGCGGGCACCACGCCGTCGAAGTATTTCTTGGTGAGTTGCAGGGCACGGTTCACGAAGTTACCGTACACGGCCACCAGTTCGTTGTTGTTGCGTGCCTGGAAGTCTTTCCAGGTAAAGTCGTTGTCCTTGGTCTCGGGAGCGTTGGCGGTGAGCACATAGCGCAGCACGTCCTGTTTGCCGGGGAAGTCCTGCAAATACTCGTGCAACCATACGGCCCAGTTGCGCGAAGTTGAAATCTTGTCGCCTTCCAGGTTGAGGAACTCGTTACTGGGCACGTTGTCCGGCAGGATGTACGAACCTTCGGCCTTCAGCATGGCGGGGAATACGATGCAATGGAACACGATGTTGTCCTTACCGATGAAGTGAACGAGGCGTGTCTCGGGATCTTTCCACCACTTTTCCC
>ERZ779669.1499-NODE-1499-length-10483-cov-6.465382_pt1 | contig 10483 bp, 9 predicted proteins | sample MGYA00511372_ERZ779669 | MGnify/ENA primary metagenome ERZ779669 (study PRJEB29588, sample SAMEA1967891) | human gut metagenome | biome: human gut; feature: human-associated habitat; material: faeces | place: Denmark | collected 2008/2010 ... | reverse complement strand
TGTAGGGTCATATGAAACATTGGTTATATGTACCTTAGCATCATTAGAAGTATCTTTAGAAGCTTTTCCGCAGCCGAAAAGAGCAAAGGCAGAAGTACCGATAAGGGCTGTTGTAAGAATTGCGGATATAAGTCTTTTAGTAAACACTTTTTTCATTTTAATCAAACCTTTCTTTTAGCTTTATCATAAATTAATAAGTAAACCGATAAAATGTTTTAACACATCGACTTACCGCCAAAAGAACCGCACATTCGTTTATCTATTCGGTTAAAATGATTTTTCATACAAACCACCCTTGCCTTTCATAATGCCAAACATACTTTTTTGAATAACCTATAATACCTATCATTTTAGTATGTTTGCTTGATAGAGATATTTTATATCCATATCGCCAAAAAGTCAAGTGTTTTTTCAAACTTGTACATTATTTGGCAGATAAATACAATTACTCGGTTAATAATTGTATAAAAATAGTGATAAAATTATGATTTGGCAATTTTTAAGACAAGCAGCCGCTTTTTATAAACTCCGATTATTAAAAATCCAAAGAAAAAACTCAGCCACAAAATGACTGAGTTTCATTAAAAATTATTTATCGTAATCATCAAGAAAACTGTGCTGATAATCATCTTTCTTATACGAGATAATCGTATTAAGATTTACATTTTCAACACTGCGGAAAATGTTGCTCTCTATCTGGGGATTTATTTTTTTAAGCTGCGCAATAAGCTGTTTTATTTCCTGTCTTTTTGAGCCTGTATTTCTCGGGTTGCACGATGTGCAGGTATCCGTAAATCTGCACGCACACTGTATAAAATTAAGTTTATTGTAATCTCTCCAATGCTTTATTTCCGCCTCTCTTATAAGGTAAAGCGGTCTTATAAGCTCCATTCCCTCATAATTTGTACTATGCAGTTTCGGCATCATAGTCTGCACCTGTCCGCCGTAAAGCATACCCATTAATATGGTTTCTATAACATCGTCATAATGATGTCCGAGTGCAATTTTATTACAGCCAAGTTCCTTAGCCTTTTTGTAGAGGTATCCTCTTCTCATTCTTGCACAGAGATAACACGGATACTTTTCCACATTATATACCGACTCAAAAATCTGTGTTTCAAAAACCGTAATCGGAATATTCAGCTTTCTTGCGTTGTTCTCAATAACATCTCTGTTTTCAACGCTGTATCCCGGGTCCATTACAAGATATACAAGCTCAAACGGAAATTTATTATGCCTTTTAAGTTCCTGAAAAAGTTTTGCCATAAGCATAGAATCTTTGCCGCCCGAAATACATACGGCTATTTTGTCATTCGGCTTTACAAGTTCATACTCAATTACAGCTTTTGTAAATCTGCCCCATATGGTCTTGCTGAATTTTTTTCTTATACTTTTTTCAACATCTGCCGCATAATCGTCATCGGTAAATTTATCCTTTAGCCAGCCGTAATATCCGTTCACAAGATTTACCGCATCGTAGCCGTCTTCTCGCAACTCTTCTGCAAGAGTATCGCTTATTTGACCGCTTTTGCAGCAAATAATCAATCTCTTATCTTTCGGCAAAATGTTTTTATCATTTTTAATTTTCTCAAGCGGAATATTTACCGAGTTTGGAATATTTCCGTAGTTATAAGAAATCTCATCTCTTATATCAATCACCGTACAAGTGTTTTTATCAACTCTCTTTAATTCTTCAATAGAAATTTCATATTCTTCTCTGTTCATACTTACCTCTGCTGTTCGTAATATGCTACTATTATACTCCCAAATCCGTCTGCCAGCAATACAATTAACGCAAATAATAAAAAGCTGCACCGATTTTCTGTAAAAACAGGAAACGGTACAGCTTAAATAGTGAATAAAAGGAGTATTTTTAATCACTAATAGCGGCATAAATATCTACTGATAATATTATATAGCTATAAATGACAAAAGTCAACTATAACAGTTTTACATAACGAAATATTATTGATATTTTTCATTCATTGCATTAAAAAATCTGACCCACTCCGATTCGGGAATTTTATTTTTCAATGAAAATCGCAGTGTTTTATGTATAAAATCATTTTGGTTTATGTAATCGGCAAGATCATAAGCAACCGCCCTTGAATTTTTGCTTTCGGCTGCAAGGTCAAGCATTTCACCGAATTCATCATCATTAAGTTTTAGCGCATCTCTCAATTTCATTAAAACATCATATGACGGCGCAGGTCTTTTGCCTGCTTCAATACTTGACTGATACACATTAGAAATACCGATTATTTCTGCCACATATTTAAGAGAATAGTTACATCTTGCCCTTTTTTCCTTAATGAAATCGCCAAAATTATCGCTCATAACCCTCACCTTTAATACTACAAATTATTCATTGATTTCATAATATAATCTTAGTATAATTATAAAACTCAAACATAATAAATAATATTACTTTTTATTACACAAAATATTATAAAATGTTGGTTTTCGTTAGTTTTTGTAGTATAATATAATAGTGAGGTGATATTGTGAACAAAGTTAACTTACTTATTGTAGAAGATGATAATAATACTGTAGAAGAGTATAAATCTGATATTAAAGGTTTTGAAAATTTTTATATTGTCGGCACTACAAACAACTCCTCAAAAGCCGTAGAAATGGTAAAAGAATACTGTCCTCATGCTGTTATTCTCGACTTGGAACTACATCAGGGCAGTGGCAACGGTCTTTTATTTTTAAAAGGGTTGTCTGAACTTGCATTGCCAAACAAGCCTTTTATACTGGTAGTTACCAATAATATCAGTAATGTTACTCATTCCATAGCAAGAAATTTAGGTGCAGACTTTGTAATAACTAAAAATCAAAATGATTTCAGCTGTAAAATGGTACTTGAGTTTCTCAACTCAATTGTACAAACAACGCTGACCTCAAATTTCAGTTCACCGAGCGCCGCAAAAGCCGCTGAACGCATAAGCAACAGCGAAATTATAAGAAATAAAATCTCTGTTGAACTTGATTTAATAGGAATCAGCCCAAAACTTAAGGGCAGAAATTACCTTGCAGACGCTATTGAAATCACTTGCAATCAGCGAGTAACCAATCTTTGCAGTATTGTGGCGCAAAAATATAAAAAAACCGATGCAAGTGTTGAGCGTGCAATGCAAACTGCCATAAACCACGCTTGGCGAAACACCGATATTGAAAGTCTTGAACGCTACTATACCACATACATAAATCCGCAGAAAGGCGTTCCCACAGTTATGGAATTTATCTATTATTATTCTTCCAAAATCAAAAAAAGCCTGTAAATTTATCCCGATGTTTATTAGCATCGGGATTTTTTTTGCAACAAAAATTTATAAATTCATCATAAAATAACAATTTCTAATTATTATTTTTACATTATGTGATATTTACTCACTGTATTAAAAATAAAGCAATTACAGCAACAAATCAGAATTTCCCCGCAAAAAAGGTACACTTTACTTGTAAAACAAAAGTAAAGGAGGTACTGAAGTATGTGGGATGATATTTATGAATTTTTAAAACAACTTTTAGGAAAATAATATAGTGACATTATTTAGCTTGTATGATATAATATTATCATTATAGTAATACGGAGTTAAATATTATGTCAACAAACATTACAGAGCTTTTATATAATTTTGCTATGAATTTTTTTATTAAAGCTCCGACATTATTTTCATCAGCCTATATTTTTATTAAAACGACAAACATTAAATGCAGCAAATCAAAGTTAGCTTTGCTTTTGACTGCATTTTTTGTCGTCAATATAATTTCGTCTGTTGTACTTTTATTTGACAACAGTTTGGGATTCTTGGCAAGTTGTATATTGTTTATTGTAACTATCACACTGTTTACTAAAAACAATATAAAAAATACCATTTCCATCTCCATTGTTTCAATGGGACTTTCCTATTGCGTACGATTTATCATTGCCTTGATTTTTGCAATTGCATCACACTATATATCATTAGTTACATATGATTTCTTGAATCCGAAAAGTATTTTTACGGCAATTTTTATAGGCATAATACATTTATTATCAACATTCTATATAATGAAAATTAAGAGATTAAAAAACGGTCTTGCCTTTTTCAATAATTCCGATAACTTTGGCATAGGTCTGTTAATATCAGGTTTTATTTTCTTAATCATAGCTCTGCTTGCACAAGACGGCGATGACTACAAATCTATATTTGTATATATGTTTATAGGATTGATAATTTGTTGTATAGGTGCTGTAATTTGGATAAGAACAAACATAACACGGTACTATAAAAGTCGGCTGCAGCAAAAAGCAGACGAACATTTCAACTCAGTTATTGCGGAAAAAGACAGTAATATTGAGGAACTTACAAAATCCAATGCCTTTCTTTCAAAAATAGTGCACCGTGACAACCACCTTATGAGTTCTTTACAATATTCTTTAGAAGAACTTTGCAATTGTAACGATAAACAAAAGGAAAGCAAAATAATCACTGAACTTCTTGCTCTTGCAAAAGAAAGAAACGAACTCGTGCAAAAAGAACAGGCAGAAAATAAGGTGCTTGCGTCTACGGGAAATTCTGTTATTGACGGCGCTCTGCTTAATATGTATATAAAAGCCTCTGCTCACGAAATTAATTTTGATTTGATAGCAAATACAGATATTAACTACCTTATCAATCATTTTCTTTCGCAAACCGAACTTGAAACCCTGCTTTGCGACCATATAAAAGACGCTGTCATAGCCGTTGAAAGCACAGGCAAAAGGAATGGAAATATTCTGACATCTGTTTCTTCGGTTGACGGAATATATGAAATTTCCGTAAGCGACAACGGAATTGAATTTGAAACCGATACTTTACAAAAACTCGGTACCGAAAGAGTTACCACTCACAAAGAAAGCGGCGGCAACGGCATAGGTTTTATGACAACTTTTGATACTCTGAAAAATTCAAAGGCAAGTCTTATTATTACCGAATACGAACCCGATAAGCCGTTTACCAAAACCGTTACTTTCAGGTTTGACGGTCAAGGAAACTTTATTATAAGATCTTACAGATGCGAAATTCTCAAAGAAAAAATCGTCCGTGAAGATATTTTAATTACTTATAATTAATATTTCGTTTATATGAAGTAATTAAGGCACAGCATTTTCGCTGTGCCTTTTGCATAAAAATCGGCTCACCTAAAGCAAGCAGATTAAAATTATTCTATTGTTCCGCCGCCTACTACTACATCTTCGTCATACAGAACCACTGCCTGACCTTTTGAAATAGCTCTTTGCGGCTTATCAAATACAATGTGCAGTTTGTTATCTGAAAGCTGTTCTACCGTTGCATCCTGTTCAGGCTGATTGTATCTTACCCTTGCTTTTATATGCAAAGGTTTGTCAAGCTTTTCGTAAGCAATAAGATTAATATCTTTTGCGTAAAGCTCTTTTGAAAACAGTCTGTCATTATCGCAAAGTATAACCTTGTTGTTTGCAATATCCTTTTCCTTGACATACATCGGGTGAGGCAAAGCAAGACCAAGTCCCTTTCTCTGCCCTATCGTATATCTTATAATGCCCTTATGTGTACCGAGAACATTGCCGTTTTCATCAACAAAGTCACCAAAATCATACTTTCTGCCCGTGTACTGCTCAATGAACTTTGCGTAATCTCCGTCAGGTACAAAACAAATATCCTGACTGTCGTGTTTTTGAGCATTAATAAGGTTATATTTTTCCGCTATTTTTCTTACTTCGTGCTTTGTAAGTTTTCCAAGCGGAAGCAAGGTTCTTGAAAGCTGTCTTTGAGTAAGCGAGTAAAGTACATAACTTTGGTCTTTTGTTACATCGGGGGACTTTCTCAATAAATATCTTTGCAATCCCTCATCATACTCAATGACAGAGTAATGACCTGTAACTACATAATCAAAGTCAAGCTCATCGGCTCTCTGCATAAGCTTTTCAAATTTAATATATCTGTTGCAGTCAATGCAAGGATTAGGTGTACAGCCGTTTTCGTATGCAGAAATAAAACGGTCAATTACATTTTCTTTAAAGCTGTCTTTAAAATTGTAAACATAATAAGGTATTCCGATTTTTCTGCAAACATTTCTCGCATCGTCAATATCATCAAGCGAACAGCAGGTTTTCTCCTTCTTTTCGCCAATATCCTCGTTATCAAAAAGCTTAAGAGTAATGCCCGTAGCGTCATAGCCCTGCTCCTTTATCAAGCAAGCCGCTACCGAACTGTCAACTCCTCCGCTCATTGCTATTAATGCCCTTTCGGTCATATTATTCTCCTTAACCGCCAAGTCTTATCATCTCGTCAATACATTTCTTTGCGTCTGTAATAGTCTGCTCATCAAGGATAATTTCCTCGCCGCCCTCGCCTTTAAGGCAATTGAACACATCCATAAGAGTGGTAGCTTTCATATTAGGACAAATGAGCTTTTGTGTAAGAATATGGAATTTTTTATCGGGACAATCATACTGCAAATGTTCTGCAATACTGATTTCGGTACCGATGATAAATTCCTTTTTATCACTGTTCTTTGCGTAGTTCATAATGCCCGATGTCGAGCCTACATAATCCGCAAGATCAACAACAGCAGGCTGGCACTCCGGATGAACAAGAAGTTCGGCATTTGGGAACTGTGCCTTTGCCTTTTTAACATCTTCCGCTGTAACGCAAGCGTGAATCGGACAACCGCCGTGCAAAAGTTTAAAATTCTTATCCGGAAGCTGACAGCTTACATAATCGCCAAGGTTGCAGTCAGGGATAAAAAGAATATTCTTTTCAGGCATATTGCTTACAATCTTAACGGCAGATGAACTTGTTACACAAACATCACAAATAGTTTTTAAATCTGCTGTGGTATTTATGTATGCAACTACCGCATAATCGGGATACATTTCTTTTACGGAAGAAATCATTTCTTTATCCATCTGGTCAGCCATCTGACAGCCGGCACTCGGCTGAGCAAGATAAACCGTTTTATCGGGTGAAAGAATTTTGCAGGTTTCTGCCATAAAACGAACACCGCACATAAGAATGTTTTTATTTGTAACTTTGCTTGCATCTACACTCAATTTATAGCTGTCGCCTGTAAAATCGGCAATTTCGCAAATCTCTCTTGCCTGATAGCTGTGGGCAAGAATACAAACATCTTTTTCTTTTTTTAACTCAAGAATTTTATTTTGAATTTCAGAAATATTCATACATACATTTCCCTTCATTTTTCCTTTTAAATTTATTATACATTTTTTTGCCTACTATTGCAATAGGTCTTTTTATTTTAAAAATATTGTTTATGTTTAATGGTTAAAAGAATTATAAATTATCTCAATTGCCGAAAATTATTTGAATTTTTGTCTTTACTTTATACTTTAATTGTGATATAATACTTAATACATACAAGTAGAGGTTATTCTGCTTAATATTTTAATTGGATAATATAAACAGGAGGTTAGTACAATGAAAAAAGTTGTTTCCCTCGCATTGGCTCTTGTGCTGATGCTTGCAGCGTCTATTCCGGTATTTGCCGCACCAAGTCCTACAGGTACATACACTTATGTAGTAGTTGTTATTCCTACCACAGGCGGCAGCGGTGACTATGAGTTCACTACAGGCATTGATGAGGACGGTAACCAGAATGTTCACCTTACTCCAAAGCCAAAGTCCGGTTATTCTTTTGACCATTGGGTAATTGAAGGTCCTTACAGAACCGATCAGCCGCTTACAGATGGAAATCTTGATATTATAATCACAGGTGATATTAAGGTAACTCCTTATTACACAATCAACGGTGAGTCACCTACACAGGCTGTAACAACAGATACTTCTGATAAATCACCGCAAACCGGTCCTTCAAGCGCAATGCCGTATATAATAATCGGCTTATCACTTATAGCTGTTGCTGTCAGCGTAACTATTGTTAAGTCAAAGAAATCAAACTAATTTTGCTAATAAAAACAGCTTTCGGTTTTCGAAAGCTGTTTTTTAATGCTTATTATAGTTAAAATTTACAGGAATATTGACGCGGTTGTCAATATTTGTTATAATTATTTGATGTGATTTATTATGAAAAGAAATCGAAATAAAATTCTTATCACAATTCTTGTTATTACAATTATTCTGTTAATTCTGTGCGTAATTTATGTTATGTATCAAATGAATACTCAACACAAAGAGCAGGACGATTACAGCAAACTTGCAAGTTCTGTGGCTCCGAGCATAGCCGAAGAAGTTACTTCCCCGTCAATTGACGAAACTCTTGCCGACAATCCTATTATAGATAATCCTATAGATTTTGAGTCGCTACAATCTCAAAATGACGAAATCTATTCTTGGATATATATTCCCGATACCAACATAAATTACCCTGTTTGCAGGAGTAACACAAACGATAATTTTTACCTGGATCATGATATTTACGGAAATTACAGCTTTTCAGGCTCTATTTATTCACAGTATTGTAATTCTATATATATGCATGACAGGGTAACCGTACTCTACGGCCACAATATGGCAGACGGAAGTATGTTTGCCGATTTATATAAATTTACAAATACGGATTTTTTCAATGACCATGAGTATTTTTACATCTACAGACCTCAGCACAAACTTACCTACCGTATAGTGTCGGTTTATTCATATGACGACCGACATATAATGAATTCATTTGATTTTGATGACGACAAGGTTTTTCAGGAATACCTTGATTATATTCAAAATCCCAGATCATTCACAAAAGTTGTAAGAGATAATTCGGAGCTGACAATCAATGACAAAATTGTCACGCTAAGCACCTGCCTTAATTCAGGTGACGGACGACTTCTTTTACAGGGGGTGTTAATAAAAGATGAACTCACAAAATAATAACGAAAACAACAATAATACGGATACTGCCGATAAAGAAACCAAACATTACGATAATATTTACAGCAATTCAAATAAACAGCCTTCTCAAACAGGCGAAAGCGCGGCAAGTAATGATGAAAAAGGAAATGTGCAATACGCCGACCGTAGTATAAGAGATGATATTAACGACTATAAGTTTGTTAAATCGTATAAAAGCCACGGTCATCATAAACACCATCGCCATCATCATTCAAGCAAAGAAAATGCCGATGATGTATTATTGGTACAAAGCTCACGCCCTGCAAAAGGCAGTTCAAATAAAATAAAGAAAAAAAGTTTGAGTACAGACAACGAAAAATATTTGCAGGAATACGACGAACTTGTAAAAAGCAATCACCCTGCGATGGGTTCTAAAGAACAGAAAAAAGCAATTAGAGAAAATCAAAAAATCAAGAAAAGGCGTTTTAAAAAATGGCAGAGAGTAATACTCACAATTATCAGTACAATTCTTGCGCTTGTTCTTGTTGTAAGCGGGCTTTTGGTATGTTTTATTTACAACGGCTCTAAAGAATTGCTTGACAATACAAATATAATTTCGGCTCCGTCAAATGTAGTTGTTCAAAACGGCGGTCAATATGTTGTGTATAACGGACAAACCTATGAATTTAACAAGAATATGACAAGTATTCTTTGTATGGGCATCGATAAAAGTTCTTTTGACGGTGCAAGCGATATAAAAGGCGAAAACGGTCAAGCCGATGTTCTTATACTTGTTGCTATGGACACCTCGACAGGCGAAACTAAGCTTATTAATATATCAAGAGATACAATGACCGATGTTGCGGTATATTCTGCAAGCGGTTATTATGTGGAAACTGTAAACGAACAGATTTGTCTTTCATATGCTTACGGCGACGGCAAGGAGTCAAGTTGTGCAAATACGGTTACCGCCGTTGAAAGACTTTTCTACAACATTCCGATTAATTCATACTTTGCGCTTGACCTTGACGGTATATCAGCTCTTAATGATGCCGTAGGCGGAGTTGATGTTGTTTCTCCCGAAACCATAGGCGATTTTAAAGAGGGTGAAAGCTACCATCTTGAAGGTCAGAATGCAGAAACTTTTGTTCGTTCAAGAGATATGGAAAGCGTAGACGCAAACAGCAAGCGTATGCAAAGACAGCAGGTATATCTTGATTCATTTATGAATACGGTTCTTGCGCAGACTAAAAATGACATTACAACACCTGTAAGCCTGTTTAATGCCTCTGCCCCATACTCATGCACAAATCTGAACCCGTCAAAAATTTGCTATTTATCACAGAATATGCTTAGCCACAACGGTATGAATATGACAATGGTTTCAGTACCTGGTGAGCTGAAAAAAGGTGAAGTTTATACCGAGTTTTATGTAAACGAAGACGAGCTTTATAAACTGATTCTTGATACTTATTACAAACCGTATAACGGATAAAGCGAAAGCTGAAGTCGATATAAAAAACGACTTCAGCTTTTTATTTTGAATTGCGTTCTATCATTCCAACAAAACCCGTAAAACAAATCCCTCATCACGGAAAAATGTGGGAAAATATTTGTGGGCTTTGCCCACACCCACGACCTTTGAAAAGGTCGACCAAACTTTTATAATT
>ERZ779669.1494-NODE-1494-length-10499-cov-4.224052_pt1 | contig 10499 bp, 7 predicted proteins | sample MGYA00511372_ERZ779669 | MGnify/ENA primary metagenome ERZ779669 (study PRJEB29588, sample SAMEA1967891) | human gut metagenome | biome: human gut; feature: human-associated habitat; material: faeces | place: Denmark | collected 2008/2010 ... | reverse complement strand
CACCGTGAGCGGCAGTTTTTCCGAATGTTTGAACTCATCTATCGTGAGCCGTTGCATCTCTATTGTCCTGAGTTTTCTCATTTTCAGTTGTTGTTTTCAGGCAGCGGAGCCGGCGCTTAGGGTGCCGGCTTCGTCGCGTTATGTATATTTATATGGTTTTATATGTTGCCTTATGCTGTCTGGTTTGTCACCATTTGATGTCCACCTTCACGCCGTCCGGGTCGTTCTCGAACTTCAGCAGCATCGTGTTCTGGTCGTTGTCGTTCCACTGCCATGCGTCTGTCGCCGTGCCGTTGAGCTTCACGCTCTTCGGCTTCTTGGGCAGGAGAATTCGCATTACGTTAGATGTCTGAGCCGGACTCTTTGACACGAACGAGTAGCTGTTGGCTGTACGCTGCTCGTCATACTGGCGCGACGCTGCGGCAAGCACCTGTGGCTGTTTCTTGTCTTTCACTCTTGAGATGTCGAAGAGGAAAGCCTGCTCGCCCGGATTTACGATTTTCTCACGCATCACGGGCAGCTCAGGGTCGAACAGATCGATGAATTTGCCTTTCAGAGTGAGCGGTTCATCGCCTGCCTCGCTCTCGTCAACGACTGCCGCAAGAGTGTAGCATCCGCGTTCGAGATAGAACGAATTCTTTATGTCGAGCTTGCCGTATGCCTCGCGCACGGTCTCCATGAGTTTGGCGTCGCCGCCTTTCTTGAGCACATACTCCTTAGGATCGTGGCGCAGTACATACACTTTGCCCTTGCCATATTCGTAGGTTCCCTCGGCAGCATCGCGCGGCATGCCCATCAACTCGAACAGATGCTCCGACGGAGTCTTGTATTCGTTGCCGTTCTGGTTCCACCATTCCAGCACGCTCTGGTACGGATCGTCGTCGCGTCCGCTGTATATCAGCTGTCCGCCGTCAGCCACCCACTGCGCGATGTGCTTGTGATATTCGGCGTCGAGCGGCTTCATGTTCGAGTAAGACATGAGCAGCACCTTCGTGTTCTTCCACGTGTCGGCATATCCCGTGTTCTCAATGTGCATGATTGATACCGGTATTCCGCGCTTGAGAAGCGGCAGAGCCTCGCCGTAGAAGTTGCTCAGCTGCGGGTCGTCGTAACCCTCCACGGGTTTGGGCGAGCGCTGGAACATTAGCGAATTGGCCATGAGCACGCTCACGCCCTGCGATCCGCTCACGCGGTTGTCGGACAGAGGCATGTTGTTCAGCGTGTTTATCATCACCTGCATCTGCGTAGAGTAGAAGCGCGGGATGCGTGCCTTCTTCTTGCTGTCGGCGCTCACGCGGTAGAGTCCTTCGTATATGCGGTCGGGCCAGGGCATCACCTCGTAGTCGGCAATCTGCGGATAGAGCAGCTGCGCGGTGAATGTGGCCTGATAGTTGCGCTTATAGTCCTGCCAGTCCTTGGCGCGGTCCTCTATCGGGTCGGTGAGGAAGAACATTTTGCGGCCCGTGGGTCGTGTCATCGACTCCATGCATCCGTACTCCAGGAAAGCCGTCTCGAACACCCGTTCGCGCGCCTTGCCGTTGAAGTAGTTGGGTTCGCGCGACGTGCCGGTCCACACCTGTGCGATGTAACCGTCGCAACTGTTCATCGACGCAAGCGACGCTTCAGGCGACACTATCTGCCACTGCGAGTAGTTGAGCAGCGAGTGGGTGGGCACATAGCAGCGCACGTCCATGCCCTTCTCGCGGCCGTACTGCTTGGCGTAGGTGAACGCCTCGTCGAGCGCACGGTAGTAAAGATGATATTTAAGTTTGTTCGACAGATACGTGTTCTCGGCCGACTCGTGCTGCGGCCGCCAGTCGAATCCGTAGTAATCCTTCCATTCGCGCTTGAACGACTCGCTGTATCCGCTGCGCGCCCAGAACTCAGGTTCCTCGAGGAATATTGCGTCTATGCCGGCGTCTATCACAGGTTTGATGTGCCGTTCCTTGAAATACTTCAGGTAGTTCATCGTCGGCACGATGTAGGGAATGAGATGTCCGTGCCATATAGTGTCGCCGCGCATGGTCTTCTGTCCCTCGTCCAGATGCCATTTGCCGTCCCATTTGCCGGTGAAGTAGTCCTGATAGTCTCCCCAGGCTATGCCGGTCATGAAATGTGTGGTGTATCCTCTGTCGCGCCACGACTGCACTCTCTGCCTGAAAGTCATGCGCGGGCGGTCGTTGGCTCCGTAAACCATTACGGCGTCGGCCCTGATGTCGGTCACCGGTTTCCACTGTCCTGACGTCTGGAACGTCGTTTTCTCGCGTTTCTGCTGCGCCTGCGCGCTTACAGCTATGGCTATGGCAGCCAGCGTAAAGATAATTTTTCTCATCCTCGTTGTTATTAGGTGGTTTGCTAAGTTGATGTTCGTCAGGTTGTTTCGGTCATGATACGGAGGCTACTTTGCGCCTCCGTCCTTCTCGCTGAACGCCAGCGCATACATGCGTATCTGCTTCACCATGGCCAGCAGACCGTTGGAGCGCGTGGGCGACAGATGCTCTTTCAGACCTATGCGGTCGATGAAATACAGGTCGGCGTCGAGTATCTCCTTCGGCGTGTGTCCGCTGAGCACCTGTATGAGCAGTGCTATTATGCCCTTCACGATGAGCGCGTCGCTCTCCGCAGTGAATGTTATCACGTTGCCGTCGTAGTCGGCCTGCAGCCACACACGGCTCTGGCAGCCGTCTATCAGGTTCTGTTCCGTCTTGTAACGCTCGTCCAGCGGCTCGAGGTCGTTGCCCAGGTCGATGAGCATCTGATACCTGTCCATCCAGTCGGTGAATCCGGAAAACTCCTCTATCACCTCGTCTTGTGCTTCGTTTATTGTCATTGTCTTGTTTACGTTTATGTTTGTTTGTTACTATGATGCAAACTTAATGAATTTTTTCCAATATCCGTCCTGTTGCCGCGAATAATTGTCCTGCCGCGGCTTATGGAGGCCGTCGTCGTGGCGTTGCGGCCGATGTATGGCGTCCGCGCGTGTTGGAGGTCGGATGTCAAACACCGCCGGAAAGCCCGGAATGGACCGTGAAACCGTATATTTATACATTCCCGAAGTAAAAAATTTTGACAGAATAAATTTTCAAAATAGACGGATGAGGTGGGTAGGGAGGCGTGGCGGGAAAGTGAGAAACAGGCCGTTTCGGGTCGGATGTGATTTTACTGATGGGGGTAAAGAATGAGAGCGTTTTGCGAAATGGGCTTTATCAGTGTGCGAAATGGCCCGTTTCGTGGTGCGATATTGGGCATATCGGGGGCTGAAATGGGCCATATCAGAGGCCGAAATGGGCCATTTCGCAGAGCGATAAGAAGACGGTCGGATTGCAATAAAACGCAAGTGGCTGACTGTCAATGCCATACGCAACCCTCTCAAAACTCGCGTATTTGCGGCCGAAGACGCGGTTGCTCGAAAAAACGGGCGTATTTTCGAGTTACGGGTGAATATTTATTCATTCTCGAGTCTGTATTTTTGTATATTTATTCATTTTTATACGACGTTCCCGTGTGTCTTTCGGCGCGGCGACATGGCGGTTTTTCAGACTTGTCGGGAGTCGGTTTTCGGGCGTGCATATATCTTATTTCGTGCAGTAGCCATGACATTATATATTTTAATGTTACGTTGCTTTTCGGGCGTGCATATATCTTATTTCGTGCAGTAGCCATAATATTATATATCAATGTTTTGCTGTTTTTCGGGCACGCATATATATTATTCCAGTGCTTATCCGGGCGTTTTGCTGACAAAAAACGGGTGCGGACGCAAATACGTTTGTCAAAAAGACGTGATGTAGAAAATAATTGCGTAACTTTGCTACTGGTGTTTGCTGCGGCTTACGGTCGCAGTCTGATACAATGAAGACACACTGACTTATTACTTTCAGACAATCTTCCAGGCGCCGGAAACGGTTCTGGAGCATGTTCAAACAATGATTTCTTATGTATAAAAGCAATTATGACAAGTCGCCGGCAACGAAGATTGACGGTGAGTTGTGGAAAGGATGGGACGACATCTGCCGCGAGCTGAGGAGAAGCGTACCCGCCGGACGGTGTACGATGGTGATAGAATGTTATCAGGGAGTATATCATGACGAGCTGCGCAAAGGCTTCGAAGCGCTCCATGCCGACTGCTGGATTGACACGGCAGATCTGTTCAAACCGGTGGCCGAAATAGAGCGTATGACATATCCGTATGTCACTGACGACCGCCTGTTCGGCTATCGTTCGCACTTCTCGTATGCCGATTTTCTCGACCCGGAAAAGACCGAAGAGGCGCGCCGCAAGGTGAAGGCTGCCGATGGATTCACGGTGGGTTACGGTCACGGAGCGGCTCTGGTGGCACCCGATGCCGACCGCACGGTGTATGTAGATATGGCACGATGGGAAATACAACTGCGCTCGCGCCGCCACGAGATAAACGGTCTGGGTGTGGAGAACAAGGCCGAGGGCGCATCATATCAGTACAAACGCGGATATTTCGTGGATTGGATAGTATGCGACAGACTGAAAAAACAGTTGCTCGGCAAGGCCGACTACTGGATGGATACGCACACGGCGGGCGAGCCGAAGATGGTAAGAGGCAGTCTGCTGCGCGAGGGACTGGACAAGACTGCGCACCGTCCGTTCCGCGTGGTACCGTTCTTCGACCCTGCGCCGTGGGGCGGACAGTGGATGAAACGTGTGTGCGGGCTCGACCCGGAACGCCAGAACTACGGTTGGTGTTTCGACTGCGTGCCTGAGGAAAACAGCCTCTACTTCGACGTGAACGGCGTACTTTTCGAGATGCCTGCCAACAATCTGGTGTTCCACAACACCCGCGATCTGTTGGGCGGACCCGTTGAGTCGCGCTTCGGTCAGGACTTCCCGATACGCTTCGACTTCCTCGACACTATGGGCGGAGGCAACCTCAGCCTTCAGGTTCATCCCACAACGCAATACATACGCGACACGTTCGGAATATATTATACGCAGGACGAGAGCTACTATCTGCTCGATGCGAAGGAGGGCGCGACGGTGTTCCTCGGTCTGAAGACGGGTGTCGATCCCGACGAGATGATAGCCGCGCTCAACGAATCGCAGGAGACGGGCCGGCCGTTCGACGCAGAGAAGTATGTCAACCGCTGGCCGGCGAAGAAGCACGACCACTTCCTCATACCCAACGGAACCATCCACTGCTCGGGCGCTGAGGCCATGGTGCTGGAGATAAGTGCCACGCCAAGCATCTTCACATTCAAACTGTGGGACTGGGGACGCCTCGGTCTTGACGGACTGCCACGGCCGATCAACATCGGACATGGGTCGCACGTGATACAGTGGGAGAGGCAGACCGACTTCGTGCGCCGCAATCTTGTAAACCACATAGAGCCGTTAGGGCAGGGCGACGGATGGCGCGAGGAGCGCACCGGACTGCATGAGAACGAGTTCATAGAGACCCGCCGCCACTGGTTCACGGGCCCTGTCACCCACAATACCGACGGAGGCGTGCAGGTGCTCAACCTCGTTGAGGGCAGAGAGGCGGTGGTGGAGAGCCCGTCGGATGCGTTCGAACCGTTCGTGGTACACTACGCCGAGACGTTCATCATACCCGCGTCGGTGGGCGAATATGTCATCCGTCCTTACGGCGAGGCCGAGGGAACGGAGTGCGGAACGATAAAAGCCTACGTGCGTTTCAGACAATGACCGCCGGCCATAAACCGATAACAAAAACCGTAACATTATGAAAACACAATATCCTATAGTCATGACGCTGGACGCGGGAGGCACCAATCTGGTGTTCTCCGCCAGCCGGGGACCGGAGGAGATAGTCACTCCCGTGACGCTGCCTTCGGTCACCGACAATCTGGACAAATGTCTGGAAGTCATCAGAAAGGGCTTTGAGACGGTGCGCTCACTGCTACCCGAACCGCCAAAAGCCATCAGTTTCGCCTTTCCCGGACCGGCCGACTACGAGGCAGGCATCATAGGCGACCTGCCCAATTTCCCCGCTTTCCGCGGTGGTGTGGCGCTCGGTCCGTTTCTTGAGGACCATTTCGGCATACCCGTATTCATCAACAACGACGGCTGTCTCTTTGCCTACGGTGAGGCGTTGGCAGGCATGCTGCCCGAGGTGAACGCCCGTTTGCAGGCCGCCGGTAACTCGCGCCGCTACAAGAATCTTGTCGGCGTGACGCTGGGCACAGGCTTCGGAGGCGGCGTAGTGATAGACGGCGAGCTGCTGCGTGGCGACAATCAGGTGGGCGGCAACCTGTGGTGCATGCCCAACAACAGGCATGAGGGCATGATAGCCGAGGAAAGTGTGAGCATACGTGCCATACAACGGATATACGCTTCACTCTCCGGCGACCACTCAACGCTCACTCCCAAGGACATATTCGACATAGCCGAAGGCACCCGCGAGGGCGATGCCGCGGCAGCGAAAGCCGCATTTGCTGAGCTGGGCGAGGTGGCGGGATACACCATCGCGGCGGCAGTGACGCTGATAGACGGCCTTGTCGTAATAGGCGGAGGGCTGTCGGGAGCATCCAAGTACATACTTCCCGCGCTGATGAAGGAGCTCCGCGCCGAGACGGGAACGTTCGCCGGAGCGCGCTTCAACCGCCTCATTGCGAAGCCGTATAATCTGGAAGACCCTGCCGAGGCGGCCGCTTTTCTTGAGAACAGCAGCAAGATGGTGACAGTGCCGGGCACAGACCGCACCGTGGAATACCACACCGACAGCCGCATAGGCGTCGCCGTCTCGCGTCTGGGAGCAAGTCGTGCCATCGCGCTCGGCGCGTATTGGTTTGCCGTTAGTGAATTGAAGAAGAAAGGATTATTATGAAAACGAAGTATAAGACTATGAAAAAGATAATATCGGGACTGTTGTTCCTTGGCGCCGTATTGATGAATTGCTCCACCGCCGGCGCACGTCCTCACGAGGACTGGACCAGATATGTGGAGCCGAGAATAGGAACGGCACACTGCCGTTGGTTTCATTTCGCACCCGGAGCCATGCCTTTCGGACTGGCCAAGCCGGGCCCTTCCACCAACGGAAGTCTCGGCAACCCGTCGGGATGGGAGGCCACAGGATATGACTATCGTGAGAATACGATAGAGGGATTTCCGTGTCTTCACGAGTTCCAGGTGGGCGGAATTGTGCTCATGCCTACCAAAGGCAGACTCGTCACTGTGCCCGGTCTGCCAACCGACAAGGAGAAGAAGGGCTACCGTTCGCGCTTCGAACGCAAGAACGAGGTGGCCACTGCGGGCTACTACTCGGTGCTGCTCGACGACTATGATATAAAGGCTGAGGTTACGGCTACGCCGCGTGTGGCGTTCCAGCGGTTCACTTTCCCGGCAGGAAAGGACAATCACATACTGTTCAACATCGGAAACCGGCAGGGCGAAAGCGGCGCTGTGAAGGATGCTTATGTGCGCTACACTGCCGACGGACGTGTGGAAGGATGGGTCATAACAGAGCCGGAGTATGTTAAGAAATACCAGCCCGGAGCCACCGTCCCGCTCTATTTCTCGGCCGTTATGGACAAAAAGCCGGCTGCATACGGCAGCTACAACGGCGAGAAACAACAGCAGGGAGCAGGCGAAAGCAAGGGCGTCGGCGCAGGAATGTATTTCACCTTCGCTATGGACAAGACCGAACCGGTGACCGTGAAGATAGGTCTTTCGTACACATCTGTGGAGAACGCCCGCGCCAATCTGACGGCAGAGGCGGAGAAAATGACGTTCGACAAGGTGCGCGAACAGTCGCACAAGACGTGGAACGACTATCTGGGACGCATCGAGGTGGAGACTTCGAAGAATGATGATAAGGTGAAATTCTACACCGGACTGTATCATGCGCTGCTTGGTCGTGGACTGGCGAGCGACGTGAACGGTGCCTATCCGCGCAACGACGGCACCGTCGGGCAGCTTCCTATGAAGGACGGCAAGCCGCTGTACAATGTATATAACACCGACGCGGCGTGGGGAGCGCAGTGGAATCTGTCGCAGTTGTGGATCCTGGCTTATCCCGAATATATGTCGCAATATGTCAGTACGCACCTACAGGAATACAAGGACACGGGATGGCTCGCCGACGGTCTGGCCAACAACCGCTACGTCTCGGGCGTTGGCACAAACCTTTTGAGCACCATAATCGCCGCTGCCTATGAGTGCGGCATACGCGATTTCGACACCAAACTGGCGTATGAGGCGTGTCTGAAAAACGAACTCGGCGGCGAGAACCGACCGTTGGGAGCAGGCAAGGCCACCACGGCCGACTTCCTGAAATACGGATATGTGCCCCACCGCGACCGCGGAGAGGAGAACGCCGACACCTATTCGTTCTCGGCATCGCACACACTGGAGTTCTCTTACAGCGCGTGGGTGATGGCGCAGTGGGCGAAGAGCATCGGCGACAAAAAGAATTATGACCGGCTGATGTATCTCTCCAAAGGATGGGAAAGACTGTACGACACGTCGTGCGACTTCATCCGTCCGAAGAAGGCCGACGGCAAATTCATCGATAACTTCAACCCGATGGAGGTGTGGCGCGGTTTCCAGGAGGGCAACGCATGGCAATACACGTTCTATGTTCCCCACGATGTGAAGGGGCTTGTGGCAAAGGTCGGTGCGGACGTATTCAACGCGCGGCTCGACAGTATCTTCACTCTCTCGCAGAAAAAGATATTCAGCGGCGGAACTGAAGTAGGCGCGTTTGCCGGTCTTCAGACCTTATACAATCAGGGCAACCAGCCGTGTCTGCACATATCGTGGCTGTTCAACGAGGCCGGCCGCCCCGAGCTCACGCAGAAATGGGTGCGTGCCATACTCAACGAATTCTACGGAACAGACGGCATACACGGCTATGGCTACGGTCAGGACGAAGACCAGGGCCAGCTCGGAGCGTGGTATGTCATTTCGTCAATGGGTCTGTTCGATGTGAAGGGACTCACCGACACCAACCCGTCGTTCAGTCTCGGAGCACCTCTTTTTGACAAGATAACCATACATCTCAACAGGAAATATTATCCCGGCCGCACATTCACGATAACCACCGAGGGCAACACGGGCAGCGATGCCTACGTGAACAGCTATGTGCTCAACGGCAAACGTATTGACGGAGTGCACCTGCCGTTCAGCGATGTGGTGAAGGGCGGCAAGCTGGAAGTGATGATGGGCAAGGGCGTTAAAAACTGATGAGTCATGGGAAAGAACAGTGAATATTCGTGGCTGAGGCTTCTCCCGATTCTTTTCGGGTTCTTTGTCATGGGCTTTGTCGATGTGGTAGGCATAGCCACAAACTATGTGAAGAAGGACTTCATGCTGTCCGACACGCTTGCCAATCTCATTCCCATGATGGTGTTCCTGTGGTTTGTGGTGTGCTCCATACCCACGGGCATAATGATGAGTCGCATAGGCCGTCGCAACACGGTGCTGCTGTCGATGGCCATGACGGCCGTGGCGATGATAATGCCGCTGCTGTCCTACAGCTTCACCTGTGCGCTCATGGCCTTCGCTTTGCTGGGAATAGGCAATACGATACTGCAAGTGTCGCTCAATCCTATGGTGGCTCAGGTGGTCGCCGGTGACAGAGTGGCAAGCGTATTGACGCTCGGTCAGTTCGTGAAAGCCATCTCCTCGTTCCTCGGTCCGGTGATAGCCGGTGTGGCGGCATCGTTCTTCGGCAACTGGAAACTCATATTCGCGGCCTATGCCATTGTCACCATACTGGCGGGAGTGTGGCTCCTGCTGACCATCGAGCGCGACACTCCGGAGAAGGGACAGACCGCGAGTTTCCGCTCGGCGGTGTCGTTGTTCACCGACAAAATCATACTTCTGCTTTTCATCGGCATACTCGCCATCGTGGGCATAGACGTGGGCCTGAACACGAGCATCCCCAAACTGCTTATGGAGAAAGCCGGTCTGCCGCTGAGCGAGGCAGGACTGGGCACGAGCCTTTACTTCGTAGCGAAGACCGTCGGCACCTTCGCCGGCACGTTCATCCTTGCCAAGATTGCCGGCAAACGCTTCATGCGCGTCAGCATGGTGGTGGCCATCGTGGCGTTCGTGGCAATGCTTTTCGTGCACGAGTTGTGGCTGTTGTCGGTGCTCATCGTCGTTGTGAGCTTCGCGTGTGCAAACGTCTTCTCCATCATCTTCTCCTACGCGCTCCAGCACAAGCCCGCCAAGGCCAACGAGATATCGGCGCTCATGGTGATGGGAGTGTCGGGCGGAGCGGTCGTAATGCCCTTCATGGGTATGCTGTCCGACGCGTTCGGGCAGGTGGCAGGTCTCATTCCGCTGCTCGTCTGCATGGTTTATCTGCTGTGGACCACGGGAAAACTGGGTAAGTGATGGTCTTTTGCGGAGCGCGCCGCGCGTATGTTTCCGACATCTACTCACCGACATGCAGACGTCGAGTGCCGAAATATAAAAAAACGAAAAACGGAGCCGGAGATGTTAAATAAGGTTCTTCCGAAATTTGGAGTGAAAAGTTATGTATAAAAAGAAGAAAACCACTG
>ERZ779669.1492-NODE-1492-length-10526-cov-4.306656_pt1 | contig 10526 bp, 8 predicted proteins | sample MGYA00511372_ERZ779669 | MGnify/ENA primary metagenome ERZ779669 (study PRJEB29588, sample SAMEA1967891) | human gut metagenome | biome: human gut; feature: human-associated habitat; material: faeces | place: Denmark | collected 2008/2010 ... | reverse complement strand
GCGCCCCTCCGTCTGGCAGGTGATTTCTGGGATATACGAAAGAACGCCGGAGGCTCCTTTCGGGGGCTTCCGGCGTTTTGGTGTTGCGCTGCGTGGGGGGTCAGATGAGCTCGACGCTGCGTTTGAGGAACTGGTCGAGGGCGCGGCCTTTGAGCAGTCCGTTCTGCAAGAGGGCGATGTCGATGAGCTGGTGCACCACGGCTTGGCCGGCGCCGTAGTCGGAGAGCACCTGGGTCTTCTTCTCCTCCTGGGCGGCGATGTCCTTGTTGCACTGTGACAGGTTGTCGCGGTCTTCCTGCGTGATCTCGTCGGCTTTCTTTTTCTGCTGTGCCTGTTCGAGGGCGGCGTGGCGGGCATGGAGGCCTTTGAGCTCGGCCTCGATGGGGGCGAGGGCGTCGGCGGTGTGGCCTTTCATGTCGTCGAGCACGCGCTTGACGAGGCGGTGGTCGGCGTTGAGCACGACGCTCATCATGCTGGGCATCTCGCCGTAGAACGACATGCCTGCTTGCAGGCGGCTCATTTCTTTCATGCGGCGCATGTATTCGCTTTGTGTGATAAGCACGGGGGCAGCTGTTTCGCCTAGCGAAGCCACTTCGACGTGGAATTCGATCTTGTCGAGTTTCGGCATCTGTGTGGTGAAAAGCGCGGAGAGACCGGTGCTCTCTTCGGCAGACAGGCCGCTGTCCTTCACGTCTTCTTTGAGGATGAGGCGGTCGATGGTGTCACCGTCGACGCGTGCGAAGCGACTCTTTTCAAATTTCTGCTCGAGCATTCCGACGAGGGCGATGTCTAAGTCGCCGTCCATGAGCAGGACGCTGTATCCCTTGGCGCGGGCGGCTTCGATGTAGCTGTATTGCTCGTCGAGGTGGCTGGCGTAGAGGTAGACGAGGTTGCCGTCCTTGTCTGTCTGCGTGGACTTGATGAGGTCGCGGTATTCGTCGTAGGTGAAATACTTCCCGTCGACGTCTTTCAGCAGGGCGAACGCCTTGGCCTTGTCATAGAAGTCAGGCTCTGTGAGCATGCCGTAGTGGATGAAGATTTTCAGGTCGTCCCACTTGCCCTCGAAGTCCTTGCGGTCGTTCTTGAACAGGGAGGCGAGGCGGTCGCTGACTTTCTTGGTGATGTAAGTCGAAATCTTCTTGACGTTGGCATCGCTTTGCAGGTAGCTTCGGCTGACGTTCAAAGGAATGTCGGGCGAGTCGATCACGCCGTGGAGCAGGGTAAGGAAGTCGGGTACGATGTTCTCGACCTGGTCTGTCACGTAGACTTGGTTGCAGTAGAGTTGTATCTTATTGCGGTGGAGCTCAATGTTGCTCTTGATTTTGGGGAAGTAGAGCACGCCGGTAAGGTTGAATGGGTAGTCCACGTTGAGGTGGATCCAGAAGAGGGGCTCGTCGGACATGGGGTAGAGGTCGCGGTAGAATTTCTTGTAGTCCTCTTCTTTCAGCTCGGCGGGTTTGCGGGTCCATAGAGGCGTGGTGTCGTTGACGATGTTGTCTTCATCGGTATCGACCTGCTTACCGTCTTTCCATTCCGTCTTCTTGCCGAAGGCAACGGGGATAGGGAGGAAACGGCAGTACTTGGTCAGCAGTTCCTGGATTTTGCCCTTTTCGAGGAACTCCTTGCAGTCGTCGTCGATGTGCAGGATGATGTCCGTGCCGCGTCCGTCTCGTTCGGCGGGTTCGATTTCGTAGGTCGGCGAACCGTCGCAGGTCCAGCGCACGGCAGGGGCGTCGTCGCGGTAGCTTTTGGTGAGGATTTCGACTTTCTTGGCTACCATGAATGAGGAGTAGAAGCCGAGGCCGAAGTGGCCGATGATGGCGTTGGCGTCGTCCTTGTACTTGTCGAGGAAGTCGTTGGCGCCCGAGAATGCAATCTGGTTGATGTACTTGTCGATTTCCTCTTCTGTCATACCGAGGCCACGGTCGCTGATGGTGAGCGTGCCCTTGTCCTTGTCGAGGCTGACGTGGATGGTCAGGTCGCCCAGCTCGCCCTTGAAGTCGCCTTTCGAGGCATAGGTTTTGAGCTTCTGCGTGGCGTCGACGGCGTTCGAGACGAGCTCGCGCAGGAAGATTTCGTGGTCGCTGTATAAGAACTTCTTGATGACAGGGAAGATGTTTTCTGTCGTTACTCCAATGTTACCTTTTTGCATATCAGTTATGTTGAATTTTCTGACTGATTACACTACAAATGCCGTGCCACGTCTGGCTGTGTCATGAAAAAAGCGGGTAGCGCCGCTTAGGACGCTGCCCGCTTGATATGGAGATGTTCAATTTGCTTATTTATTGTAAAGTAGCCATGCGTCGGAGTATGTGGACCGCAGGGCGTCGCGCGACTGCACGGCTGAGGCCTTGTCCGCAAAGGTGGAGGCGATGACGCGGAACCACCCTGTGATGCCGTTGATGGTTTCGTTGGTCTTGACGACCTGGGCATTGTAGCCTTGTGATTTGAGTGTGGCTTGCAGGCCCTCGGCGTTGGCTTGTGTCGAGAAGCTACCCACTACTACGCTGTATGCTTGCAGGCCGGTTCCACTGACAACCGATACGCCGCCGCTGATGGTGCGCACATCGCTGTGGTCTTCTTGGACGGGAGTTGTGACAGGCGTTACGGTCACGGTTTCCGTCGTGGTAACAGGAGTGACCGTAGCCGTCGGCTCCTCAGTCTGTTGGTTGGCGGCAGCCATTTCCTGGGCCTTGGCTTTTTCGTATACTTTCTTATAAGCGCTTTCACTTGATTTGCATGACGTCATGGCCAGTGCAGAACACAGACCCACGCCGAAGAATAAAACCTTTTTCATCTGTTTAGGTGCGGAATAATGTGGATTACAGGTTTGTTTATACGATGTCACGCGCAAAGTTACCATTCTAAGCCGGAATGGCGTGCTTGGTTCGGTTAATTAATGCTAACAGATGAAATTTTCGCAAGAAAGCGGAAAAGTATGGTGAAAATGCGTCGTATTCCAAATTAAACCCGTATCTTTGAGCCGTACACCGAACGCGTACACTCATAATTTATTCATTAAAACGATAGAACTATGAAAGGATTGAGCATTTTGGCCGCCTTCTTGGGTGGTGCAGCCGTCGGAGCTGCTTGTGGCATTCTGTTTGCACCGGAAAAAGGTGAGGATACCCGTACGAAAATCGCTGAGGCTATCCGCAAACGCGGCATCAAGCTGAACAGCAAAGAAATGGAGAATCTCGTTGACGACATCGCCGACGAACTGTCTGCCGCTCACTGATCTGTTTGACTGTGTTATCCAGTAACAAGAACATAGAGAGCTTGCAGGAGTTGACACGTGAGGTCATAGCCTACGTGAAGCTTCAAAAGCGTTATGCCCAACTGGATATAGCTGAGAAACTGACGGTGTTGTTGGCGACCATGGCGTTGAGTGCCATTCTCTTTTTGCTAGGCGGCATCGTTGTCTTGTTCCTCTCTTACTTGTGCGTGTCTGTTTTGCAGACGTATCTGGGCAGTGAGGCTGCGGCCTATGCCGTGGTGTGTACCGTCTGGGTGGTGGTGGCTTTCGTGGTCTACGCCCAGCGAAAACGGCTTATTGTTAATCCGATAGCCTCGTTCGTGGCTAAACTTTTTGTAGGACCGGAAAAAACTGACCATCATGTCCATGAACACCGCTAAACCAGAACCCGCACTAAATTCCCTCGAAGCCATCGTGGTCGCAAAGGCGCAAGTGCTTGCAGAACTACACGAAAGCCGTGTGCGTATGAACGACAAGGCGAAAGGGATATTCGCACCTGCGGCAGCCGTCGAAGGGCGTGCTGGAAAATGGATGGGGAACATCGAGCGTGCTATCGCGATCTACGACGGGGCGATGTTTGGCATCAAAGTGATGCGCCGCCTCCGCCTAACGCGCTTTTTCAGGCGTAAACGGTAGGATAGAGCGAGAGAACGCGATAACAGAGAGACAAAGGGGAGCTGTTTTTATATGGGCGGCTCCCCTTGCTGCATTTGGGGGGGGTGGGTGAATACACTCTCCTGACGTCAAGGGTGGTAACTTGGTCGGTTTTCCTGAACCTATTAATTTAAGAAAGGCTCGAATTATCTTCTCATGTGGGGTCGGTTCTTTACTCTCTTATTCCTTTTATGTTTCTTGCTTAATTTTTTCTCTTGCATGCATGGCGAGGCCAGTGGGACGTCCGGACTACGGACGCATTTGTCGCTGCCGATGTGAGGTATGTACGGACGCAAAAGTATAGCGGAAGGATTTATAGTTCAAATCGTCATAACAGATAGAATATGTATGTATTGTTTGTCTGATATGTACGGATTGGAAGAAGTCTGTACGCAAGTCAACGGGTTGCGGATTAGTGAGATTCGCGTATCTGCCGTGTACATGACGATACATATGTACGTCAGTTATGAGGAGAAGTGGGTAGCATGGAAAAGGCTTCCGTTTGACAGAGGTGTCATTCCTTATTCCGGAGAGGTGGTCTTGGCATCGTTTCCGGAGCTGCGACGGAGCCAGCGGAACATGTCGCCAAAGCGGGTGAAGTCGCGTTTCAGGATCAGGCCGATACTTTGTGTAGAGAGCGATGATTTGGTGAAATAGCGGTCATTGGATTCACTGTATGCTTTGAGGCTCACGCTTCCGGAAGGAGTGAGGAGCCACTGTATGTCGAAGTCACCGACGAAACCGGTGGAGTAGGCAGCCCTGTCCCGATAGCCGAAGTTGCCGTTGATGAGTAAGCGGTTGTTGAGTAGCCGGCCGCTGAGCAGGCCTTCGACTTCCATGTCGCTCCATCCCACTTCTCCGGTAGCGAGGTTGGTGCCGAACGACCAGTTCGACGGGCCGATTGCGTTCGAGATGATATTGTTGAGCTGTCCTGTCAGGGTGTTTGACAGGAATGACTTCATGGCCACGGATGACTGGCTTTGGGTTGAGGCAGTGGCCGTCGATCCGTAGTCGTACGTGTAAAAGCGCCCCACACCGAGGAGGTAGAGGATTTGCATGTTCATGTCCTCCTCTGTGCTGATGATGTTGCGCACCATCTGTTTTTCGTCGGCGTTGACTGTTGGCAAGTCTAGGTCAAAGGACAGTTGGGGCGAACTGACTTTCCCGCCGACATTGAGCAGGCAGTTGACACGGACGGTACTGTTGGTGAAGTTCGATCCGATATTCAAGTCGGCGAGCGAGGCCGAATTGACAGTATAGACGGCTTGCAGGTCGAGGTCGCTGTTGCCAGGGTCGCCTGTGAAAGTGATGGAACTACCGGGCTGGATAGTGAACTCTTTGCGGATGACGTCTTGCAGGCTGAGCTTGTACGTGCCGTGGTCGACGCTGTACGTGCCGAAGAGCTGGAAGTCGCCTTTGTTGTAGAACGAGGCACGGATGGCGCCTTGCCCCGCAAGGTCGATGGCATCGCCCGCATCTTCGTCCATGAGCACGCGCACGTTAGCCTCAGGGTTCATGTCGATAAGGAAATTGAGGCGGATATCTGTTGCAGTCGGCATGGGCTGCGTCATTGGGGGGAGCTTTGTCCCTCCCTTTGTTGAGGCGACCAGACTACGGTCGCGGAAAGTGATGAACTGGCTGCTGTTTGTCGTCTCCGGACGGTCGAGAATGTAGGTTAGCTGTGTGCCCCGCTCGGGGCGGATGTCAATGTCGGCATCGAATGACCCCGGCCGCCCTTCCATACGCAGGTTGCCTGTGACTCGGGCTGTGGCGAAAAACGGCATATCGAGTTCCTTAGGGCGGTCGTAGGCCAGGAGGTTGCGTGCCCGGAGATTGAAATCGTAGGTCAGCTCGCGTAGGTTTTGGTGGCGCAGTTCACCATGTCCGGAGCCTTGCCCACCCATGGCATCGGCAAGGCGGATGTCGTGGATGGCGAAACAGCCTGGGGTGATGACGACCGAGTCGCTCTCTATGGTGTAGTCCGCACCGGTCGGGACTACATGGCACTCCATGTGGACGGCTTGCTGCCCTTCGAGATCGAGTGCCTTGAAGGGGCCGTGAAGGCGTAGGTGACCGCTGGCACGCCCTGTGACATCAGAGAAGATACCTTCGAGGTAGCGGTTAATGAATTGCAGGTTGGTGCCCTGTGTCCGGAACTTGAGATCTAACCCTTTGAGGCGTGGCGAGATGAATCCATTGATGTAAGTCTGGCTCAGTCCGGGCTCAGCCATGATGGCGGCCAGATCCACTTGGTTTTCGTTTCGGTTCCAAGAGGCTTCGACAGCCAATGAGCCCATAGACGCTTGGTTGAAGAGAAAATCTGCAATGTCGAGACGGGCGGATATGTGCGGGTCGTCGATGGAGTTGGTGAGCACGACGTGTCCAGTGGCCCGTCCGGCGAAATCTACGGCATGGAAGTTGATGAGGTCCATGATGTATCCTATCTCGATGTCCTTCAAGTTGGCGGCCAACGTGTCGCCCGACCCACGTTCGAGGCTTCCGGCGAGGCTGAGTTGTTGCGTCCCGTGGCTCAGACTGAAATTGTCGATGTGCAGGCGTCGGTCGGACCAGTCAAGCCGTCCACGTCCGACGTTCCAAAGCGTATCGTTGATATAGACACGACCGGGGAGCATGTTGACCCCAACTTCTTTCTTTTCGGTCGTGAAACGGGTGAAGTCGGCCGACAGGTGGACGTCGCCGCGGTATGCTTGCCGGTCGCTGTCGGCCCAAGTAAGGTCTGCATGGAGGCGGTCATCGCTGGCTGTGAGTTCCACCGACGTCCGGATGTCTGTGTTCTTCATGGGCTTCGAGGCTTGGACGACGGCGTGTGCTTTCCGTCCGTCACCTCGTCCGAAAATTTTGATGTCGTCTACCGCAGTTTCGCCGATGCGTATTCCTTCGGTCGTAGCTGACAGAGAAAAAGATTTGGCGTCGGTCCAGTAGCCCTCGGCCGTGAGTGGGGCCGTGAGTGTAACGGGAATGTCGGCCAGGCGCTCGATAAGACGGGTGTTGTCCACATGTACGCGGAAGGTTCCGGCCGATGCGGGCCGGAACACGTCGGCCGGGGACGACAGGGGAGTAGGCAGGTAGGGGCGCAGGAAACTGGCCACGTGCGGAAGGCTCTCAACAAGTGGTCGGCGGCCATGGTAGTCGGCTGTGGCGAAATCACTACGCAGACGGACATAATGCCCTTGTGTATCCCGCCCTATATCAAGAGACAGCGTGTCGAGGAGGCATGTGGTGTCAGCCGTGGCCATCCTGAAACTTTCGAGGCGCATCTGCCCTTCTGCATTTGTCCACGACGCGCCGCTCACATTCGCAGTGAGGTGGCCGGAGAATGTGGTTGAAGGGTAGCGCTGTGTCCATCCGAGGGCATGTGGCGAGAGGGCAGAGACGTCTGCTCGGATATTGATGCCGTCGAGCGGATGGGGGAGTGAGACCGAACCGCTTGCCTTTAGACACAGGTCCGGGTCGTCAGAACTGAGAGTGGCGCTTAGACGTTGGCCGTCCCACGCCCCTTCGGCCTTCACATTGGAATAGTTGTGGCGTTCGAAGCGGAAGTGCTTGATGCTGGTCTTGAATGTTGCTTGGTCGCGTCTTTCTCCTTTGGCCGAAAGCTCGGCAGAGAGCAGGCCAAAGCGTGTCGTGTCGGCCATGACCTTCCCCAAGTCAAAATCGTCGGTGCGAAGGTGTGCCTCGAAATGATTGTTGGCATAGGCGCCGCGTCCGTTTATCTCGCCTGCGGCTGTTGCTATTTTCCCGGTGAAATCTAGTGTTTTTTTCTCATAACCCAGTTGTCCGGACGCATAGACGAGGCCTAAACGCTCTAAGAATTTAGGCAGTTTGCGCGATGTGAAGCGGTTTGTCACGCTTTGGGCAAAGCCGGGAGTGACTTGAAGCTTGTGTAGGGTGGCATCGATGCGTTTGCGTGCTTCGCGTTGCAGGGTTACATCGGCCAGGAGACCGAATTCGCCGTCAGTGCTTTCCAGTCGCATGTCCTTGAACAACCAGCGAGATGAACGAAGGTCGAAGCGTGATGACAGCGTGAACGTCAGATTATCATTAATGTTCTTCTGCGTGACTAAAAACGTTAAGTCTGAGAGGGAAAGAAAGCTTTGCTGTAAAGTACCTTTAACATTGAGGGAGTGCAGGAATCGCTTTGTGTCGTATTGGAACCTTAGTTTCTCCTGTGTTAGGTGGCTGTTGGGCATGTCGAGGATGAAACTGGCTATGTATCCTTCCCGGCGATTTGCAGCCAGACGCATCGCCAAACGTTTGATTTTCAGTCCGCTACGCTCGTTGAGACTAAGGTGGCGCACGCGCAGATTCAGGCTATCCTCCGTTAGTACTTTTAGGCTTATACTTGCGTCTAAGTTTTTTATATCTAAATGGTTAAGATCGATTGTTGAACTTTTTTCCGGAATAAAGCTGCGTGTCCAGTTGACGTGCGTCCGGCGGACGATGAGGGAATTGATGCGCAGGTCGAGTGGAGACTTTTTGTCTGTTTTTTTGCTTTTGAACGCGTCAAGTACGAATTGGAAGTTTGCCGGCGCGTCTTTTGCGTCCTGTCTAAGCCGCACGTCGAGATCGAGCAGGGAGATGGTGTGGAGTGCAATGCGCCCTTCTGTCAGGATGGCCCAAAGGTTGATTTTGGCAGAGAGAAGGCGTCCACTCAGCATGGGACGTCCCTGCTGGTCGTCGATACGTACGTTGTGAAGCATCACCCGATTGAAAAGCCCGATTTCGAGGTCTTCAATACTGACGTGCGTATGCAGTTTCTCGCTCAACGTCCGCGCAACCACGTCAGTCAAATAAGCGCGGCAGGGCGGAAGGTTGAACAAGGTGTACATCACGACGTAGACGCCTATGACGACGGCTACGAGGCACTGCATTATTTTTCGGAAATGTTTGATGGCCTTATTTTTAGGGCAAAGATAGTGTAAATGGGTGGAATGACGGCCGGAAAACCGCAGGATTTTCGAACAATCGCAAGCGAGGAAGCCACCATTGATATTGATAATATGGTTAGGACAGAGAGTTAGACGGCGTTTTGAGCTTTCTACTTATCAAAACGAGACTAACTTCAATAAAAAAGATTAAAGGAAGAGATAAAGTCATCCTTACACTTGTCTGATATCCAAATAACGGGTACATTTGCACTGTTTTTCATGGTATTAGATTTTAAGGTTATTAGTAAAGATTGGTTGTCGTGAGACAATCAATTTTTGTTTTATATCTCCCTTTTGTCTTTTTAGCTTTTTAGCGGAAGAAGTCGTGAAGTATTTCGCAATAATGAATCCATGCTTTTGACCGCATTGGTTTTTCATGAGACATCGTCAGACCACCAGCTTTTACATGTCGTTTTGTAGAGGATTGTAGAGCCTTTCCATTTCCAAGATTTCGCTGCCGATGGCTTCGCGCAGCGCAGCTGGACGGAGCACCTCCACCTCTGCTCCACGCGACAGGATTTCCTGCATGAAGTCGAGCGTGGGACGCATGAAGTAGGCAAAGACCGAATAGTCGTCCGCAGTTTCCACCTCATGCTGAGATGTGTGCAGCGGCAGCGCCCGAATGTAATCGCGGTGCGATGAGTAGACTTTGAGCTCAATCATTTCGGGTTCTTCACCGCCCACGGTGATGCCGAAACTGTCGGCAAAGTAGGCCTCGGGATTGAAGTCCTTGGGATATTTGAACTTGGCGTGCGTGGCCTGCAGGCCGTGGATGCGGTCGAGCGCAAAGATGCGAAGGGCGTCGCGTTCGAGGCAATAGCCCAGCACGTACCACCGTTGGCGGAACACTTTGACGCAGTAAGGCCGTAGTGTGTAGGCCGACGGCTCGTCGGCCCAGAAGCCTTGGTAGTTGATGCGCAGTTCCAGACTGTCGCGCATGGCTTCGATGATGGGCGTCAGGTGTTTCCGTCCCGAGGGGATTTGCTCGAAGAGGATGCGCCGTTTCAGGTGGTGGCTCTCATTGATGAGGTTGTTCACCGCAAAGGTGTTGAGCAACCAGTTGCGGACGCCACCGCGCTCCATGTCGTCGGCATGTTCAATGTAATAGCGGTAACCATCTTTGCGGCGGCAGCCGATGTTGATGTCGAACACCTGCTCGATGGCGGTGCGCCAGTTGTGGAAGGTGCGGCGGGGCAGCGGCTCGCCCTCGCTCAGGCTCGAGCGTTGCCAGCGTTCGTTGATTTCTTCGAAGGTGATGCTCCTCGAGCGGTAGATCGTGTCGACCAGCCAGATGTACTTGTTGAACAAATCTTTGACCATAGCGTTTGGGTTTTGAGTTGTGCTGCAAAGGTAGCGCAGCGGTGTGCCAAAACAAAGCACAAGCGCGAGAGAGATTTCTCCGGTTTTGCCTGTCCGTGGGGTGAGGGTGGGACCAATTGGCTGCTGTGACGACAGGAAATCCCGCCGCCCAGCCAGAAAAAACCAGTCGGCTACTAGGAATTTCTAGTCGGCTACCCGTAAAAACTAGTCGGCTACTAAGAAAAACTGTCGTCCCGACCGGAAAAACGGTCACTCCTGGCGGTCTTGCCCCGTGCGCCGACAGGGGGGCTCAGCGGCCTGTCTTGGCCGCCGGAAACGGCGTGGTGCGCGGCGGGGGGGGGGGGGGG
>ERZ779669.1489-NODE-1489-length-10533-cov-3.431666_pt1 | contig 10533 bp, 5 predicted proteins | sample MGYA00511372_ERZ779669 | MGnify/ENA primary metagenome ERZ779669 (study PRJEB29588, sample SAMEA1967891) | human gut metagenome | biome: human gut; feature: human-associated habitat; material: faeces | place: Denmark | collected 2008/2010 ... | reverse complement strand
CGGCACTTTCTGCCAACTGTTCCGGGGTTGTTCGGTCGTAAACGGCGCATTCGCCGAGTTTGCCGATTTCATCCCAGCTCAGGTCGCCGGGATTGGCGGCATAGCCGTCTAAAACTACAATTTTCATGTGTTTACTATATTTAGGTCAGTATTTGTCTTTTCCCCAAAGAGATTGCATACGTTCTTTATGTTTTTGTTCGGCAGCATTGGCCTGTGGCTCCCATAAGCGCTTGTCTTTTAATTCATCCGGCAGGAATTGCTGGCGGACAAAGTTTCCGGGATAGTCGTGAGCATATTTGTAGTTCTCGCCATAGCCAAGCTGCTTCATCAGTTTTGTGGGTGCATTGCGCAGGTGTAGAGGAACTGGCAGGTTACCGGTTTGGCGTACCAGTTCGAGCGCATTGTTGATAGCCATATAGGCAGAGTTACTTTTGGGGCTCGTTGCCAGGTAAATGGTCGTTTCGGCAAGGGGAATACGTCCTTCAGGCCAACCAACTTTCATGATGGTATCGAAACAGGCATTTGCCAGCAGCAAAGCGTTGGGATTGGCAAGGCCGATATCTTCGGAAGCGGATATAACCAGGCGGCGCGCGATGAAAGCCGGATCTTCACCTCCTTCGACCATACGTGCCAACCAGTAGATTGCAGCATCGGGATCGCTTCCACGGATGGATTTGATAAAGGCTGAGATAATGTCATAATGCATTTCACCGTCTTTATCGTAGGCCAGCGGGTTCTGTTGAAGGCGTTCGGTCACCAGATTGTCTGTAATGATTACCGGATCGTTTCCTTCTGATTCTACGACCAGTTCGAGTATATTGAGTAGCTTACGGGCATCACCACCGCTGAAACGAAGCAGGGCGGTAGTTTCCTTCAGATCAATGATGCGTTCTTTCAAAAGACTGTCAGTTGTGATGGCGCGATGTAATAGTTCAAGCAGATCGTCTTTTTCAAGCGACTTGAGTACATAAAGCTGACAACGCGACAGTAAAGGGCGTATTACTTCGAACGAAGGGTTCTCGGTAGTGGCACCAATGAGAGTGACGATACCTTGTTCGACTGCACCTAATAAAGAATCCTGTTGTGATTTGCTAAAACGGTGTATTTCGTCGATGAAAAGAATCGGGCTGGCCTGTGAAAAGAAACGGTTGCTTTTGGCCCGTTCGATGACATCGCGTACATCTTTTACACCGCTGGTTACTGCACTGAGTGTGTAGAACGGAGTTTCCAGTTTGTTGGCTATGATTTGGGCCAGGGTCGTTTTACCTACTCCCGGAGGTCCCCATAAGATAAATGAGGAGATACGTCCTGCGTCAATCATTTTACGGAGTACAGCACCGGGACCTACCAGGTGCTTCTGGCCAATATATTCGTCTAATGTCTTGGGCCGAAGCCGTTCAGCTAAAGGTTGCACGGTAATGATAGTTTAGAAAATCGTCAGAATCATAAAACGTATACCTCCCTTTTGGATACCAGGGATGTCGGTATAGGTAAGACGGCGTACATATTCGATATGCAATAGCTTGAAGATGTTATAGATACCTATGCTGGCTTCTATGTAAGGCGTCTTTCCCATGACATAACTGGTAGGGGTACCATTGCGCATGGGGAACAGGAACAAGTCGGGATTATGGCTTTTATATGGATTGTTCTTGTCTGTCAGTGTGCCCCACAGTCCGCGTATGCGGAACATTTCTCTCCATTTCAGTTTCTTGATGAGGGGGATACGGTTAAACAGCTTACCGTTCATATCATAACTCAGTGCCAGAGAGGCGTAACGGTCATTCAAAAATTCCATGTTGTTGATGAGGTTGAACGATTCGTTGTTCTGGGTGATGTATGACAGGTTGGCCATGGGCAGATTCAGTAAGGGGAAGGGGACTGTATTCCATTGTGCACCGGCACGCATGGTAACATCCAGTTTTCCCCAGGAAGCAAACCAGAAACGCTTGCGCATGCTGAGTTCTGTTAAGTTGAAATTATAATCACCGCCGAGCACTCCCTTGAAGCCTGTAGTGTGTGACAAGGTGAAAATAGGAGCGTCGAGTGATACTGGTATACGGCGTTGTTTGCTGTTGACGAAAGTTTCGCCCGGTGCATAACGCAAAGTGATTCCTAACTCGGAGGTGGTAATGTCGTGTACCAGTGTATTGCTGGCATCCAGCTGCCCTGCGGTGGCACCATTATTACGCCAATATTGCAGCATACCTGCGGGCTGGTCGTTGCGATGGCGCGCCATGGCATTGATGGAGAAGCCGGTATTGGTTTCCAGCTCGTAAGTCAGAGTGGCATCACGCAGGTAGGACATCTGATCTACAGTTGCCCATTTCCAGCCTACAAACATGTTGTCTTTGTCTGTCATAAGATACTTGTCACTTGGAGACATGACATCGTAGGTGTATTTGAAAGCCAAATAGTGTTTGGGAAATTCCCACAAAACATATTGTCGTTTGTTGAAAGAATAGGCTGCCTGTCCTGAATAAAACCATTTCTTGTCTTTGGTACCATAAGCACCATAACCGCTGAAACTCCAATGTGGAGAAAGATTTCCTGTAGTCATGGCACTAAGGCGGAATCGGGTACCATTGACATAGTTACTTGTAATCATGGTGTTGATAGGACCGATATCTACTTTACTGGGATGCTCTTTGCTTCCTGTTTCTACAAAGTTTTCAATCAGAGCTTTGGCACCAAATATGACGTATTTGAAACCGGGAATCTGCTCGATGCGGTTCATGAAAATATCCATGGTGCTTTCCTGCTTGGTGAGCGGAACCTGACGTACTTGTGCCCAGTATTCCTCACTTTTATTGAGCATACTGGCTTCTTTAATGACGCTTCCTTTAAGCCGGAAATAACGCGGATCTATTTCGTCAAACTTATATTCGCTGTATTTGGTTGTACGTTGTATTTCTACTCCCTGGAGACTTTTCAGCAGATACAGTTCAACAGTCATATCATCATCGGTCAGTACCCAGCTACTGTCGGGAAGTTGTTCGAACTGTTGTACGATGTCCATTGTTTCTACCCAGTTGACACCGGTATTCTTAGGCAGGTTCATTGTACATTTCTTTACTGCATAAGTAGAATCCTTGACCACATATAAATGCCCGGTGAATCCGAAATCCTGGGAGTTTTGGGGTACAAAGGTGAGGTGTACACATTCCTGTTTGTCTACCATAAGGGTATCCATGAGATAGAACTTGTAGAAACTAATAGCACCTTTACCGATAGGGCTTACAAAATATCGTTGTAACAGGCGTATATCGTCTTCATAAATATTGATATCAGAAAACACATCATTAAGGACAGTCCCCAGCATATCACCGGTGCTGAAGAAATCTTCGATGCCGGAAGAATTCATTCCTTCTATAATAGTCTTTTGGCTTTTAGGATCCTTGCGGTATATGGTGCGGCTTGCCGTTTCTTTGATGGAAATAGGAAGAATCATTTTTTGCGTAGTGGGAGAGACTTCTACCTGGTCTTTAAAAAAGGAGAATTTTTTATAGATGCCTTTTTCCAACTTTTCGGGTGTCACATCATTGAGTGACATTTTCATTTTTTCGTATCGCTGATATTGATAAAAGTCTTTTTCTTCCAGTTTGAGAGCTTTTTTGTGTTCAATGACTTTTTTCATAAATTCCACAGCCGGATTATTCTTGCGAGAATATTTTTCTTTCTGTGGCTTTACTGTTACCTCAGACAGCATGATGTCGTCAGTAACCATTTGTACATTCAGAACTTTAGTTCCAGGAGCAAATTTTATTTTCTTGGTTACATAACCAATGGTGGAAAAGGTCAGTTCGTTCCAACCGTTGCGTGTTTCTACCTGATATTCTCCATCGGCATTGGACACTGCGCCTACTCCTGTACCTTCGTATTGTACCGTGACATACATCAGCGGTTCATTGGTTAGAGAATCGGTAATAACTCCTTTTATCTGAGCCGATAGGCCCAAAGAAGAGGTTAATGACAATAAAAATAGGATGAAAGTTATATGTAATTGCTTCATACGTTTCATAATCAGGGCGCAAAGTTAGTAATTTGCGATTAAAGAAAGGCAAAAGGGAAGCAAATATAACCTAAAAAGAACTTCTATTGATCCGTTTCGACTATTTGTAAAGATGTATACCGCTATATAATATATAAACGGTGCATTGAAAAGATTTTCGTAAATGTGCAAAGAGTGGGGGGGGAATATACTCCATCCCACTCTTTGGGTTATGCTTCTCCTTCAAGCAATATTTGTACGATACGCTCGGCTGTCCGGCCGTCCCAACGTTCGGGCAGTGTGGCATGTTTCCAATCGCCTTGCAATAATTTCTCAAGATAACATGATAGTTTATAACTGTCTTCTCCTACCAATTCATTGGTACCAATACGCCATGTTTCAGGGTGTTCTGCATAAGTATTGAGGGTAATGCAGGGGACGTCCAAAAAAGTCGCTTCTTCGGCTATGTTACCAGAATCAGTTATAATGCCTTTGGCTTGATTTATGAGATATCCAAAGTGCAAGTAACTTTGCGGAGGGAGTATGTGCAGGTATGGCGCGGTGAGATTCAAAGATTTAATGACCTTTTCTACATAAGGATGCAAAGGAGCTACTATTGGTATGTTTCCTGCTTTCTCCAATAATGTCTGCAATAGAGCACAAAGAGTATGTTTTTTTTCCAACAGATCCCGACGATTAAGGGTTAGGAGCAGGTAATTTCCATTTCTTAATCCGAGAGCATTGAACCACATTGGTTGTATTAACCGGTGCCGGTTGTAGCGTATGGTATCTATCAGTATATTACCAACCCTGTGTATATAGTCGGGAATCATACCCTCCTGATTCAGGTTACGATTGGCTGCCATACTGGCTGCAAACAGATAGTCGGAGATTGCGTCAACTATAGTACGGTTAACTTCGCGTGGCATATTCATATCAAAGGAACGAGTACCTGCGATCAGGTGTGCCACCTTAAGTCCGCGTTTTTTTGCGACAATGGCGCAGCTCATGCTGGCTGTAGTATCATCGACAACCAGCACAATATTGGCTGGATGTTGGTCCAGTTCCTTTTCGAATGCTTGCATAACATCGGCTGTAATCTGTGAATGGTTATATCCGCTTACGCCTAAATATGCATTAGGGGATTTCATGGATAAATCGGAAAAAAGAGATGCTTCCAAACAGCTGTCGTTTTGCGGACCGGTATAAATAACACGGTACGATATGTTTTTACCAGCTTCACGTGCCGCATCGATAGCGCGACAGAGAGGGGCTATTTTCATAAAGTTTGGGCGTGCTGCCGATACAATGGTTACTTTCATGAGCAAACATGTTTTTCTCTGCAAAAGTACGGTTTTCCCGGGGATTTTTTTGTTACTTTGCCGATAAATTTTAAGCATATTGCAGATTGTTTTATTAGTTCGAGTTAGTTCGTTTTTTAGCTGTTATGCCAACATTTGTACAAATTCTTGATTTTATAGGAACTTTTGCTTTTGCTATCAGTGGTATTCGTTTGGCCTCTGCCAAGCATTTTGACTGGTTTGGAGCTTATGTAGTGGGCTTTGTTACTGCTGTGGGAGGCGGTACATTACGCGATTTGTTGCTTGATGTTACGCCTGGATGGATGACGGATCCAATTTATTTGATTTGTACAGGGGTAGCCTTGGTATGGGTGGCAATGTTCGGGCGTTATTTGATTCACTTGAATAATACCTTCTTTATATTTGACAGTATCGGTCTGGCTCTTTTTACAGTGGTAGGTGTGGGTAAAAGTATTGTTTTGGGGTATCCTTTTTGGGTAGCGATTATTATGGGAAGTATGACAGGTGCAGCCGGAGGAGTTTTCCGTGATGTTTTTATCAATGAAATTCCATTGATATTCCGTAAGGAAATTTATGCGATGGCTTGTGTAGTAGGTGGCTTGGTATATTGGCTTTGCTCGGCTTTAGGAGTGGATGATTATATCTGTCAGGTTTTATGTGGTGTAGTCGTATTCGTTACTCGTATTTTGGCTGTGAAATATAAGATTTGCCTGCCAACATTATCTGGACAGGAATAAGTCGGTGTGTGTAGCTTCTGTATGATATAGAAAACAGACAAGGGAAGAGGTATTCTGTAATGAATTACTTCTTCCCTTGTCTTTAGTGTTACCTTATGGATTATTAAAATAGTGTATCCTTGGTGTTGAATAGTTTCCTTTCGTTGATTTTTACTACTTTCCCGTATTTTTCAAGCTTTTGGAGGTCTATTAATTTCGGATTTCCTATGATGCCTATGCTGTAATTTTTCCCTTGGATATTCTGTTTGTAGAAATTGATGATATCATTGAATGTTAATGCGTCGATTTTGGGAAGATTTTCTTGGGCAGGATCCCCATTATATCCTAATTGCTTGTAAATACGTAAATATTGTGCTTTGTCGCGGAAGTCAGGATGTGTCGTCAAGGCTTCTTGGCGTAGATAGCTTTTTATGTTGTCAATGCGCTCAGGATTCTCAGGCATATTGGTCAATAAATCCATAAATATATCCATCGCATCATTTACTTTGTCATTTTGTGTGCCTAGATGACCATATAAATAAGATGGATTACCAGGTATGGCAGGAGCTATGACTTGAGCATTGGCATAATATGCCATGGATCGTTTTTCGCGTATTTCGTTCATCATTAACCCATTGAAGCTGCCAGAAAAATATTGGTTGAATGCATTGCGCAATACATCGTCTTTTTTATCGTAAGCATTCATGGGGATAAATAGAAAAATCTGTGCCTGCTCAGCATCCGAATTTGGCAGGTAATAAATGGTGTTTTCATTGATATTAGCCAACTTCTTGTCCTGTGGAGAGGTACTTGCGCGTTCATTGGCAACAAGCGGAAGGTTCTTACTTAAAATGTCATATGCATTTTCAAATGGCATGTTGCCGCAATAAAATATTTCTGCTTCAAAATTGGATGCACGGTTGATATCGCCGGTCAGTTCGGATATTTGCAGTTCGTAGAGTTCTTTGTCTGTCAGTTCCTTCAAATAGGATGAATTTTCACCATAACGCATGTATTGGGATAAGGCATCAGCCAAGATATTGACATTTTCTTTGCGTTGTTGGCGGGAACCCAATTGGGAGCCTTTAATGCGGCTTAGCTGTTTTTCGTCCAGTGCAGGCATTAAAATTTGTCTTGAGAGTAGTTGGCATGCTTGTGGGAGGGTTTCTTCATAACCTCTCATTGTGATGTACAAATAATCGTCGTTGCTCCATACTTGACAAGAAGCGTTCAATTTACTTAATTCTTCTTTGAGTTGCTGCGGTTCGTATGCACCCATTATTCCTGCACTGTTCATCAGTTGGGCTGCAATACCCAGTTTGGGAAATTCACGCTCGCCAGCTCCGTAACGTAGGGTTAGGCTGAATACATTGTTTTCTGGGTTGGGAGTATAGTACATTTGGGACCGTTCGTTTAACTTCTGTATTTTTACATCGCTAAAATCAATAAATTTTTCTTCGACTTGTCCGATGCTCATGTTTTTGAATTGGGTTGCGTAAAGTGACTGTTTGCCTACAGGCGGTTCAATAGGCTTATAGCCGGGCTTTTTAATTTTATTGCCTTTGGGTGCTTTCCCTTCTTCGATGTATAAGGCCAAATAATTGTTGGACAGGTATTGACGGGCTACTCGTTTGATGTCCTCTGTGGTGATGGACATTACTTCATCTTTATAATTCAGAACCTTACCAAGATCTTCTTCATTGATGAATGCATTCATTAAAAGCTCTCCTTTGAATGTATTGGATTCCATTTGAAGATCGAAGTCTCTGCACATATTGTTTTTAATAGCATTGATTTGCCATTCTTCAAATTCACCATTTGCTATTTTTTCAATAGCGCTCAGTGCTTTTTTTTCTGTGCTTTTGTTGGATTCAAAGCGACGTTGGTTTTCGTCGTAAAGAGGAATACATTGAACAATATTACGTCCTTGTTCACGCATTACCATTGGATAGGCACCGCAATCGGTTAGTTCTCCGTCTAATGTCAATTTGTCCAAAGTTCCGGTATGGCTATTGTTACTTAAAAGCGACATTGCTATTTCCAAAGGCTTTTCATCGGGATGACCTGATGGTACACCTTTATATATAAGGCATACACTGGGGTAGTATCCTAACTTGGCAGTATATTGCGTGCGTCCTTTAATTTCAAGCTCGGGGTATGTTTTGCGTGAAGGGACCTCTCTTTGTGGTAACCGTCCGAAAGCGGCATTGATGCGCCCAGCAATTTGTTGGGCATTGATGTTGCCAACCAAAATGAGAACCATGTTTTCGGGTGTATACCAATTGTTGTAAAATTCAATCAGCTTGCTTAAACGCGGATTTTTCAAATGTTCGGGTAAACCAATGATGTCACGAGCGTATGGATGACCTTCGAATGCTTTGGCTCGTATAAAATTACTTTGCAAGCTCATAGGATTATCCTGATACATATTATATTCTTCATATACGTTTTCCAATTCGGATTGGAATGTACGAAATACGGGATGCAAGAAGCGCTCGGATGAAATTTCCAACCATTTGTTGATCTGGTAAGCAGGGAATGAATTATGGTAATAGGTTAAATCAAAACTGGTTCCTGCATTCATGTCTTTGCCGCCCATGCTTTCCATGAGATTGGAAAATTCACTGGATACACTGATTTTTCCAGCTTCTACAGTCAGTTCGTTTATCTCTTTACTTATGGCTTCTTTTTTTACTGGATCTTTTTCTTCTGCCATCTCGTCATATTTGGCAATGATTTTCTGATAGATAGGCTCTTGTGAACTCCAATCTAATGCTCCTCTTTTGTCAGTTCCCTTAAACATAACGTGTTCCAGATAATGTGCTAATCCGGTGTATTCCTCTGGGTCGTTTACTGAGCCCGTGCGTACTGCAACGATTCCGAAAACATCTGATTTGGTGTTATCTTCCCATATATATACAGAAAGACCATTTTTTAACTTGAAAGCTTTTAGCCCTTGTCCGAATAGTGGCATGGATAGAAAGGCTATAGCAAACAAGAGGATTGATTTTAAACTGAATAGTTTCATAGAATAAACTGTTGTTAGAAATTAATTAGTGTTTTTCATTAGTGCCAAATCTATGAAAAAAATCACAGAATGAAGTTTATTTTTAATAAAAAGATATACTAATACAAGAAGAGAGGACATGAATATTAATTTGAGACAAATTGTATGTTTGACAATATGATATAAAACATATTCTTAATGCGATAGATTTTCGAATAAAATTTGTCTATATGTTATTATAAATAGCTATATTTGTATATGTTAAGTTAACCGAATGAAAAAACTCTAATTGTGTACTGTTATGAAAAAGGAAATTAAGTTCAGCCTTGTTTATCGTGATATGTGGCAGTCTTCTGGTAAGTATCAGCCTCGGGTTGATCAATTGGAACGTATAGCTCCATTGATTATTGAAATGGGATGCTTTGCGAGGGTAGAGACAAATGGAGGAGCTTTTGAACAGGTAAATCTGTTATATGGTGAAAACCCGAATAAGGCTGTACGTGCTTTTACTAAGCCTTTTAATGAAGCTGGTATTCAGACGCATATGTTGGATCGTGGACTGAATGCTTTACGGATGTATCCTGTGCCTGCTGATGTGCGTCGGCTGATGTATAAAGTGAAGCATGCGCAAGGAGTTGATATAACCCGCATATTTTGTGGACTGAATGAGACGAGAAATATTATTCCTTCAATTAAATATGCACTTGAAGCCGGTATGATACCGCAGGCTACGCTTTGTATCACGTATTCTCCTGTACATACGGTGGAATATTATACTCGTATTGCCGATGAATTGGTTGCAGCAGGTGCACCGGAAATTTGTTTGAAAGACATGGCTGGTATTGGACGTCCAGGAATGTTGGGAGAACTAGTGAAACGCATTAAGGAAAAACATCCGGATGTGCTGATACAGTATCATGGACATAGTGGACCGGGACTTTCTATGGCGTCTATTTTGGAAGTTTGCGAGAATGGTGCTGATATTATTGATGTGGCCATGGAACCAATGTCGTGGGGAAAGGTTCATCCAGATGTAATTTCTGTTCAAGCTATGTTGAAAGATAAGGGCTTTCAGGTTGCAGAAATTAATATGAAAGCTTATATGAAAGCAAGAGCTATGACTCAGGAGTTTATTGATGAATTTTTAGGTTATTTCATGGATCCTACCAATAAACATATGTCATCTCTTTTATTGAAATGTGGATTGCCAGGTGGAATGATGGGGTCTATGATGGCTGATTTGAAGGGGGTACACGCTGGTATTAACATGATATTGAAAGGTAAAAATCAACCGGAATTGACTTTGGATGATTTGCTAGTTATGTTGTTTGATGAAGTAGAATATGTATGGCCTAAGTTAGGCTATCCACCATTGGTAACTCCATTCAGTCAGTATGTGAAGAATGTTGCGTTGATGAATCTTATGCAGTTAGTGAAAGGAGAGGAACGTTGGACCATGATTGATAATCATACTTGGGATATGATATTAGGAAAGAG
>ERZ779669.1488-NODE-1488-length-10537-cov-7.515169_pt1 | contig 10537 bp, 9 predicted proteins | sample MGYA00511372_ERZ779669 | MGnify/ENA primary metagenome ERZ779669 (study PRJEB29588, sample SAMEA1967891) | human gut metagenome | biome: human gut; feature: human-associated habitat; material: faeces | place: Denmark | collected 2008/2010 ... | reverse complement strand
GGCATTTAGTTTTCCTTGTGCCTGAACTGTAGGAGTTACCATACATAAAGCAGCAACTCCAATGCCTACCATTCGAATAATGTTTCTCATTTCTGTAACAGATTTAATATTAATTTTACACAACCTAAAGGTAGAATAAACCATTGGTAAATATTATTCTGTTTGTATAAAAGACTGATATATACGTTCAATCAGATTGTTCTATTTGTTCAAATATTGGTCTGTATATTCAAATTAAGCGATTATAATAAGCTAATCAGACTTTTTCGTACCCTTTCACATAAAAATTACCCTCTCATTCCATCTTGTTCAAAGAATAGAATGAGAGGATAATTTTTCTATTTACTGACTCCGTAAGCCGGTTATTGGCCAGTATTGAAACAACACTTATCAGTAAGATTTTTATTCAGAAATTATAACGACACGACTGGCTGGCAAATCAGGAATATAAATTTTCCCGTCTGAAACTGTGATATCAGCCGGACCGGATAAGCTTTCCTCCAATGACAATCCAACGGGTAATAAATCACCATTTCGAAGATTTATACGACTAATCCCAGCAGGAGTCCAGTTTGTAACATAAAGCGAAGCACCATCAGAAGCAAAAGCAATTCCATCATATTGTCCTGGAACAGTAACTAACTTTTCTGGTTGGGGATTATTAGTCAAATCACTTATACGATAGACAACATGCTTCTCACTTGTATTTCCATCAGCCGGATAAGAAGCCACATACATCATTCCGTCACGCACGAGCAGTCCGTTCGGTCCGCTGATTTGCAGCCATTCTTCGGGCTGTCCCGGCTGGGCCGGATTGCTGATGTCCAAGCGGAAAATACGGTCGGTGTTGGTCACTGAAGCATACAGATAGTTTCCGTCGGCTGCCAGGTCGTTGACAAACAGGTTGCCTTCGGGCAGGGAAATGACTTTCGGCTTTTTTGCCTTGTCGGTCAGGTGATACACCACAATCTTGTTCACATCACATACATACAGGTAGTCCTGACGGATGAACATTCCTTTGGGAGCCGACAGATTGCCGTCGGCCGGAACCATGACCTGGGTCTTTCCGTCCTTATAAAATGCGATGTATCCTTTTCCTTCCGTGTTCAGCGGATTCAGTTCGGCGGTACCGAAGTTGGCCACCAGGATACCTCCCTGATACGGATACGTACTTTCACAAAAACGAAGACCTTCGTTTACTACACCTTTTACAGTTTGTGCCGACAAACTTATCGACAAGCAAACAAACATTGCACTGAGAATCTTTTTCATCTTTTTACGTTTATTTTTTGACAAAGTTAAATGCGAGCCAAATATTTTCTATATTTGTAGCACTCATTTTTCCGATAACATTCATAGGCAGAAACGATAAGAAATGGAACTTCGTCAGTTGAAATATTTTAAAGCGACCTGCGAATTGCAGAATTTTTCGGAGGCGGCACGTGTGTTGTTTATCTCGCAGAGTACACTTTCCCAGCAGATTAAGCAGCTGGAAGAAGAATTGGACGTCTTGCTTTTCGACCGCATCGGGAAGCGGGTAGTCCCTACGGAAGCCGGACTGGCTTTTTTGCCTTATGCGGCAAAGGCCCTTTACGATGCGGAAGACGGGAAACAGATTATCCGCGACTTGAAAGGGATAGAGACGGGGGTGCTTCACATCGGGGTGACTTATAGCATGAGCCCCTTGCTGATTACCGCATTGGGCCGCTTCACGAAAACCTATCCGAAGGTCAAGGTGGATATCAGTTTCGCCACCTCGGAAGAACTGTTGGAGGAGCTGGAGGCCAACCACCTGGACTTTGTATTGTCTTTCAAGCCGGAAGGCACGTCGGAAGGGTTTGAAACCCTGTCGTTGTTCTCTTCCCGGCTCCGCTTTATCGTGTATCGCTCGCATCCGTTGGCCGGACTTTCTTCCATCACCCTGAAACGCTTGTCCGAAACTCCGCTGGTGCTGCCGGGGCAAGGTTTTGCCACCCGGAAAAAGGTAGACGAGCTTTGCCGGACCCATCGGCTGGAACTGACGGTGGGTGTGGAAATGAACGACGTGCATACCATTATCCATACATTGCGTGCGGGCTATTGGGCTACCATCCTGACGCAAGCTGCCGTGCGGGGAGAGGAAGATCTGGTGCAGATTCCCATCTTGTGTGCCGACAAGCTGACCTCGGAAGGCTGTCTGTTCTGGGCGCAGGGAAACTACCGGAAAAAGTCGGCGCTGGCATTCGCCGATTTTTTGCAGAAGGCGGTCGGAAACGGGGGAGAGTAAGCGGCCGGAAAGGATGCCGGCGGGTTTAAAAAATGATAAGGGCAAAAAAAGATGGACGGCTCTTCCCCGTAATCCGTGCCGAATTATTAACTTTGCCCTTTGATAGAAAATAAACAGAAACACAGCAATATGCCATTAAATTTACCCGATAAACTGCCGGCAATCGAGTTGTTGAAGCAAGAGAATATTTTCGTGATAGACAATTCGCGGGCTAGCTCGCAGGACATCCGTCCGTTGAAGATTGTCGTACTCAACCTTATGCCACTTAAAATAACGACAGAAACCGACTTGATTCGTTTGTTGTCCAACTCCCCTCTGCAGATTGAGGTGAGCCTGATGAAGCTGAAAAGCCATACTTCAAAGAATACACCGGTGGAGCACATGAAAGCGTTCTATCGTGATTTTGAACTGATGAGAAACGAAAAGTTCGACGGAATGATTATTACCGGAGCCCCGGTGGAACACTTGGATTTTGAGGATGTCAACTACTGGGACGAGGTGACGGAGATTTTCGAATGGACCCGTACCCATGTCACCTCCACGTTCTATATCTGCTGGGCGGCACAGGCCGGCTTGTATTACCATTACGGCATCCCGAAGTATCCGTTGGACAAGAAAATGTTCGGCATCTTTGAACACCACATCTGCAAGGGCTTCGAGCATCTGCCCATCTTCCGTGGATTCGACGACGTGTTCTATGTACCTCATAGCCGTCACACCGAAGTCCGTCGGGAAGACATTGAAAAATGCAAGGACCTGCAGATTATTTCCGAGTCGCCCGAGTCGGGTGTACACATTGTGATGGCCCGTGGCGGACGCGAGTTTTTCGTGACCGGCCATTCGGAATATTCTCCTTACACGCTGGATACGGAATACCGCCGTGACCTGGGCAAAGGCCTGCCCATTGAAATGCCGCGCAATTACTACCGCGACAACGATCCGGAAAAAGGACCGCTGGTGCGCTGGCGGAGCGTGGCCAACCTGTTGTTCTCCAACTGGATGAACTATTATGTGTACCAAGAAACTCCTTACGATATCAACCAGATAAAATAAGAATGATCAGACAACGTCCTATCGAACTGCTTGCCCCGGCCAAGAACCTGGAGTGCGGCATGGAAGCTATCAACCACGGGGCCGATGCGGTATATATCGGTGCCCCGCGTTTCGGCGCACGTGCCGCTGCCGGCAACTCATTGGAAGACATTGAGGCCTTGGTGCGTTATGCCCATTTGTATCGCGTACGCATCTACGTGACTGTCAATACCATCCTGAAGGAAGAGGAACTGGCAGATACCGAGAAAATGATTTGGGATTTGTACCGGGTGGGGGTGGATGCCCTTATCGTACAGGACATGGGAATCACCCGCCTGAATCTGCCCCCGATTCCGCTGCATGCCAGTACGCAGATGGACAACCGTACGCCGCAGAAAGTGAAATTTCTGGCCGAGGCCGGTTTCCGTCAAGTGGTATTGGCCCGTGAGCTGACGCTGGACGAGATTGCAAAGATTCATGCCGCCTGTCCGGATACGCCGCTGGAGGTATTCGTGCATGGCGCCTTGTGCGTGAGCTACAGCGGACAGTGCTACGTGAGTCAGGCATGTTTCGGCCGCAGTGCCAACCGTGGAGAGTGTGCGCAGTTCTGCCGCCTGAGCTTCGACATGGTGGATGCGGACGGGAAAACGATTGCCCGCGGCAAGCACCTGCTGTCGCTGAAAGACATGAACCAGAGCGACAATCTGGAGGCCTTGCTGGATGCGGGCGCCTCTTCGCTGAAGATTGAGGGACGCTTGAAGGACGTGGCCTACGTGAAGAACGTGACCGCCTATTACCGTCAGAAACTGGATGCCATCCTGAAGCGCCGGAAAGAATACGTGCGGGCTTCGTCCGGTACCGTCCGTCTGGCTTTCCGTCCGCAGCTGGACAAGAGTTTCAGCCGGGGATTTACCGATTATTTCCTGCACGGACGTACGCCGGATATTTTCTCTTTCCATACGCCGAAGTCGTTGGGCGAAGAGATGGGCGTGGTGAAAGAAGTGTGCGGCAACTATTTCACGGTGGCCGGAGTGAAACCTTTCAGCAACGGTGACGGACTCTGCTATTTGGATGAGCAAGGCAAACTGCACGGTTTTAGGGTGAACCGGGTGGAGAATAACAAACTCTATCCGCAGGAGATGCCCCGTCTGCGTCCGAAAACCAAAATCTACCGTAACTTCGACCAGGAGTTTGAACGGGTGATGCAGAAAAAATCAGCCGAACGTAAGATAGCCGTATCCATGCTGTTCGAAGAGAACAACTTCGGGTTTACCCTGACCCTGACCGATGAAGACGATAACTGCATCAGCGTGACGCTGCCGGCAGAAAAGACACTGGCACGTACCCCTCAGGCCGAAAATCTGAAGAACCAGTTGGGCAAGCTGGGCAACACCCCGTTTGAGCTGGAGAAACTGGACATCTCCTTGTCGGCAGACTGGTTTGTACCTTCTTCTGCCTTGGCCGATTTGCGTCGCAATGCGGTGGAAAAGCTGCTGGAAGCCCGCCGCATCAACTATCCGCAGGAAAGGGTACGCTTCCCGAAAACCACGCATGCGTTTATCGTGGGCGACCTGACCTACCTGGGCAATGTGATGAATACGAAGGCACAGGCCTTCTATCACGACCACGGGGTGAAGCGCATCGAACCTGCTTTTGAGAAAGAACCACGGACCGATGCCGTGCTGATGTTCTGCAAGCATTGCCTGCGCTACAGCATGGGCTGGTGTCCGGTACATCATAAGGTGAAATCGCCCTACAAAGAACCTTACTACCTGATAAGTACGGACGGACGGCGATTCCGCCTGGATTTCGACTGTAAAGTCTGTCAGATGAAAGTGTCATTGGATAATCAGAAGTCAGAATGAAACACGCGGGTTATATTCTAGGGGTGATTTGTTTGCTGTTGTGCGTGACGGCCTGCCATTATCGTACCTCTTTGTCTTCAGTGGAAAAAGAGAGTTCGAAAGACTCAGTGGCAGCAGTGGTCAGAGAGCGTCCATACGCCTTGAACAGCAATTTCCGGGTCACGGCCGACACGCTTTGGCTTCATCAGCTCCCGTTGCTCGATTCCATTCCGGTGAAGGAGGGCGATGAACTGGTGGTAGCCGAGATTACCGCCCGTAAAGAAATGGAAGGCGACTCGGTGTGGGTGAAAGTGGCCCGCGACCAGGAAACCATCGGATGGGTTCCCGAACGCCAGTTGCTGTCGCACATCGTCCCCGTAGACCCCATCTCCCGTTGCATCCACTTGTTCAGCAACTCCCATGCCCTGCCGTTCTTTTTGGTGCTGGCCGTGTTCTTCCTCTGCTTCGTGTACCGTGCCCTGCGGCGCAAGCAGATTAAACTTATCTGGCTGAACGACATCGACAGTGTGTTTCCCATTACCCTGTCGTGGTTGATGGCGGCGGCAGCCACGTTGTATAACAGCATGCAGCATTTCGTGCCGGAAACCTGGGAGCGGTATTATTATGATCCTTCGCTGAATCCCTTCGACCTGCCTTTCGTATTGGGACTGTTCGTGCTCAGCGTGTTCCTTATCCTGTTGCTGGGGGTGGCCTTGCTGGACGACCTGTTTCACCAGACCACGATGGAAGTGGCCTTTTTCTATCTGCTGGGGCTGGCTTCCTGCTGCATTTTCTTGTATATCTTTTTCACCTACTTGTGGGTGTATCTGGCCTATCTAGCCTTTATCGCCTATTCCGTGTGGTGCGTCCGGCGCTTGCGCAAGGCCAACAGCTATCCCTACGCCTGTGGAGCCTGCGGTGCCAAGATGAGGTCGAAAGGCATTTGTCCGCACTGTGGCGCCTTGAATGAGTAATAATCCGCATAATTTTGTAATTTTGCACCTTTCAAAAATTTAAAACCCTACATAATATGATTAGTATAGATGGACTGACCGTGGAATTCGGAGGGACCACCTTGTTTAGTGACCTGAACTTTCAGATTAACGAAAAAGACCGTATTGCCCTGATGGGAAAAAATGGCGCCGGCAAATCCACGCTGCTGAAAATACTGGCTGGTGTGCGCCAGCCTACGCGGGGAAAAGTGACCGCCCCCAAGGACTGTGTGATTGCCTATCTGCCGCAGCACCTGATGACGGAAGACGGGCGGACGGTGTTCGAAGAAGCCTCTCAGGCTTTTGCCCATCTGAAGGAGATGGAGGAAGAGATTGAGCGGATGAACAACGAACTGGCCACACGGACGGACTATGAAAGTGATTCCTATATGGCCCTGATAGAGAAAGTGGCCTCGATGAGCGAGAAGTTTTATGCCATCGACATGACACATTTCGAGGAAGATGTGGAGAAGGCTTTGTTGGGACTGGGCTTCCTGCGGGAAGACTTCAACCGTCCGACCAGCGATTTCAGCGGAGGGTGGCGGATGCGTATTGAGCTGGCCAAGCTGTTGCTCCAGAATCCGGATGTGTTGCTGCTGGACGAGCCGACCAATCACCTGGACATCGAGTCCATCCAATGGTTGGAAGATTTCCTGATCAACAGTGCCAAGGCGGTGGTGGTCATCAGCCACGACCGGAAGTTTGTGGACAACATCACGACCCGTACCATCGAAGTGACCATGGGACGGATTTACGACTATAAGGTGAATTACTCCCAGTACCTGGTGCTGCGGAAGGAACGCCGTGAACAGCAGATGAAGCAATACGAGGAACAGCAGAAGATGATTCAGGAGACCAAAGACTTCATCGAACGTTTCAAGGGCACTTACAGCAAGACCTTGCAGGTGCAGAGCCGGGTGAAGATGCTGGAGAAGCTGGAACTGATTGAGGTGGACGAAGAAGATACCTCGGCCTTGCGTTTGAAATTTCCTCCTTCACCGCGCAGCGGAAACTATCCGGTCATCATGGAAGGAGTGGGAAAGACGTATGGCAACCACGTGGTGTTCAAGAATGCCAACCTCACCATTGAACGGGGCGACAAGGTGGCTTTTGTGGGAAAGAACGGAGAAGGTAAGTCTACTCTCGTGAAGTGCATCATGAATGAAATAGACTATGAAGGTACGCTGACGCTGGGCCATAACGTGCAGATTGGGTATTTTGCACAGAACCAGGCTTCGTTGCTGGACGAGAACCTGACGGTGTTTCAGACCATTGACGATGTGGCCAAGGGAGAAATCCGCAACAAAATCCGGGACTTGCTGGGAGCCTTCATGTTCGGTAGTCCAGAAGCCTCGATGAAGAAGGTCAAGGTGTTGTCGGGAGGAGAACGTACCCGTCTGGCCATGATCAAACTGTTGCTGGAGCCGGTCAACCTCTTGATTCTGGACGAGCCGACCAACCACTTGGACATGAAGACGAAGGATATCCTGAAACAGGCGTTGATGGATTTCGACGGCACCCTGATTGTGGTATCGCACGACCGTGATTTCTTGGACGGGCTGGTTACGAAGGTGTATGAGTTCGGTCACCAGCGTGTGAAGGAACACTTGTGTGGCATCTATGAGTTTTTGGAGACCAAGAAACTGGAAAGTCTGCAGGAATTGGAGCGTAAAAACGCTTGAAAAGGCCTTTTGGAAAGAAAAATCGGCTTTTTTGAGAAAAAAGTTTCCAAATGTTTTGCAGGTTTAAAATAAGTTACTACCTTTGCACTCGCAATCGGGAAATGACCGATGCGACAAAGGATTGATTCGCTAGCTCAGCAGGTAGAGCACAACACTTTTAATGTTGGGGTCTTGGGTTCGAGCCCCAAGCGGATCACCAAAGAGAGGCCTTCAGTTTTGAAGGCCTTTTCTTTTTTGTTTTCTTTTATTATGGATAAAACATTGGGTAGATAATAAAAACTTTGTACCTTTGCAACACTAGAACCCCCAAGCCTCTCAACGATGCTCAAATCGGGGGTCGCTTTATTTTTATACCTATGAGCATCCTTTTCTACAAAACCTATAAATCTCCCACTGACATAGTAACTTTACTTAAGTGTAGGGGGTTAGTTATCACTGACTCCCAACGAACAGAACATTATATTCGTAATATAGGTTATTATCGTCTTAGTGCCTATTTATATCCTTTCTTACAGACTCCCAAAGAAGAACATCGTTTCAAGGTAGGAAGCAGTTTTCAAGATGTTCTCCACATCTATTGTTTCGACAAAAAACTCAGATTATATCTTTTCAATGAGATTGAAAAGATAGAGATAGCCCTGCGTAGCGCGTTGGCAAACATCGTGGCAGAAGCGACAGGTAATATCTTTTGGATGACCGATGCGTCTATGTTTGCGAATGCAGAGAAATTCAACAAAACTATGGTATTAGTAGACAAAGAACTGAAAAACTCTAAAGAAGAATTTATTCTGCATTTTAAACAAAAGTATAGCAATGTATATCCACCTGCTTGGATATTGATGGAAATACTTCCTCTTGGGGTTGTTACACGTATTTACGAAAATATAGCCGACAACATATTGAGGAAAAAAGTTGCAGGATACTTTTCCTTAACCGCACCTGTATTTACCTCATGGATGACGGTTATTACATTGACAAGAAATTCATGTTGCCATCATTCGCGTGTATGGAATAAGAGTAATGCTATTCTTCCGTTGATTCCCAAAAAACTGAAAGGGCAATGGATAAGTTCGATTATATCACCCAAACGTATTTTTTACAACATCTGTATCATCAAATGGTTCATCGATATTGTATCACCACATAATGATATGAAAGGTCATCTACAACAGTTGTTGGCAGATTTTCCTATGATTGATGTACAGGCAATGGGCTTTCCTGAAAATTGGCTAGAAGAACCTTTGTGGAAAGATTAAATTCTATATTTAAACAGAACGGGCGAAGAGAAGTCCGTCAGTGGGTTAATAATCTATGTTACCACAACTCAAATCGAACTCATTAATTGGTTTTCGGAAGACGCTGATATATAAAGTAATACATAACAATAAAAAGAAATAATATCATTCTTTTTTGTTTTCTTTTGTTCTGTCCTTGTCTAAATCAATTATTTTTGTGCTGTTAATTCTCTATTAGGGGTTTATTTCATGAATTATTCAATGCAAAATGGGCAATTTTAATTCTTTCATCGATAAATTAGACATGGACTTCTGGCATGAGATTTGTGCTAAGAACGGTAAACTGTGCCATTACAAAAAGGGAGAATTCTTTGTGCAAGAGGGAGATGTTATACGATATATGGGAATTGTGCAAGAGGGATATTTTAAATATGTCACTACAGATTCAAGCGGCAATGAACATATAACCGGATTAGCGCTCCCAGGAGCCTTTGTTGGCGACTATTTAAGTACCACACACAAAACACCTTGTATGACCAGTCTTGTTGCTGCAACAAATGTGGAGGCTCTGGTATGTGACTGTGAAGTACTTAATAAAGTTTTCGATGAGGATAGAGAACTTCATCAACAGCTTTCAGATTTACTATTCCATCATGTGTATAAACAATATTTGGATACACACCGTTTTTCACCCAAAGAACGCTATATCGCTTTATTGAAAAGATGTCCTGATATTCTCCAAAATATTACGATTGGAGAAGTTGCCTCTTATTTGAATGTTACACCAACCTATCTCAGCCGTATCCGCAAGGAAATTACTTTTGAGAACAAATGATTTTATCAGATGAACGAGTTCAATACATACCTCAACAACTTAGACTATTCTTTTATAACAGATTTATGTAAAAGGAAAGGGAAACTGCATACTTATCGTAAAGGAGATTTTTTCATTCGTCAGCATGAGAAAAAACGTTTTGCGGGATGGGTGGAAGATGGTACCTTTCAATATACCCATATTGACGAAGAGGGAGAAGAGCACATTGTAGGGTATTCGTTTACAAATGAATATGTATGTGACTATTCCTCATTCATGAAAGGCGGCTTGTCCTTGGTAGGCATTCAAGCCATAACAGACTGCTCCGTTTACGAAATATCCTCGCATGACATTATTGAATATTGGGAGACTAATATGGAAACCCAACGGTTCGGAAGATGCGTAGCCGAAAATCTATATGAAATGGTATATGAACGGCTGCTCGATTCGTATTGCAGCCCTGAAATTCGATACAAAAGACTGATGGAGCGTTGTCCCAACCTGAAAGAAGCAGTTCCTTTGAAAAGCATTGCTTCATTCTTGGGTGTTACTCCTGAAACTGTCAGCCACATACGCCGGAAACTGAGGGGATAATTCAATTATTTTAATGTTTAGTGGAGGGTGTGTCAAAATGCATACCCTCTTTTTTTATGACAAAGCCCCGACTTTCCC
>ERZ779669.1486-NODE-1486-length-10561-cov-5.016467_pt1 | contig 10561 bp, 9 predicted proteins | sample MGYA00511372_ERZ779669 | MGnify/ENA primary metagenome ERZ779669 (study PRJEB29588, sample SAMEA1967891) | human gut metagenome | biome: human gut; feature: human-associated habitat; material: faeces | place: Denmark | collected 2008/2010 ... | reverse complement strand
TGGCGGTCGTTACCGTTTTTTGCAGCAGTCTTTTCCGAGGGCATAGCCAAAGGAAAACACCGTTATTGTATAACCAATAATGGTTAAAATATCAATAACATCCATGCTATCCCCTCCTTTAGCATATTTCCGTCACGCGGATTCTATGTTATCGGAGGGTCACAGTCCCTCCGCAGAGGGCTAACCGCCTACCGTTATGGCAGCACATTTGCCTGCATATTGTAACAGAAAAATATAAAACTGTAAAGATACTAAAAGCGCGCTTCCGAATTTACGGAAACGCGCTTTGTTTGTTATTTAGAATGTCCAGCGCATGCCGGCATTCCACTGCCACGGTGTTTCAACATCGCCGCCATAAGTTTTTTCTACATCAAAATACAAATGAGTTGCATCACTAAGATTAATGTTAGTACCTACACCAACTTCAAACCAGCCCCCGCCAAAATCTTGTTCATAAACATCGCTGATACCACTATGGCTCATAGTTACTTCTGTTTCTCCGTCAAAATCATATAAATAGGAAGCACGGGCATAAATATTTCCGGCTTTAATATCTTTGCCAATAGAAAATCCTACACGCCCTACAAGGCTATCCATACCTTCCTGACGTACTTTTGCGCCGTTACTGGTTGTATAATCAACAGCTCCTACTGTACCATAAGTCAATTCAACCTGCGGCTCTATCCAGAAGCCGTTACCCTGTTCAAAACGTTTGCCATATTCAGCACTAATGCTGTAACCATTGGTGTTATAATCGCCGCTGCCTACGCCGCCATTTGCATTAAAGTCGCTGTCAATTCTTGCATATTTGGCAACCAAATCAATAAAGCTTCCATCATCTTTTAAGTAAGAACCATATACGCCTACACCGGTATGATTGTTTTCTGCACTGCCGGTTCTAAATGTGCTGTTGCCTTCGGTGCGGGTTAAGAACATACCAACAGTCCAGTTCGGGTCAGTGCTGAGTTTTTCATCATAACCAATCTGATAGTAATTATACTGGTTCTTAATGCTTTCATATTTAGCTTCGCCGCGCACCATTCGTGCCCATACGCCATGTTCACCTTTGCTGTCGCGCAGTTCGCCAAGTCGTTTATTCATATCGTTGTTTTCCTGCCGCCATGTCATAAGGTTAATGGCTGCCAAATTGCTGAGGCCTAAATTAGTGGTATTTTTTGCATAAACAGTATTGGTAATTTTACCATCTGCATTTACATCAGCAGTAATTTTACCTGCAATTATACCTTCATCAGTAGTAATTTGAGAAGCTGCTGATTTTTCAGAATCGCCAGTACCGGTAGTTACAACATCAGCCAAATCCTGAGCTGTTGCATTGCCGCCTAAAATAGCATCTGCAATTTCGCCGCTGCCGTTAACTGTAATAGAAGTGCTGTCAGCAACAGTACCAACGCTCATTTTATTATCAAGGCTGTTTGTGTTAACAGTACCGCCTGTGCCATCTAATTCAGTTGCAGTAATCTGTTGCTTCTCACCCTGCAAATTAATAATGCCATTGTTTAACGTAATTCCACCTGCATCAGCAGCGGTGCCAACGTTAAACTCTTTTACATTTTCCTGTACATTAACAACACCGCCATTTTCAACAGTTATATTATTAATAAAACTGTCGTCAGTCATATTCCATGAAGCGCCATTATCAATGTTCATTTCAAAGCCGGTAACATCACCATAATAGTCAGGAGCATCTAATTCTACACTATGTGTATATTCATACTTACCGCTTCCATTGTCCACTTTATATTCCTGATAAGCCCTGCCCGTCCAGGATGATTCTTCACCAGAAAGATTAATTTTTATATTTGAATTAATTACATTACCACTGTTGTGATCATCACTCGGATCATTAGTAGTTTCAAAAACAATATCGCCGTTTAAAACCGTTCGTTGTATGCTTACCATCGGTATTTATATCGATGGTAGAATCGCCGCGGGTACCGATGGACCTGTCTGCATTAACAGTTAAATTGCCATTAACATTAAGTTTACTACCTGAAAATGCAACCAAGCCATATTCTTTAGATTTAAGATTAATATTTTCTCCGTTAAGGCTTATAAAACCACCACCTTCACCCCAGACAGCAGGAACAGCAAAATCGGCATATGAATTAATATTTATATTTTCGGCATTTATATTTACTTTAGCGCCATATCCTGAAAAAACAACATATTTATTGCTACTATTTATGCTTACTGTATTTGTAACACCTTTTGTACCTATTGCAAGTTCAACTCCACTTCCAGTAAAAAAAGTCTGACCATTCACAGTCAGCTGCTGCCCATTTATAGTGCCTATTGCAGCAGACCTAATATACAATGAATAACCGGAATCAGATGTTATTTGAACATTTTCTGCATCATTGCTGCCAATTGAATAATCCTTACTAACATTTATCGTTTTTGGCTCTCCATCTACTATTACAGTACCAATAGAATTAGCCAACGCCGTATTTGCCGCCAGCACACCGCCTGCCAAAACGCACAACAAAATTTTAGAGCGTAAATTCTTTTTCATAAAAATACCTCCCCCGTTGTTACGTGGAGGAGGAAATTACTCGTCAGGTTCTCTTTTTTATTTCTGCGCGAAGCGCAGTTCCCCCCAGCGAGATTTTACACTTTTATTATACCATACGCAAGCGGTTTTTAAAAATTTTTGTTTGAAAATTTATGCAAAGTTGTTTGCATTTTTATATTAAAACAGCTTTGTTGTTAAATTTATTTTACACTGCTGCCATACCATGTACAGTATTGACAAGCCTGTTGTTTACGGCTACACTAACGGTAGCGGCTGTTTTTGGGCAGCAATTTTTATTTTACAGGAGCTAAATAATGCCTGCTTTAACCAGTACTAAAAATAAAACCAAGGATTTAACGCACGGGCCTATCGGCAGGCAGCTGTTTTGGTTTTCGCTGCCGCTTTTTGCGGGCAGTTTAATTCAGCAGCTTTACAGCACGGTCGATTTAATTTTCGTCGGGCGTGTTTTGGGCAAGGATGCGGCCGCCGCGGTAGGCGCCAGCACTTTTATAATTATCATTATTCTGGGCTTTTTTATCGGTCTTTCCGTTGGCATAGGCGTTATAGCCGCACGCGAATTTGCCCGCGGCGAGTTTGAAAATCTCAGCCGCGTTGTTCACTGCACGGCGGGGCTTACCATAATATTTTCTATTGTGTTTACCATACTGGGCATAATATTTGCGCCAACTGTTTTGGAGCTGATGAACACTCCGCCCGAAATTATGCACTGGGGCACGGTTTACATCCGCCTGTTTATGCTGAGCCTGTTTTCCATTGTAAGCTATAATGTGGGCAGCGGCATTTTAAGGGCTTTGGGCAATTCGCTTTCACCGATGATTTATCAGCTTATAGGAGGCATAGCCAATGTTATAGGCAATTTTTTGTTTGTATATTACTGGAACTTCGGCATTTCAGGTTCTGCCATGGCAACGGTTGTTTCGCAGACGCTGGCGGCAGGGCTTGTAATTTACCATTTATATAATACGGACGCACGCTACTGCCTGCGTTTTAAAAAGATTACCCTTGATTTGCCGCTGGCGCGGGAGATTTTCCGCATCGGCATACCGGCAGCCATTCAAACCATTGTAATTACGCTTTCGAACATTGTTGTGCAAACCAATATTAACGGGCTGGGCGTAAACAGTATTGCGGCTTACGCAGCTTATTTTAAGGTAGAAAACGTTATTTACCTGCCTATTATGGCACTTGGGCAGGCCTGCTCCACCTTTATCAGCCAGAATGTTGGCGTTGGCAAAATTATGCGCAGCAAGCGCGGAACGGCTATTTCCATTTATTTCGGCCTTGCGGTTACTGCAGTAAGCATCAGCCTGGTGCTGTTTTTTGCAGATTTTGCTTTTGGCATGTTTACTGACGACGCCGAGGTTATTGCTATCGGCAGCAGCATTGCCTTTGTTATTATGCCGTTTTACTTTTTATATGTTTTCCTCGAGGTGCTTGCTTCGTCAATCCGCGGCAGCGGCAGCACTTTGCCGACGATGTTCATTATTCTGGTAAATATGTGCGTTATCCGCATAGGCGTATTAAAATTAATTATGTATTTTAACCCTACTGCGGACGGCGTGGCCTGGGTATACCCCATTACGTGGATGTTTACCGTTGCCTGCCTGTACTGGTATTACAGAAGCGAACGCTGGAACCCGGTTAAGGTTCTTGCCAAGCCTGCCGTTTAGTTTATTAAAAAATTTAACCCCGCATACATACAGCAGCAATTTATTTGCCGTATGTGTACGGAGTTTATTTTACCGGTTTTTTAAGCTTTTATAAATATAGTGGCAGGCGCCAAAAAGCAGCACCGCATAAACAAGCAGTATTGCCGCCGAAGTTATGTTGAAAGGCGCGCCGCTGTTAATGGCACGCAAAAGGCTGCTGGCGTGCGTTAAGGGCAAAAGCTCTATAACAAATGCTGCGGCGTGCGGCAGCCTGTCGGTTTTAAAAAAGGTGCCGCATAAAAAAGACATCGGCAAAAGCAGGTATGTGTTAAAGCGCGCCATGTCTTCAAAATTGCGTACTATAAGGGCTGCGCAAAAACCTGCTTCGGCAAAAATTACGCAGTTTAACGCCAAAACTGCTATAAACAAAGGCGTAAGGGCAAGTTTTGCGCCAAAAAGCCATGCCAGCACCACAATAATTGACGACGAAATAAGCCCGCGCAGCACTGCCGCCAAAATTTTGCCAATTATAAACCCGGAGGCGGAAATAGGCGCCAGCAGGTATTCTTCAAGAGATTTATGGTATACCCTTTCCGTGCACAGCGGCGTAAGGCTGTTAAAGGCAATGTTCATGGAATTTAACGCCAAAATGCCCGGTACGATAAAATCGAGGTATGAACCGCCGCCCGTGTTAACGCTGCGGGCAAGGCCCCAGCCGAAAGCCACCATATAAAGCACCGGCGCAACCATGCGGCTTAAGATAAATTTTAACAGTCTGTGGCGCAGCACAATCCAGTCGCGCCAAAATACCGTTGCTATATCCTGTATCATTTTATTGCCCTTCCCGTCAGTTCTATAAATACGTCTTCCAGATTGGTGCGGCGTATAAAGGCGGCGCTGTCAAGCTCTGCCGCAAAGGCCGCCGCTTCGCTGCGCTGCGCAAAAAAGCGGTACTGCCTTGCGCCGTCTGCATCCCATTCGGCCGTAAAGCTGCCAAGCTGCCTGCAAAGTTCCGTGGGACTGCCTGTTTTTACCAGCCTGCCGTCGTTTATAACGGCTACCCTGCCGCACAGATTTTCGGCTTCTTCAATATAATGGGTTGTAAGCACAACGGTTACGCCTTCGCGGTGCAGGGTACGTATTAAATCCCATATGCGGCGGCGTACCTGCGGGTCAAGCGCAACGGTAGGCTCGTCCAGAAACAGCACTTTCGGGCGGTGTATTAACGCGCGCACTATCAAAAGGCGGCGCTTCATTCCGCCTGAAAGCGCTTTTATGCTTTCTCTGCGCCGCTCCTGCAAGCCAACATACTCCAGCAGTTCATCTATGCGGGCATGGCGCTCTTTTTCGGGCAGATGATGCAGCCGCCCGTGCAGCTCCATGTTTTCCCATACGGTTAAATCCTGGTCAAAATTAATATGCTGCGGCACCACGCCGATTTGCGATTTTACAAAGGTTTTGTTGGCAAAAGCGTTTTTGCCGTCATATAAAATCTCGCCGCCGCAGGGGCGCATAAGCATTGCCAGCATGCTTACAAGCGTTGTTTTGCCTGCCCCGTTAGGGCCCAAAAGGCCAAAAATTTCTCCGTCATTTATTGCAAGGCTTAAATTATCTATGGCTGTTTTAACCGTTTTGCCGCCGTTTTTGCCTTTTGTTTTAAATTGTTTTTTTAAATTAATAATTTCTATCATATTATTTGTTCCTTAATGCAAAAGGAAAAATTACTTCATCCTGCGCGCCGTTTTTGTATACTGCGGCTTCAACGCCAAAAACTTCCGCCAGATTGGGCGGAGTAATTATTTCTGCCGGGCAGCCGCCTGCAAAAACGTCTTTGTTTTTTATTATAACAACGTCATCCGCATAAAGCCGGGCGTGGTTTATATCGTGTATTACCATAATAACCGTCATATTTTCCTGCGCGTTAAGTTCGGTAATAATCTGCATAATTTCCAGCTGATGTGCAATATCAAGGTAAGTTGTAGGTTCGTCAAGCAAAAGAATCTGCGGCTGCTGTGCCAGTGCCATGGCAATCCACGCACGCTGGCGTTCACCGCCGGAAAGCGTTGCCACAAAACGCCCGGCAAGATGCGCAATATGCGTTTTCTGCATGGCGGTTTCAATAATTTCCGCATCGTTTTTGCCTTCGCGCTTAAAAAGCGAGCGGTACGGAAAACGCCCGCAGGCAACAAGCTCGCGTACCGTTAAATCGGCCGGAGCCGTTACGCCCTGCGGCAAAATGGCAAGCATTTCCGCAATTTTGCGCCGCGGCATGTTTTTCATATCGGCGCCGTTTAACAGCACTTTGCCGCTGTAATTACGGTTTAACCCTGCCACCGCCCGCAAAAGCGTAGATTTGCCGCAGCCGTTGGGGCCTATGATGGCAGTGCGTTTTCCTTCGCGGAAGTTTATATTAATATTTTGCAAAATAGTGTTTTTGCCTATGGCAATGCTTAAATTTTGTACCGAAACAGAAGCCATTTTACAACTCCTTTCTCAGTAAAAACAAAAAGAAAGGTGCGCCGAGCGCCGCCATAAAAATGCCCACCGGCAGTTCAAGCGGTGCAAAAGCCACACGGGCCAGTGTATCGCTGTAGGTTACAACGGCTATGCCCAAAAGTGCAGACGACGGAATTAAAAAACGGTAGTCCGAGCCTGTTAAAAGCCGCACCGTATGCGGAACAATAAGCCCCACAAACCCGAGCAGCCCGGCAACGGAAACCGCGCTTGCCGCAAGCAGCGCGCCGATAGCCGTAAAAACAAGCCGCACAAGCTCAACATTTACGCCAAGCCCTTTGGCTACGTCATCGCCAAGCTGCAAAATATTTAAATAGCGCGCCCCGCAAACCGCAAGTATAAACCCAATAACAGCATAGGGCAGTATAATTTCAACATGGGGCCAGGAACGTGCCGCAAGGCCGCCTACCATCCACATCAGCGCGCCGTGTACCCTGTCACTGTAAAGCACAAGTATGGCCGAAATGCCCGCGCCCAGAAAGCTTGATACGGCAACGCCTGCCAGCACAATACGCAGCGGGCGGATGCCGTTTTTCCACGCCAGAATATAAATGCAGGCTGCGGCAAGCATGGCGCCGCAAAACGCAGTTGGTACAATTAAATATTCCAACGCCGGAAACAGGACTATAACAAAAATGCCCGCCAGCCCCGCGCCGGAAGAAATGCCGATAATATGAGGGTCTGCCAGCGGATTTTTCATTACCGCCTGCAATACCGCGCCGCTGACGGCAAGGTTCATGCCCACAAGCGCTGCCACAATGGCTCTTGGCAGGCGTATGTTCAGCAAAATCTGCCGGCTGGCATTATCTCCGCCGCCGTTTAAAATATCGCCCAGGGCAGATACCGGTATTGCCACCGCGCCGCTGAGCACGCTGCACAAAAAACCGCCTGCCGCCAAAACAGCAAATGCTGCAAGCATTAAAACGCGCCATTTTTCTATTGCCATACCAAATTTTTTATGTTCGTTTACAGCATTCATAACCAAAAATCCTATTCAAATTTTTCCGGATAAGCTAATTTAGCCATATATTCTGCCGCCTGCGGGTATTTTATGCCGGGGCTTAACAAAAACAGCTCCTGCGGCAAAAAGTAAACATGCCCGCTGCGCACTGCCGCCAGGCTTTGCCAGGCCGGGCTTGCGCTGATGCTTTTCAGCATGGCGTCCTGCACGTTTTCCAGCTTGCCCATGCTGGTAATGTAAATAATATCGGGGTTGGCGGCAAAGAGTGTTTCCAAACTGTAAGGAGCCGCCGTAGAATTGTTTTCCAGGGGCATGCTGCCTGCGGCGATATTGGTAAAGCCCAGCAGCTGTGCCGTACTGCCCGCAATGCTGCCCTCAAGCTGTACCGTTACATTCTGCGCCGTGCTGTGCAATATGGCAATGCGCTTGCTTTCCTGCGGCATTTTTGCCTTCACGGCAGCAATACGTTCATCCATGTCTTTGTTAAGTTCTTCTGCTTTTGCTTCATTACCGGTTATTTTGCCCAATACGCTTACGGTATTTTTTACCTGCGCGTAAGTACGCATTTCCAAAACTATAACCGGAATATTATTTTCTTCAAAATTATGCACGAATTTATCGTTCATGTCTTTATAGCAAATTACCAGGTCAGGCTGAGCGGCAATTACTTTTTCGATATTAACATTATAAACGTTGCCTACTTCCGGCAGCGCCTTATATTTTTCGCTGATGCCCGTTTTTGCCGCCACGCGGGCTGCAAGGCCTGCATCAAGCTTTTCCAGCGGTTCTAAAAAAGAAGCTGAAAGCGGCACGATTTTTTGCGGCACGTCTTTTAAGCTTACCGTTCTTCCGTTATCGTCCGTTACCGTAATTCTGGCGGCTGTGTCTTTTGGCATGCTGGTTTTGCTGCTGCCGCATCCGGCAAGGGCAAACATTGCCGTTAAAAGTATTAAACCGGTTATAAACAAGTATTTTTTCATGGCTGTGTTCCTTAAAACAAGTATTTTTATAAAAGCACAATTAGCTATGCGGCACAAAGGCCGCATAGCTGCACTTAAATTATATCACTAACTGTAATTTTATTAAATTATTTTTCTGCAACAAGTGCGTCCCACGCTTCGTTGGCATGTTCAACAAACAGGCTGCGCACGTTTTTATTTTCGCCTATTCCGTGAATGTAGGTGTTTACTTTAAAGCCTTCTTTTTGCAGAATGGTTTTATGCGAATCTTCTTCATCGCCTGCCATATCGTTGTTGGCATGGTCGCCCGCAACCATCATCAGCGGCATTAAAGTTACGTTTTTAACGCCTTTTTCTTTCAGTTTGGGAATAACATTTTCCAGACGCGGCCAGCCTTCAACGGTATAAATTATTACTTTGCCGCCGTACAAAGCGTCAAGCCTATCCTGCATTACGGCATAATAAGCGTTGGAAGGGTCGGGCGTGCCATGTGCCATTACCAGCACGGCATCTTTTTTGCCCATTTTGGGAAGCTGCGAACCGATAGCCGCCATAGCTGCTTCCACATCATCGGCCTGCCCTTCCTGCCCCATCCAGTACATTAAAGGCGTGCCCATGGTCATCTTTTTAAACTGTGTTTTATACATATCGTAAACGGCTGTTTTATAGGCATATTCCATGCCCGGAATTACATCCAGCGAAGTAAGCGCCACGCGGTTGTAGCCTTCCGCTTTCAGCTGTTCCAAAGCCTGTTCCGGCGTCGGCACCGTAAGGCCTTCGTTGGCTTTTACCCTGTCGATAATGATGTGCGAAGTAAATGCCAGCACAACCTTTGTTCCCGGGTGGGCGGTTTTAATTTCGTTTACGGTTGCCTCAATGGTTTTTGCCCTTGTATCGGGAAAAGTAGTGCCGAAGCTCATAACAAGAATGGCGTCCTTATCCGGCTGAGCCAAAAGTGCCGGGTCGGCAGTGGTATAAGTACGCACGCCAATCTGCGAAGCCTGCAAAAGCGCAGGCGTAGGTGCTTTAACTTCTTCACTTAAACTGTAAGCTGCCATAGTAGTTGCCGATACCCCCGTTAAAACCATGCAAGTAATTGATGCTGCCAATAATTTTTTCCATTTAAACTGCATTTTCAATCATCCTTCCTGCGTTATATATTTTCCTGTCTTACAAGACAGGCAGAAAGCAAAATTTTTCAGAACATAAAGTACAGTTCGCTAAAGATGGTTTGTGCGCTTACACTACTAAAACTAAAGACTTTTTCATTGCGGATTCCTCCCAAAAATAAAAAATACACAAATTCCGCTGCCCGTGAAAAAGGAAGCGCAAATTTGTGTATTGTAAAAGCCTAAAATGCACATCACCTGCAACCTTGCCGTCCCTCGCAGCAGCCGGAAGCGTTAAGGGCAGCGATCTGACTTACGCTTTGCAGCGCTCACAGTGGCGTGACCGTGCCGGAATTACAGCGGCTTCCCTTGATTTAAGCAATTAAGCACCCTTAACATACAATATTAACTTATGCAGCTATTATAGCACTTATTACTATTAAGTTCAATACATTTTATAACTTTTTTATCAATTAATTTTACAATCTTTTTATTCGTTTTGTACTTAAGATATATATTTTTATTTGAACAGTTGTTTAAATAATGCAATATTACTTCGCTTGCTTCAAATTATAAAAAGGTACGGTTGACCTCACGTTGACCTCAAAGAGGTGCGGTCTTTTGTCCCCACACAAAAACAAAAAAGGCGCAGAACCAGTCTGCGCCTAAGTTTGCAAGTGGCAGGGGCAGTAGGAATCGAACCCACAACCAACGGTTTTGGAGACCGCTACTCTACCAGTTGAGCTATACCCCTAAATAAAATGGAGCGGAAAACGAGATTCGAACTCGCGACCCCCTCCTTGGCAAGGAGGTGC
>ERZ779669.1483-NODE-1483-length-10575-cov-3.089068_pt1 | contig 10575 bp, 9 predicted proteins | sample MGYA00511372_ERZ779669 | MGnify/ENA primary metagenome ERZ779669 (study PRJEB29588, sample SAMEA1967891) | human gut metagenome | biome: human gut; feature: human-associated habitat; material: faeces | place: Denmark | collected 2008/2010 ... | reverse complement strand
CCGTGCGCTTTGCGCCTGGTGCAGTGTACCGGAGGATGGGAAGCGTGCGCCAGACAAGGAATGGCAGTTTCGGGCGGATTTTTCGGAACTGCATACGGAGTTCCCGGAGTTGGTGGATGCGGATGGGGTCGGCTGGTTCCTCCGCCATGTCCTTTGCGTCGCGGGCTTCATGCTGACGCACCCGGAAAATGTGCGCAGCACCTCGCTCAAGTATGCGGAGGTCATTCAGTCCAAGTTTGCCGCCGCATGGCGAAGCAAGGTGCTGCAGTATCAGATCCCGATTTTTGCGCCCCAAACCAAGGGCGCCTGGACGCTGCGCTTTGATGATGTCCTTGCCGATGCGCTGGAGCTTGGTTCGCTGCGCAGAGAGGGACTGGAACTGCCGCCTGAACTAACCGAGAAAGTGAAAGCGGCACTTCCGAAGGAAATTCCATCCGAAGTTGTCTGTACGCTGATCCGCTATTATCTCTCCAATCGGCAGGACGATTGCGAATGGGTGGTTCTGCCGGTGGCAAACTTTGACGCCTACTTCGGAGACACCAGCTTCAGCAAGAAGTATCTGCCCAAGATCCCGGCGGAGATCATAGAGCGGAGTAACGCCTTTGGCATCAGCCGGTATCGGGTCACGGAAGAATATCTGCTATAAATACGGACAGCGGGACAAGCCTTTACGGCCTGTCCCGCTGCTTTTTCTGTCTGGATTTTGAAAGTGTTTTCCTTGTCTATGGCGGTGCAGCCGCTGAGCTGCTGCCTATGATTTATTCTTCATCATCAGGCCACGATGAGATCATGTGAATATCGCCGGTGTCCATATCCATTGCCATGTGGTCGCCCATGCGCAACATGAGATCCCCGTCGGAGTCCATCGCCATATTATCCGAAATGCTCATGGCGAAGTCGCCGTCATCATAGTCAAAAAATCGATTGCACATTGTACCCGCCTCCTCTATTGAAATATCTGTTATAAACCTCATTCACCGCTTCCACATACACCACAAAGGATGGGTGGTTACGATCTTGTCGAGATAGATACATATTTTTCTTCTCAAGATACCTGTCACGAACCTCCTGCCATAAGCCTTCTTCCTTTATTTCATCCGCCTTATCTTTCACCTGATGAGAGTTCGGCACTTCGTTCCATGTGTATTGATCCAAGCCCAGTGCGTACACATTTTTGTTATGAATCAAGCGCATATAGTTCCCGTTCGGATTTTTCTTGATAATCGCAACATCAAAGCTGAATTCAACATTTGGAGTATCCTTAAAATGCAGCAGTGCAGTCAAACAAGAAGTCGAATCTTGGGCATCCGAAAAGAACTTTCCGCCCACCGCTTTGTTAAGGGCATTTCTAATTGTATCTTTCAGCAATCGCGGGTCGCGATACTCGTTATCTGCCTTCATGACCAAAAGGTTGTAGTCCAGGTCATACGGGCCATTTCCATTTCTCGTGATCATATTCCTTGCCCCGCTTCCAACAAGCGAAAACTGTGCAGAAATACCCTTCGCCCGCAGTAACTCGCAGGTTTTTTTAAGGGTTTTCGAACAATCCGAACGATATTGCTTTACCTCGGACTCATAAACAAACTCATACGCCATACATACTCTCCTTCTCGCCCATGCCACCCATTCAACATCGAGGTTAAATCATTATAGAAAAGCATAGAAAGTTTGATTGTCAATAGCGATTTGACCCTATTTTGAATGTTTTCCGCATATTTCACCCCATGATTCCAATTTTATTGCCGTTTTCGTAAATATCCGTACCATCTTCACAGTGGTTGGGACCCTCGTACTCCACCCAACCGAAGCCCGCTACATAGACTTTGTCACCGGGCTGCAGTTCTTTAGGAGGTTTGGGCGGAGTTGGCTCTGGTGCGGAATTCTTAGCGGATGCCTGCCCCGTGGAAGGCTGGAGTTCGGAAGCTACGAGCATTTCAATAGGCTCTATCTCCGGTTCAGGTTGCTCTTCTCGGGGCGCTTCTTGTCGCGGAATCGTTCCTTTTTTCTTCTCTGCCAGTGTTGCGGGTTCCTCAATTTCCGCAACGGTCGCTTCCTTTGCGTTCACAGCGGTTTCTGCGGCTGGGGGGGGGGGGGTGTTTCCTCGATTGCGTTGTCATGTGGCCACACAGCGGCGCACAGGGCGGCACATGCGGCAATCATTGTCACTATGATGAATTTCTTCATTTTCTTCATTTTTCCGCCTCCTTAGATGCGAAACGAGCGCCCAATCCCATTGCCGTTCGGCAGGAGACTGAGCGCTCGTTTTCGTAGTAATTCATTTCTATAGATAGCTTCCACGCCAGTTCAAATCCGACGATAAAGCTGTCGATGGAGGTATCCTCAGCAATACGGTCTTTGGCGTCGATGATCTGGAGCACCAGCCGACGCTCTGGTTTGCCCAGCACCTCGCTCAGTGCTTGATGGCATTCCTCAATTTCCTGTTTCTGAGTTGGGAGTTCAGGTGGGGTATAGAAGCAGTCATATAGGTCTTTCAGCAGTTTGTATTTCATGCGCTCGCCTCCTTGCAGCACAAACATATACCACAGTTCGACGGAAATAGCTACTGAAACTTTTTCAGAAAAATAGCGGCTGGAACATTGTGTTTCAGCCGCTATTTGCGATGCGGGGTACTCGTGGTGCGGGCTTGCAGGTTAGCTATACCCCTACGCAGTTTTTACTTTTGTTTGCATCCGTGCTGAGAGAGCCTTTTTTATAACGATGCCAGCCCTGGGCAATTCGTGGTGGCATTGCGAATGATGATAAATGATATCCTGGCATCACCAATTTCCACAAGCCAAAATCAAGTCAATGCATCGTTGCCTTCTACCTTTTCCGCTTCGGACAGTTCTTCCCAATCCTCACGATTTCCGCATCTGCGAAGGTAATCGTGACCGCCATCCACGGCGCATGAGCTGCAGCTGCAAAACTTGAAATCATGGACAGTTTTGCTTTCGATGATATCTCCACATTTCTTGCATCTAATTGCGTTCCTGATAATTCTCGGCATAATCATTCTCCCTTTAGTGCAGTCCGGATCTTCTCTTTTTCTCCACTACCATCTGTACGGAGGCGCAGGAGCGGAACGGCGCACTTCTCCAAAATGGAGTTCTTCTTCATATCTCGCTCTGCCTGCTTGCTCCCGACCTCATGGAAGCCAGTCCCGTCTACTTCAATCGCCAGCATGGGCTGCTTATCCATTTGATTGAACAGCAGAAAATCCACATGGGTCAACGGATTCCGGGCATATTTACGTTCTTCCTCTGTCAGCGGTTCATAGTTCTTCACCAGTGTCGCAAGAGAAACATGCACTGCACAACCGATAGAGGAAAACGCCTCCTCAGACAACACCTCTTGAATCACAGAGTACATGAGATTCTCGGAATCGTACTCCGATACTCGCTTATGTTTTTGCAGATATGCTCTGCGTTGCTCGGCATAGCCATGATAGAGCATATCGAACACGGAGTAAACCTGGCTCTGGATGACTTCAAAATTGTTATATTCGATGTACCGTGTCAGGTCGCCGTAGTTGGTCTGGTCATTGCGCGGATCCTGCGATGTGACCACTGCCAGCGAATGAACCGCACGGGAAACCGCCACATTCAGCATATGGGGATCATCTACGAAATCTGTGATGACATTGTCGACCGAAGTTAGAATGATAGCATCTTGTTCTCGCCCCTGAAACTTGTGGACGGTGTCCACCTCATAAGTATCTCCCAGCTGCTTGCGGATGGCTGTCACCTGATCCCGATATGGCGTGATAATACCGATGCTCTGGAAATTTTGCTGATGCAGCCGCGGAAGCACCTCCTGCTGGATGACATCAATCTGACGCTGGTTGAGATGACCGCGGGCGTGGTTACCGGCAGTCGTCCGATACATGGTCAATACATCCGGCTCGTCGTGGTCCTTCGTCATGACGATCAGCTGTCCGTGGTAGAACTTCTGGTTACAGAAGTTGATGATTTTGGGGTGACAGCGGTAGTGTTCCCGCAGCAGCGTAACAGGCGCATCCTGCCATATTTCCAATGCAGAGGACAGCAAACTGTGGGTCGAAAAACGATAACGCTCATCCAAGGAATACTTCTGCCAAATGGCATCGCTGGTGCGGATGTCATCCTCTGTCAGCACATTGGGGAGCTGCTTCAAGTCTCCGACAATCACGATATTCCGGGCACAGGAAAATGCCAGAACGCCGGTGGCCAAATCAACCTGGGAGGCCTCATCCACGATCAGATAATCATAGATATGATTGACGCTCAGCGTTCCCTTGATGGAATAGGTCGTGCTGAGCACCACCGGATACTCCCGGGTAAACTCCGCAGAATTCCGGCGGAAATCACTCATTTCAAAACGCTGTCTGTCATTCTGCCAGTGATACCGCGCTGCCAGCTCCGCCCGGAATAGCCGCAGAGACTTCTGGGTAAGCTCGTCCATTTTCGCATCGAAAGCGTAGTGTTCCAGCTTGCGGTTCAGCTCCTGCTTTTCGGTCTCCAGTTCCCGTCTCTTTACAGCATAAAACTGACTCTGCAGATAGGGAATGACCAATTCCGGGGAACGGAGAAACAGTTTGAGCGCGTTGCGATTGAATCGGAACATGATAGAGAGCTTTTGCAAAAGTCCTAAGCGGCTCTCATGTTCTGCATGCTGTTCAAATTCCATCCAAAGCGCAAGGATTTTCTGCGAGGACAGCCTGTCCAAGCTCTCCGTCGGTGCGTCGCTATAAGTCGCATAGTATTCCTCAAAATAGTGCTGCTCCGGATTCAGCTGCAAGAACTCCTGCTCAATTTCCGCAATGCGGTTCTTGGCGTTGAGCATTTCGTTCAGCTCTTTGGAAAGCGCAGTTGTCTCTTGATCCAACTGCTGCCGTTCCTCTGATGGCATCTTCCAATCACTCATATCCGGATAGGCACCGGTCTGGCCCTCTAAAAACTTCTGCTTGTTGGCAAGGCTTCCGAGAAACGCCGTCAGAAAAGCAGCATTCTTCTTTTCCAACTTTTCCGCTACATTGTGCGTTGCAGAATTGTTATTGGATACAACCGCTACAGTCTTTCCGCTCCGAACCACATTAGCGATAATATTTAGGATCGTCTGCGTTTTCCCCGTCCCCGGTGGCCCCTGAATGATGCTGATTTTGGAGGAAAGCGCCCGCTCCACCGCCAGCTTCTGACTCTGGTTCAAGCCAAACGGATAAATCACAGCCTCCGGCATCTGGGGTGCTTTGGCTTCTTTCTGCGGTGCAAGATAGCTCGCCAGCACGGTATCCTCGCTGACCTGCTTGATTTTATCGTACTGCATGCTCAGAATGTTGATACCTTCCACCTCGAGGCTAATTGCCGCAGCAGTCTCCTTGAAATACTGGAATGCTTCTTGGTTTTTACCGTCTGTCAGGCAATTCTGCTGGAACTGCACTTCACTCCTACGGAACAATAGATCTTTCTTTCCGTTGCGGACAATGCGGTAATATCCGCCGAAGTCGAGAAGCTCATCAATTTCACTGATCGTTTGCCCATTCGCGGTGACAATCACCTGTGCGGGATTGATTTTCTTTTGCAGGGACAGGATCTCCACATTACTGCTCTGGAAGCTGTATGTTTTATTGGGCGCACTGGTATAGACGACCTCGCACTTCCCGTCGTGGAACTGAAAGCTCGCAACCGAGTCCGTCTGGTCTTTTCCTTTTATGATGATCAAGCACTTTCGTGCGTCCATAGGTATCTCTTCCCCCAATGCAAACTGTTGATTTACGGGTTATCCACCCACATTTCACACTGGCTCATGACAGTCTGAACGGCATCATCCATGCCCTCCGGCGGATATTTGTGCTTTTTCAGCAGCCTTTTGACCAAGCGCCGCATTCCGGCTCTCGCGCTCTCTTTCTTTTGCCAGTCTATTGTCTGGTTTTTGCGAAGCAAATCTGTCAGTTCTTTCGTGATAGCAATAAGCTCATCATGCTCGTAAAAGTCCTTGATTGCTTGCGGCTTCGTCAGAGCATCATAGAAAGCAAGTTCGTCCGCTGTCAATCCGAGTTTTTCACCCTCGGCGGCAGCAGCGGCAATGTCTTTCGCCAGCTTGAGTAATTCTTGAATGACTTCCTCGTTGGTCAGCATTCCGTTCAAATAGCGGTTCATTGCGCTCTGAATGATTTCGGAGAACTTCTCAGACTTGACGATATTTGTTCGGCGGTAAACAGAGACCTGTTCGGAAATCAGTTTTTTCAGGAGTTCGACTGCAAGATTCTTCTCCTTCATGTTTGCCACTTCTTCAAGGAACTTCGGATCGAACAACGAAAACTCAGTCTGGACATCAGAGAAAAGGTTGATAACGCCTTCGCTTTTGATACTGTGCTTCAAAAGCTCGTTAATGCGCTCATTTACTTCCGGAAGCGTAAACTTCTTTCCGGTACCGCCTGAAACCAAGCGCACGGTCATTGTTCTTACGGACTCGAAGAAAGCTGCCTCCATGCGGGTTTGCTCGTCTACCAAGCTGCTGCACAACGAAAGTGCCTGCTTGAGAAGCAGGGCTTCTTTGATAAACACATTCTGTGTCTTCTCATGGTCGGGAAGCTCGTACTCTGCAACACTCTTGCCGAGTATGAAGTTCACTCCGCCGCTGATGAGCTTCGCCCTGTCAAGGTCGCTTCCGGTCATGAATTTCTCATAACTGAATCCGTGGAACAAATCTCTGCAAATAGAGAGCTTTTCAAGGAACTTCGGATATGCAGCCTTGCTTACATCTGTATCACCATAGTTCTTCTTGTCTCTGGCAGTATAGTCGTTCATTGCCTGTTTCAGTGCAGCCGCAATACCGACGTAATCGACAACCAAACCGCCTTCTTTATCTTTGAAGACACGATTGACGCGGGCGATAGCTTGCATCAGGTTGTGTCCAGCCATCGGCTTATAGACATACATCGTAGCAAGGGAGGGAACATCAAAGCCGGTCAGCCACATATCCACGACGATGGCGATTTTCAGCGGAGAGTTGTTGTCTTTGAATTTCCGCGCCATATCGTCCTTATGAGCTTTGTTGCCGATAATCTCACGCCATTCTTCGGGATCGTTATTGCCTTGCGTCATGACCACTGCAATCTTTTCCGTCCACGCTGGGCGTAGCTCAAGAATGCGCTTATAAATCTTCATTGCTATGGGACGCGAATAAGCAACAATCATCGCCTTGCCGGTCAGAATATTCTCGCGGTAATTCTCGTAATGGTCAAGAATGTCATTTACCAAGGAATTGATCGTCTGGTCGGCACCGAGGATTGCTTCCATCTGACCAAGTTCCTTTTTGCTCTTTTCAATGACATACGGATCGGCGTTGTCAGCCATAATATCATACTCATTATCGATCAGATGGAGGGTGTTCTCGTCGAGTTTCAGGTGAATCACACGGCTCTCGTAGTAGACGGGTCTGGTCGCGCCGTCTTCAACTGCCTGTGTCATATCATAGATGTCGATGTAATCACCGAAAACCTCTCGTGTACTGCGGTCTTTTGTGGAGATCGGTGTTCCGGTGAATCCAATGTAGGTCGCATTAGGAAGCGTGTCTCTTATAATGCGGGCAGTGCCGATAACGGTTTTCGCCTCGACTTCGCCGTTGTCCTTCTGCTTGACCACAACCTTCTCATTGAGACCATATTGCCCACGATGCGCTTCATCAGCCATCACGATAATGTTCCGGCGTTCCGAAAGAGCTTCGTTACTTTCCTCAAACTTCTGCATGGTCGTGAAGATTATGCCGTTTGCCTGTCTGTTTGCAAGCAGTTCTTTCAGATTCTTGCGGCTCTCAGCGTGCTGCGGCGTTTGCCGGAGGAAGTCCTTGCAGCGGGCGAATTGTCCGTAAAGCTGGTCGTCCAGATCGTTACGGTCGGTAATGACAACGATAGTGGGGCTTTCTAACGCTTCTTGCAGATAATGAGCATAGAAGACCATAGACAACGATTTTCCGCTGCCCTGTGTATGCCAGAAGACGCCGCCCTTGCCGTCTGTCACAGTCGCGTGCTTCGTAGACTCAATCGCCTTTTTGACTGCAAAATACTGATGATACCCAGCGAGTATCTTGAATGTATTCTGTCCATCCACATTAAAGCAGATGAAGTTTTTCACGATGTCAAGGAAGCGGGTCTTCTCAAACAGTCCTACAAAGAATGTGTCAAATGATGCGTGTTGCGTATTCTCATAGCTGCCGTCTGTTGTTTTCCACTCCATAAAGCGGTCTTCGCCGGACGTGATTGTACCAGCCTTTGAAGTGGTCAAGTCGCTCATGACACATACCGCATTATAAATGAACATAGAGGGGATCTCATACATATAGTTCCGGAGCTGACGGTATGCTGCGGAAGCGTCGGTTTCTTCGCGGGACGGAGACTTCAACTCCACAATGACGAGCGGGAGACCATTGACAAAGAGAATCACATCTGGTCTTTTTTCGGAGTTCTCAATGAAAGTCCATTGATTCGCAACTGTGAACTCGTTACTGGCAGGATTTTTGAAGTCTACAAGGTAAACAAGGGTAGAGCGTTCTTCACCCTTGTCATAGTATTTTACCGGGACTCCGTTTTGGAGGTAGTCCATAAAGACCATGTTCTTCTGCAAGAGCGTTCCAGTTTCAAAGTTCTTGAGCTTATAGATTGCCTCCGTCAGAGCGTCCATAGGCAAGTTTTTGTTGATTCGCTGCAAAGAGGGCAGCAGGACATCCTCATAAAGCGGAGAATGATAATCGCGCTCCACATCTGGTCCATAGACATAGGTATATCCAAGATCCTCATTGAGAAGCTGCAAGACGGCATTCTCATAATTTGATTCGGTAAAATAGCCCGACATTTGTACTCAACTCCCTCTATATAATATCCGCATAGATGCGGTTTTCAGCTTTTGTGAAGATTACCTCAGCAGGAAATAAATCTTCTCCTGTATTTGCCATTGAAACCAGCGTCATTGCCCATTCGTTCAACTGTACAGGCAGCCTATAACATAGATTTTCAGGTGATGCCTCAACAGTGACTAATGGGATGCCGCCCTTTGCAATACCGACAGAAAGAACTACAAAGGCGTTTTTTCCTTTGGTGAGTTCCAGAATGGGTTGTCTGTCTACATCGTGATAAACTTTTGCGCCGCGTCGATTCCTAAAAAAATCCTTTTCTTGATCTTTCACCGGCTCAACAGGCAGCTTGTTTTTCATCTGCTCAAAATGGGTTTCAAGTCTTTGGCAGATGCAGCTATTACAATACTCCGGTTGCATATCAAAGTCTTGTTCGATGTCTTTAGCTGAATTGAAAAGATTCATGAAATCCAGCAGTCCCAAAAAGCTAACAAGGTCATCTGAATAATTACCGGCATAGACCTTATACCAATCATTGTTGATCTCGAACACGATATGATAAAGCTGCTTGTATAGCTGTAACTGCCCATCGGTTAGTCTGAACCATTCTTTGCTAAGAAGAGTCTTCGCAATGCGGGGACTGTCCTGCGTCGGTGTCAAGGAATGGTATAGCGATTTCATCAGTTTGCCGATAATTCCTACCAGCATATCAGCCATTCTAATTCCAAAGTGGTCTATCGAGTCTGCCTCTTCGCAATTCTTCAAACTGGCTTCTTTCGCGGCAATGAGAGTTTTGCTTTCGGCTCCTGCTTCACCTTCCTTGTCAAGCAAGACTGAATAATCAAGAATGCCCTTGCTGCTCAGGAAATTTCCAAACCCGACAAACTGCGAATGGTAGTCCCAAGTGAGGGACTGCGGAACATCGACGTTATTCAGGACATAAAGGACGGCTTCAAATGCCGTGTTTTCCTGCGCCTTCAATTCGCGGTTTTCTTTGTTACGCCTAATCCGGTTCGTCAAGAATGTCATTAACGCAGCTACAAACTCCGCTGGACTTTTATACAGGCTTTCAATTACCTCTGTGGGTCGGTATGTAACTATCGCTTTGACTATTGAGTAGCGTGCAGCGTCCATATCAAAGAAGACGCTATTGCGATAGCCTTTGAAAATCTGGGTGATAACGTATTCGATTTTGCTTGCACAGAACAGATAGATATAGCTGTTCTCATCAAAGATGGAGAAGAAATCTCCAAGCAGCTTTACATTTGCTTCGTTGAGAGAGGCAAGTCCATGAACTAACTGCTTCGGCTTTATCGTTCCGCTTTTCAGCTCTCCTTTTTTCTTCCTATCAGCGTATTTTTCTTCAAAAGCATGATAACGCTGTTCAAAAGCTGTTTCGTGATCGCTGCGCCACCCGATAATAGCTGCCAGAAAACCATCATAATATGTCTCACCAGTAACGGTTGAGAGATTGATGACCCTGCTATGCTCAGACTCATCGTAGTAAAAGCAGTATTTCATCTTATCCCTCCTAACGTAAACGATAATTTAGAGCAGCAAGCGCAAGCAATATATCATGAGCGTTTTGAAACTGCTTCTCCTGATGATTTACATTCCGGTTGGCGTACTGTAACGCTTGGAGAGGTTGCGACCATCTTAAATAAGAGTTTCAACCCACTGAAAGAGCCTGAGATGCTGCTTGAGCATTACAGCATCCCGGCTTTTGACGAGGCGAGATTTCCGGTCTTT
>ERZ779669.1478-NODE-1478-length-10599-cov-9.784143_pt1 | contig 10599 bp, 7 predicted proteins | sample MGYA00511372_ERZ779669 | MGnify/ENA primary metagenome ERZ779669 (study PRJEB29588, sample SAMEA1967891) | human gut metagenome | biome: human gut; feature: human-associated habitat; material: faeces | place: Denmark | collected 2008/2010 ... | reverse complement strand
ATAAGCTCCTTCTGAACTCCCCAGAATACGTAACCAGAGGAGTAGTCGGTGGTGCCTCCTGTGGCAAGAGTGTCTACTCGCTCAAGGTGCCAGAAGCCGTCGAGAGGTCCGTTGTCGCTTGTCTCGACGTTGCATGATGCAAGCAGAAAGGGTGTGGCCAGCGTTGCCATCAGGCTTTTTATAGTCAGTTGCTTCATAATTATTTTATCAATCCCGTTTTACTTATTGTTATCTGTCCACCTGCGTTGTGTCCTAACATCTGTCGGCTACCGAAGTCCATGGCGTAGGCAGCAGTGAGTTTCCAGCCCTTATTGAATCGGTAGGACGACTCGGCAAGGAAACTTATGTTGTGATGCTTGCGGTTGAACGGACCGTCGTAGGTGCCCCAACCTTCCTGATATGTAGCCAAGGCACGGTAGGCGAGGCGAGATGTGGGAGCACCGTCAATGCCGAGATGCCACGCTACGAAGCGGTTGTTGTAGATATACAACTGTCCGTTGGTGTTGTATATGGGCGATCGGTAGAGCGGATTGCCTATTACCTGACCCCAGTGTTGCCAACCTGGATAGATGCCGTGATTGTAATAGTTGTCTACTCCGGTTATCTGGTCGCTGATGTTCTGTGTGTGGTCGTGGTTGTAGGGGCCGCTCTGATACTTGGTGTAGATGTATTCGGCTACGATGTGGTGCAACCATCGTCCGTACTTCAGTTCCAGTTCGCCGCCCAGCATGATGTCCTTCAGGTCGTAGAGGAAGTAGCGATGATGTATGCGCTTGTTCCAATCGTCGCCCGAGCCGTAGCCATTGTTGTTGATATGGAACATCTGGCTGTGATCCTCGAAGAAATGATCAGCGTAGACAGATAACCGCCACAGCTCGTTGTCGTAGTTGACGCGCATCAGCCAGCTGCCTACTATGTTGCCCTCGTTGTTGGCATACATTCCGTCGGTAACGTCTTGTCCGCCCGGAAAGAATGCGTGCCAGAAACTTTTCAGTCCGTGTTTGGTAGGTATTGATTGCATTGTGCCGTCGTTGGAAGGACGGTATGGAGTGCCGCCAAACTGTGTTGCCATCTCCAGGCCGAGTTCAAAGGAGAGTGGGAAGGTGGAATAGTCGTTGCCAATCTTCAGATATCCGGCTTTGGAGTGATAGAGTACGTGGTCGGCGTATTTGGATTGACGGCGTGTGAAGTCGTGCTGCCAAGCGTCGTCGGTCATCATGCCGTAGGCAATGTGTCCCTTCAGGTGCAGCCATCCTCCTCCGAAGGGCAACTGCCAGTATTCGGGCAGGGCGATACGGACTTGCGGAACGGGTCGTGCATTGATGCCAAGTGTTTGCGATCCCGAACTGAGTGTCTGGTTCTTCAATTGCATTGGCCACTCCTTTGCACCTGCCGTAAGCACACCGTGTAGCCATCGTGCCTCGACATAAGCCTGCTGCACTACAACGTTGCTGGTATAGTGAAGCGGTGCTGCAACATCGGCACAATAGCCTATAGCCCATCGGCGTGCCGAGTCGGCAGACAACGGTCGCATAACGGCAGCACGAACATAGCCGTTCGTTTTGTCGAGCGAACTAAGACCATAGCGGTTGGCGTTGAGCCACAGCGGTGTCTGTCCCTTCGACAGCGTTGCCTGCGTCTCAATGTGGTATGAGAGTGAAGATGTAAGTTGGGCTTTGGAAGGCTCGCGGTCGGTCTCTTGCCAGGCATACTGAGCGTGAATAGAGCAGGGAATGTATGCCAAAAGAAGGGCAATGAGGCGGAGTGCGGTATGGCTGTGGGTCATCAATTTATATATATTATGTGTAGTGAGAGGGTGTGTTAAAACTCAAACAAAGCGGGCTGAAAGCCCAATTTTCTCCATAGCCCAGGGCAACGCCCTGGGTATATAGCGATTAATATTCATTGCGCCCTGTAAGGGCAACTATATGTGGCTCAATAGAGTTGCCCTTACAGGGCGATAGATTCTATAAACCTTTTTACCCAGGGCGTTGCCCTGGGCTATGGAAATCTGCCCCTTCGGGGCGTGCTGCTTAGACTTTTGACACACCCTCTTTAAGTTTACAAAGCATACCACTCCCCTCCCTACGGGGGAGGGGTCGGGGGTAGGGCTTCTTTCTTTTAGTTATGCACAAGCGTTCCGATAGGCTCGCCGTCCATAACCTTCTTCAGATTGCCCACAACGTCCATGTTGAATACATAGATGGGGAGGTTGTTCTCCTTGCACATTGTTGTGGCTGTGAGGTCCATCACTTTCAGTCCGCGAGTATAAATCTCGTCGTATGTGATGTCGCTGAACTTGGTTGCGGTTGGGTCTTTCTCTGGGTCGGCTGTGTAGATGCCGTCAACGCGTGTGCCCTTGAGCATAACGTCGGCTTCAATCTCAATGCCACGCAGACTTGAACCAGTGTCGGTGGTGAAGTAGGGCGAACCGGTTCCGGCAGAGAAGATACATACGTAGCCGTTCTCCATAGCCTCGATGGCCTTCCACTTAGAGTAGAACTCGCCAATAGGTTCCATGCGTATGGCTGTGAGCACCTTTGTCTTAACGCCGATGGCGCCAAGAGCTGAGCTGAGTGCCAATGAGTTGATAACTGTAGCGCACATGCCCATCTGGTCGCCCTTAACACGGTCGAAACCCTTTGATGCTCCGCTAAGTCCACGGAATATGTTGCCACCGCCTATAACGATACCAATCTGTACACCCATTTCGTGTACTTCCTTAATCTGCTGTGCATACTCGCCCAAACGAACTGGGTCGATGCCGAAGCTCTGTTTGCCCATAAGGCTCTCGCCACTGAGCTTAAGAAGGATTCTGTTGAATTTCATATAGTGATATTTTTAAATTGAACTTGTATTTTTGATAATTAGAGCTTTTGCCCTTACAGGGCGTTAGGCGATTATCAATCCGTATACACAGGGCGTTGCCCTGGGCTATGTGCTTATTGGGCTTTCAGCCCGCATAATAGAGATTTAACGCACCCTTTCCTTAGTTTTCAAAGCATATTACTCCCCTCCCTACGGGGGAGGGGCAGGGGGAGAGGCTTCTGGGTGGGGCTTTTGTGTGTAACTTTACATCTGTATCTCCACTACCTTATCCACATCAGTAGGCACGCTGTCGAGTGTAATGAGCACTCCGCCTTGACACTTCTGCATCTTGACAGCCTTGCGCGAAACGTAATCTACGGCATGCTTTGCGTTCTTGTCGGTGATGGGAAGGAAGAGCGAGCGGTCCTTGAGGTTGAGGATATGTACGAATATCTTGTTGTCCTTCTCGGTTGTTACGCCCCAATCGCGTGGCGATACGCGTCCTCCACGTGTACCATATATGGTTTCTCCGTATGTCTTCATCCATTCGCCCATTTCCTTAAGGCGCTGCACAGCTACTTCGGGCAGACATCCGTCGGGTTGCGGACCGATGTTCATAAGGAGGTTGGCGTTGCGACCTGCTGCCTTTACAAGATAATGTATGAGAGTCTTTGTCGACTTGTAGTTCTGGTCGGTAATCTTATATCCCCACATACCGTTCATTGTTTCGCATGTTTCAAGCGGCAGTTGTGAGATTGACTGACCTGAGAGTCCGGCTGTATTCTCGCCTGGCAGGTCGCGTTCGAACATCTGGAAGTCTTCGCCTTCGAATGGAGTGTGATGATGATTGTTGCCGATGAGGCAGGCAGGTTGCAGACGATGGATGAGAGCATACTGCTCAGGCAGGCGCCAATCGAATGACGGATTGATGTCCTGATCCCACCATCCGTCAAACCATATAGCTCCAACCTTGCCGTAGTTGGTGAGGAGTTCGGTGAGCTGATTGTTCATGAACGCATAGTATGAGTCCCAGTTCTGCTTCTCAACGGGTCGACCAGTGCCGAGACCTGTACGGCCAAGCGGAGCGTCTTCACGCTGCCAGTCGATATGTGAGTAATAGAAGTGGATGTCGATGCCTTGACGGTGGCACTCGTCAGCAAGTTCCTTCACGATGTCGCGCTTGAATGGCGAAGCGTCTACAACGTTATAGTCGGAATATTTGGTCTTGAACATTGAGAATCCCTCATGGTGACGAGTAGTGAAGCATACATACTTTGCGCCCGAAGCCTTGATTTGTGACACCCATTCCTTTGCGCTGAATCGAGAGGGGTAAAAGCCTCCAGCCAGTTTGGCGTATTCCTTATAGTTGAGGTTGTTGTTGGTCATAGTCCATTCGCCGGTGGCAAGCATAGCGTACAGACCCCAGTGAAGGAATATTCCGAACTTGGAGTCCTGGAAGTGTTTGCGTGCTGCGATGTTGTCGGCAGAGGGTGTGTAGGTTTGATTAGTGTTAGCGGATGCTGTAAGCGATAATGCCAGCATAGCCGCAGCCAATAGCTTTTTCATAAGTTGTTGTTGGGTTATGGGTTATAATTGTTTCGCAAAGTTAACCTTTTTATTCGTATTGGTGAAGAATTATACAAAAAAAGTTGGGCTACCTCACGGCAGCCCAACCAAATAACTATTAAAACGTGTAATACGATAAGATCTGAGTCTGTTATGTTTATGTGCTGGTTTTCTAATGTTTATATTCTATTGCCTATAACCTTTCTGCTTATTTCTTGCGGACAGCACGCACTTTATGAAAATCCATTCGTGGTGTGCTTTGTGGTGAGGCATCCCAAGTATAAGCATTCGAGTTGTCCCGTATACCTGTTGATGACCAGTGCTTACCATTCAAACCTGCAGCTCCAGAGAACTGATTGCTTGCCGGTAGATACCAGTTGATGTCTTTTTTCTCAGGTGTGATGGCATAAGTTATTTTGTTTCCTTCTCCACCTTTATGTACATCAAAAGCATTCAGTTTGATTGCATACAAGGCTGCAAACACCTTGGGAATTTTATTCGAACCACTTTGCGAGGTGACAGTATAGCCTCTACCTGCAATGAATTTCTCGCCCTCAAATGATGTTCCTCCCACATGAGAATACAGTTTCCAAGTATTATCCAAACCATCAACTTCAGACGTTGCTGATATTTCTTCCATTTCTGAGTAATCAATAGTGAATGTTACTGTGTTGCCGCTAGATTTAACGGTTACGTATGGCACGGTTTGAGGATCAAATATAGATCTAATCCACTCCCAGAAATTATTTGGTTGCTTCTTGAAGTTTTGTTTAATCCACCATGCTTCAGCCCACGCCCAACTAAGATTATCCTTCTTATATGTTACTTTTCTGTCCCATTTAAATCCGAAGGGGAATGTTTCGTCATCTTCCAAGACCTCCCAACCTATATCACCTTGCCAAATCGGACATTTCTGAACAATGTCTGCAGTTGCAAAATCTACTCCGTTTATGCTTAAGGTAAGTGTCACGGTACGGTCTGTTGTTGAGTTGTTTTCCTCTACGAACAGATATAGTGTTGTCTCTCCGTTACCCGTCTTATCCAATGTCTGCTGACGTTCTACGGGTACTTTCTCGGAACCACAATAATCAGTATAATCAACAGTTGCTTTTAGCCAGTAGCCGCTTTGCTCATATGTGGTCAAGGCTGACTTAATTGTCACCCAAGGCTGATTAGACTTAATAGTCCAATTTCCCTTTACGTATTCTGTTTTTACTTTTATAGGGATGATATCATAGTGAGCATCTACTATTTTAGGAGTGCTTGTAAACTTCAGCTCATACTCTGGTGTAATTGATAGTCGATAGGTCACGGTTTGGCCCATTGGCCATTCGGCTCCCTTGAGTGATGCGCTCAGTTTGCGGTCGTTGCCTGAGATGTTGTCGTGGAACTCTACTTCGAGTTTGCTGTCTTCGCCTAAAGTCTGGGGCAGGAGCATGAATGTAGATTCACCGGCGTTGAGGTCGGTACCGTCATGAGTGGTGCTTGTTGTTTCCTGGTTGGGCGAAATGGTGAAGTCGTCAGTAGAGTTGTTGAGTTTCCATTCAGATTTCACCATGTCGTACGAACCGGAGTTCTTTACGTTGGTAATGCTAACACTCTTGATAATACCTTCTGTCATAGTAGCGCCTGTCTTGATGATGACAGCGGTGCACAGGTGCTTGAAGTTCAGAGACACGGGTGTGCATGTGCCGTCGTTAGCTGGGCTATCGATGAAGCCAGTGGCAGCGGCAACGAGGTCGCGCTGATTCTTTGCTTCGGGAGGAGTGGTGTACTGGAGCGTAGTTGCATTAGGATTGTTGGGTACAGATTGGAAAGAGGCATCCTTAGGAGCCCACGCCAAGAAGCGCAGCTGACGGTTGGAGCCAGGCCAATAGTAGACTTTGGAAGGCACCCAGTTATTAGTGCCCGTCTTCGTAGCAACATCGTTCATATAGTACTGCTTGCCGACATTGCCGTTCTCCATGACGGCAGCCACAACCTTAAAGTCGTCGTACATGCTTGTCTTCATAGCTGCGCGTGTAGCAGGTCTGCCTGCATTGTCGTTGCCGATGCCGTCGGTCACAACGGCACGCACGCAGAGTGTGTCGGCAGAATTGTCCGAGCGCAGAGTGTAGCGGGCAGCAGTATAGCCGTCTGCAGAATTGTTCGCGCGTGTAGAAGTACCGTTTTCGGTAGATACGCCGAAGCTGATGCCGTCGGTATTTGTTTCCGCTTTGCCGAAAAAGTCGTCGCTGCTGCATGAAAAGAGCGACGCTGACAGTAGCACAGCAGCGATGCTGGCTGTCAATTGGTGTATTTTCATTATTCCTTTCATCTTGGTTCGTTTTTGTGGTTGTTGATAATTGTGAGTGTAAGGGGAACATTCAACCCCTTACACCCTGTAGTATTAGATGCCTGTTGCAGGCTTCTTCACATCGAGTTTCTCGTCTGACCATTTTTCCTTTTCCCAAGGAGTAACTGTAGCAGTGAACTCGATAGGATAGAGCTGTGAATCCGGATTGATGTTTGAAGCTCCAATCTCAGCAACGTAGTTGTAGCTCTTGCCTCTCAACTGTGTTGTCTTGATTTCAACAGTGTGATTGTAGTCTGTTGTTACACCATTCTGGTCGAGAGTAACAGTGAATGTAACTATGTAAGATTCTTCCTTAGCTGTAGGGATGAGATACATGCTATCAGTTTCACCAACACCTTTGCTTGCTGCGAGATCATTAGGTGCTTTCGTAGTCGAATTAGCAAACGAAACTTCAAAATTTTTGTTTGTTGCGTTCCACTTAGCGCCAGTAGCAGCAGGAGTAATAATAGTACCATTCTTGTAGGCGTTGGTAATCTTTACGTCCTTAACAGAAATCTTGGCAGCAGCATTTTCTGGGAATGTGTTCTTGAAAGTGAACTTAACACGTGCCAACTGATGCTGGAATGTGAAGTTAACCTTGTTAGGAGTTGCTGTAAGCTTCTCTGCGGTTTTAACCTGAGTTGCCTTAGAGTAGAGAAGGTCAGTTTTAGCGTCGTTTACGAATGTGATAGTACCGCCATTCACGTTGGCTGCGAAAGTAACACCCTTTTCACCGTTCTTAGGAGCGATAGCCTCGAAATTGTAGGTGTAGTTCGCCTCCCAATACTGCAGCGGTGAGTATGTGCCCACTCCACTTTGGTCAACTGTTACCTTCTGTGCATTGAAAATCTGATTGTCACCGCGCCAGCCATATACTTCCATACTATCAAGATTAGCAAGAGTAACGTCTGTAGCACGAGTGCTCTTATCTACAAATGAAGAGAAACCAATAGCATTACCCTTAGCCACTTCTACTGTCTCGTCGCTGTTGCAAGCTGTGAGCGCCAAGCCCATAGCTGCCAAACCCATAATAAATAATTTCTTCATAGTGTTTAATTTTTATAGTTGGTTATTAATTTAATTTGTTGAAATATTATTTCAGTGGAATCACGATGTCTTCGTAATCGCCCCAGCCTTCAACCTTAACGTCGAATCCAGAACTACCTTCCTTACCCTCTTCGTCGGTAATCTCAAGATCCTTCACTATGATGACACCACCCTGAGGTTGAGCCTCAACCTGCTTAGTCACGTCGAAGTCGAAGTTTTTGATTTTTCCGTTCTTGAGTCGTACCTCAAGGTTCAGAGCATAGCTGCGCTGTCCACGTGTGGGCTGATAGAGTGAGTTGGGCCAGTCGGGCACTCCGAACGATGTTACTATAGCCTGCGCTCCCCAAGGTTCGAGTGTGCAGTCGTAGAGCAGAGTGGCTGCCTCTTTTGAAGTCTGTCCGCTGTGCATATACACCGCTGCAGCCATGCCTGAGAGTGCGCCGCGTACCAATCCTACATACTCCAGACCCTTGCTGAACTCGTATCTTACGAGATACTTGAACACCAGCGGGTGCATTGTAACCGACATCTCCGGCATTTCGTAGGTACGCTCAGATGTGTACTTCTCGTTGTAGTTGCCATAGAGCATATCGGGCATTGTCACTGTAGGTTCGCCCTTGGCATTGTTTGCCTTGAACGGATTGCCCATATACGTAGAGCGTGTACGTGTACGTGTAGTAGCCTTTGCCGAAGCGAACGAGTACATGTCGTCGAAGAGGATATACTCAGTATCGTTGTTGTAGAACAGCAACTGGTGGTTGCCAGGCTGCAAACCTACGATTTCGCCTTGTGCCGGCATGTTGATCATGTCGCTGACTCCCGTCTCGCTGAACACGTGCATACGGAGTCCGGCAGGAACCTTCGGGCGAAGGTCGTCGTATGCCATACCGTATTTTTCGGGCCATTCAGCTTCCGAAGCCCATACCTTCTGGTTTTCATTCAGTTCCCACTCCTGCTGGTAAGTAGCTGTGACGCGGAAGTCGAACTTAGGTGCATGAACGTCGTGGTCGAAGCACAGGTCCTTGTGTTCGCACGATGAGAGTGTCGGTATGGCGAGTGCCATAGCGCATAGTGTGCCGAGTATCAACTTGGCTGAATTCTTGCAGTTAATCATTTCTCGCCTCCTTTCTTCGTTTTCGTGTTGTAGTTGCCATGTCCGAGAAGCCAGACGAGCGATACCTCAACCTTGGTAGGGCCTATCCACTTGCGGTTTTTGGTGGCTTGCCATACGTAGTGGCCGTCGAGCGGAGTGTATTCATAGTAGCGTCCGCCCATATATCCGGCTGCCAGACTGAAGTCGATGTTCAATCGTCGTGCCACAGGCATTGAGTAGCCGTATTCGGCACCGACGGTATAGTTCATGCGGTCCCATAATGTGCCGCCGGGCTTTCCGCCCATATATCCCTTGCCACCGAATTCGATGTCGTAGGTGAGCATCTGTGCGTTGATGCCGATGTGGTGTCCCTGCAGAGGCTTTTCGGCAGCCTTGGCTCCGAAGTACTTGCGTACGGTGAGTCCGCCGCCGTAAACACGCCAGTAGCGATGGCTCTTGTTGCGGCTCCACCATCCGTACATCCAGTCGGCTGCTACGCTCCATCGCTTGCCGAGCGAGAATTCAACGCCTACGTTGGGCACAAGTAGTGCATCGTATAGCATATTGGTCTTGATGGCGAAGTAGGCAGGTTGCTTGGTGTCGACAACGGGTTCGGGCTGTACAACGGGTTCGGGCTGCTTGGGTTCTTCCACAACGGGTTCCGGTTGGGGTTCGGGTGCAGGCTCGTTCTTCTTGCGTATGGTCACGAGAATGGCACTTGCGTTGCGTACTGAGGGGAAGAACTTGTCGAGCATATAGTTCCATGTGCGTCCGTAGTTCATGTCCATGAGTCGCTTCTTGCGGCTGTCGACGAGTGCACCATATTTATTATAGGTGTATTCTGGAGTCTCAAGCAGCTCGTGCAGCACCTCCTTCTTGTTTGGCATGTCCGAGTTTTCGACATAAATGGCGAGTTTCTGCCATGCGTCCGACCATTCCTGACGCTTGATTATGTCTTCGGGCAACATGATGCGCTGGCGTACATACTGCTCCATATTGGCACAGCGGCGCTTGGCGAGCTTGCGGTTGAGCTTGCTGCCGCCTTCGGGCGATGCCGATCCGCAGAACTTTACTTGAGTAAGTTCAATGGTTGTGTCGTTTCTTACTTCGTTAAGAAACTGTATTACGTCGTTCAGATTTGCTTCGTTGTTACCGAACTTGGGGTCAAGCAAACTTGATCCTACCCTAAATCCGATACAAACTTCTTTCTTGTCGTTTTCTTGGGCAGCGGCGGTTTGCATTGCCAGCGCCAAGAAGATGAGTGCTATAAATCGTATCATAGGCAATCGTCTTAATTTAGTCTTTTTATTATTTTTGTGTTACATTTTCAGCTTGGTCGTCAGCCAGTATTACCCGTCTGTAGGCAATCTCGCCTGTCGTTAGTTCATTCTGCCTGCAATTCGTCCTATTGCTGGCATTGTTTCATCAAGATGTACGTCTGTTGTTTTGTTTTGTTAAGTTGCCTGTGTCAGAATGCAAGGTGTTGTGTTGTTCCTGCATCTTTACGTTGGCAAATTTAGCGATTTATTTTTTAACGACAAAATTTTTAGAGCGAAAATTTATATTAAATTTGTTGGGCGGGCGCACAATGCGGGGCGGAGCCCCAGTTGGGGTGTTGTTGTGTTGAGATGGTGTTGGTTTGCAAATGGTAGGAGGAGGGTGTGTCAAAAGTCAACAAAACGGGCTGAAAGCCCCAAAAGCACATAGGAGGGTGTGTCAAAACTCCCTGATTCTTAAAAAATCACAAAGC
>ERZ779669.1477-NODE-1477-length-10614-cov-3.195757_pt1 | contig 10614 bp, 5 predicted proteins | sample MGYA00511372_ERZ779669 | MGnify/ENA primary metagenome ERZ779669 (study PRJEB29588, sample SAMEA1967891) | human gut metagenome | biome: human gut; feature: human-associated habitat; material: faeces | place: Denmark | collected 2008/2010 ... | reverse complement strand
GGTAGTAGGCAAAGTCCGTAGCCCGGCCGCCCACATTGTTCCGCTTCAGCAATTTCAGCTTGAAGTCGTATGACGAGCGCATGGCATCACCGACGGGTAACGCCTTCAGCAACGTCTCCAGATACATCCCGTAGAGCGCCTCGTTGTAAAAAGGCGAGTTGGGGTTATACAGGTAGTCGTCCGCAGTTTGGGTCAATACTTTGCGGGCATGTGTCTGCCCGACAAAGCCCGCGCACCAGTTTTCCAGGCTTTCACGCATCAAATCCTCCGGTGTTGTGCCGTCCGCCAGCAGGGCGATGAAGTTCACGAAGCCCTGCTCGGTGATGTCGCGGTTGTTCACCAGCGTGGTATCGGCAAAGTCGAACTGCTCCCAGTAGTGGGCAAGCAGGTAAGCTTTGCGTTCGTCGGGGGAGGTCAATACCTCGGGAATGGCGGGGAAAGGGAACTCCGGTTGCTCCTGTACCGACACCGTGTCCTGAGTAGCAGGTGAAGTTTTACTTTTACATGCACCGACTTGGAACGACAACAACAGTAAACCGATAAAAGTACACACCAATTGACGCATACCCACACACAATTATTGCTTATCGAGACTAATAGTTGTTCCCTGATTAAGAATACTACTCAACAATCCACTATACAGATACACATCTGGAGAACCGACAGGCGACCATTTCACATTGATACGGTCTGTCTCTGTAATGTTATATTCCCCACGCAATGTCAACGTATATTCCGCTTTATTTTCTCCGGAAACATTACCGATAGTCACAAATGTCCCGATACGGGTACCATCGGAAGCACGTTCCAGAATAATATAAGGTTCATTTGTCTGGAAAGTAACGCCCTCCGGCAATTGGATTGTACCCGTCAATTTACTGTTTACAATCGAAAACGACAACGGATTGAAACCAACATAATTACCGGATGCCATCGTCAATGTTTCTTCGCTTGCCAGGCGGGTCGTACGGAATTGGAATGTTTTGTAACCTGAACCAGTTGTCTCATTGGCCGTAAATGTATACGTCCATCCCGAACCTTCCGACACACTCCATTTCTCCCAGCCAGTCATATCTACCGGTTCCAGATATTGGGTACCAAACTTAAACTGGAATGCCTTATCCTGTACCGATGCAGGAACTTGAATTTGCAACCAAACATTCTGCCCCGTACCGTACGGAATGGAATATTCTCCCTTATCACTTATCGGTGCAAAGCTGGTTCCATCTGTTGAAAGACTCGGATTGAAATCCAGCCGTCCCGTAGAACGAACCGTAACACTGGCCGAGCGATATCCCCTTTGGTTCACACCCAAATTAGGTGTGTTGTCCGTAGTATATGTTCCATAACCGGATGTTGATTTGGCTGAAAGCACTATATAACAGTCAAAATTAGGACTGATGGTCGTAAATGTAACCTCATTATTCGCTTGACTGGCTTCATAAACTCCATAATGATTCCCGTAACAATCTGTTCCCTCTCTAACCAACCATTTTCCGGATGGGCTGACCAACGTCGGATCATAATAGACCCATACTTCCGTATTTTGAGCAATACCGTTAACATTACTCCAAGAACTTGTCGCCTGGTCATCATTACGCAACGTACCCAACGTAAACGGGATGGAAATGGTTTCTCCGTAAACCGGATTCAAATTCGTAATAGAACGTGTCACAAATTTCGTAGCAACATCTCCACCTTCCAGCAAGATACGGTATCTATTCGTATAAGACGTACTGCTATTAGGCTGGAAGGCAAAGAACAAGTCACGTTGTCCGAACAATTCCTGCCCGGTCTTCGCATTACATCCTTCCATATATACATGAAACTCACTTGCCGTTGTCACATTATCCAAATTGGTCAGGATGGTGCGGAAATTGACACGATGCAACCCTTTGGTTTCCGCGGTGTAAACATACTTGTAATTCCAGTCTTTTATCACTTGCTCAGTTCCCCAGGTTCCTGTTTCCTCATGATATACCGGTATGGAAGCATACACCGTTTCTTCATTCAGCACCTTCATCGGCTCTCCCGTCTGTGCGTCAATCAGGTCGCAGCCGAACTTCACATCAACCGGCAACAATTCTTCCGGGAAATCATCGGGTATTTCAAACAAAACAGTAATTGCTTCACCGCTCAGCAACGGAATTTCCGAACTGATCCAAGTCGGTGCGAAACTGAACGGTTCAGTCGTAATCACTTTCACACGGCGGGACAATACCCCCGAAGCCTCCTTAATTTGTAGGGTGGCGTATGATATACGGCCCTGTGCCGGGGCATTGACATGCAATGTGATCGTTCCTGCACCCGTACCAGAGTCCCACGTTATATCACTGTCAGCTATTTCTCCTGCAACTCCTTCATTGCTCAACCATTCCACCTTCGGTTTTGCAGTTCCGTTGTAATTGAACCCAATGGTATAAGTGCCGGCTTCCTGATAAACCACTGTGGTTTCTCCCTCGATGCTCAACACAGTATCCCCATTCGCTACTTCCGGTATCTCATCCGAAATGGTAATCCACGGATTATTGGCCGGCGTCGCAGTTTTGGCCGCTTCAAACGAACTTACACCATATGCTTCATTGATATTGGTTATCCTTACGGTATATTTATGGTTTCGGATTATCTGATAAGGATTCTTCTCGTCATCAATAATCATAATCTTATACCACTTCCCCTCGCCCCCATTTTTTTGGATTTTCATTATCACATAAACCTGGTCGTCTTCAGCATTTACATTTTCAAAAATATAACGCGGGTCACCCGACACACTGGATGCCGTAGCCACTTCGTCATCATCCCGTTGTTTGATGCGGTAGGCTTCGGGCAAAGTGGTCACATAGTCATACGTAACCAAATCAAAATGATATGGGGTGTCTCCCTCTACTCCCACAGCGGAAGCGTCGAACGGGGACACCGTACCGTAAGCGTATTGGTTACAGATGGCCCAACCGTTCACATTCAACGTGACACCCGTAGCAGGCTGTAAATCATACAGGATCAATGCCTGGTTGCGGTAAAGCAATACCGGATTAGTCTGGCTATTTACAGCAAAATTGGTCAACTCATTCTCCGAAGCGAATTCCCTTCTTCCCCAATACACCAGGTTGCCGGATGAAGACACCAATGGGGCAACTACTTCATTTTCGTGTCGTCCGATGTTCTCCTGGTCACTGAAGTTATCCATGTTCACATTGGCCAGAAAATGGAGAATACGGGTCGATGCAGGCACCTTGGCCGAGAATGTCCCGGCACCGCCACCGCTTCCTTGCACGTTGTTAGTCTGGGTGGCCAGCACACGGCTGGTCATATTGCCGTTTTCATTGAAAGCCAGAACCCACAGGGTAGCGATGGCTTCGCCATTGACATCCACGCTACGAGTCACTTTCAATCCCGGCACATTGGTATTGATGGTGAGGTTCACCATGCCATCCTTATCTATCACTCCTTGCGACGGTGATTCAAAGCCATCGTCAATACAGGAAGATACCATGAAGAGCAGCAGACAACTTGCCAGCCATCTTCCGATTGTATTTATCATCTTTACATTCATAATCTTACGGCTAATTAGTTGTTACTCTGTAAAAAGGCATCGGTTGGTTTTACATCGCGAACACAACGGGCCCATACACTACTGTTAGTAGAAGTACTAGAAGTCCATTCTCCTACAGGATCTGAAGCTCCACTATATGCAGTCCGATAATATCCACCAGCTCCCCAATATCTTGTCACATCACCCCAATATGATAAGGCCAATACTTCATCCATAACATCCGGGGTTGTTATTTGATATTGCTGTATAATTTCCAATTCTTTTCTAGTAGGCAATCTCCAATCATCTAAGACCACACGTTCCATAGTTACTTCAACATATTTTTGACAATGTATTTGTGCGTTAGAATAACTCATTGCATTAACAGTTCCTAAACGTGAAGCCAACATAAATGTAGGGGATACGTATTCGGTATTTTCAGGTGTACCTAAAGTATATCCATTACTATCAAGGATAGGTCTTGCTAAAGTATAATCATCATCAGTTTGGGTAATTGTTACAAAATACATTTTATTATTTGTAGTTCCTTCACTTCTGTTGCTTCTTCGGGGGCTACCATTGGAAAATGAATACGTATATATTTTTCCATTTAAATAAACTTTAGAAGAAAAAATGCTGTTACTTGTTGGCAACGTAGATGGATTCCGTTTAGATGTTGTAAAAGAAGACTCCCAAGTACAAGGTACATAACTAGGCTCCCAATCATCATCAGATGTAAAGTCATCCCTATACGAATAATACCCCGCTATCGGCTGAATATACTCCAGTGGATACTGCTCTACAACCACGTATTTTGAGATACCATCATCATTGGTTACTTTCAATGTGATATAGCGTTTGGTTACATTTGTTGGATTCGGTGAAACCAAGGATATTGTTCCGTTCGTTGCATTTTGCGTAAAAGTTGGATTACCCAAAGAAACACTGGTTCTTTCATTATCCTTGTTCACAAAGAAAGCACCTGGAATCGTTGTGCCATCCCCCGGATAAATAAAATCCACACCAGCCGCAGTGGCTTCATCTTGACTACGAAATCCCACTATTGTAACAGAAGTAATCGGCGAAGAAGAATAGAATTCCAGCTCATTGTATCCATCCGCATTACGGATATCCACATGCGATTCACTCAACACCAGATAGGAAGGAGTATCTCCTTCACCTACATTGATATCTTTCTCAACCCAAGGAGCCGTTTTAAACTGCACGTCCGTCAACTCTACCGGCACATCCACCGTTTCCGTACCTTTCATATCTACTGTAGCCGTAATCTGATAGAAGGTATTACGCTGGAACACCTGCGGTTTCGCATTGTTGATAATGGGAACTTTATAGAAATTATGATTTAAAACCTCAGCATCAGGATTATCCGTTTCTGGATTTCCTTTCTCGTCATAACGACCGGGCAAATCGATCAACAACATCGTTTCGTTATTGATAAAGTCATTCCAACGGTTTACATAGGTATAAAAACGGATTTTACTGCCGCTATATGTACCTGTAGGCCAGTAGAACACCGGATCCAAACTGAAATTCTCCACCGCCTCTTCCGGCTTACCCGGATAGTTGCTCAACCCCCGCTGGTCGCCATCCAGCGGATTGCCATCAGCCAAGGCAGGTGTGATGCTCGCGTAGTTGGATAACTGGGCTTCCAAGCCGGTAGCCATAAATTTTGTAGCCCAATCTTCTGAAAAATTCAATGTCAGTTCAATCTTTACCGCTGCCCGACTGACAGGCACATTGGCAACATACGGTTGCCCGCTGCCTTGGGCACTCTGCAACTCTGCATAAGTCACAGTCTTCTTCCCGTCCATCAGGAATGTTTTTCCCGTATAGCCTCCCATGCCTTCCCATTTCACCACGTCTTCATCCTTAGCCACTACGGCTTTCAGGTCATCCAACGATAGGACGTTGCGAAGCTGGGCATCTCCCTTGTAGTTGGCCAAGGCATATACGGTATAAGGTCCATCCTGCTCATTGAAATTATTCAACCACTCACTTCCCTTATACAGATAGACCACTTCATCAGAGGTGATTACATCGGCATGTGCATAACCGCCTTCATTCAAAGAACCATCGTTCTTGAACAGGAAAATATCCACCGTACTGATCCGGTTCTCATTCAGGGCATCCACTCCGGCAGAGCGTGTACCCGCGAGCTGCATATCGCCGTCGGCATACAAGGAGAAGCACAAGCCCTTCTCATAGCTTACCGTTCCATTTCCCACAAACTCATCACGGATACATGATGCGAAAGCAACCAGTAGTGCCAGGCACATATACCTGCCTATATTCCATATCATTCGATTTGTCTTCATATTTCACCTCCTTCATTTAGGGTTCTACGCTTGTACCCCATAAAGCATCGCCTTCCGTAGCGGAAACCTGCACAATGGGAATAGATGTTCCATCCGAGCTACAATAATCACCAGGGTCCACAAACTTCTGTTTATTATCCGGTGCCGTGCCCAAGGTCACATAGAGTTCGGTATACGGACGCTCACCTGTCGCATCGAAAGACTTGGTCGGACGAATCAATAGCGTAACAGGCGAAGAACCTCCCACACCTTCCGCCGCATGGTTTTCGTCGGTAACAAATTCAAAATCCTGCGCATTGGTCAAGTGCGCCATCCATCTTACACCGACAGGAGTCTTCATCTCGACAGTGAAAGTGGCCTGCCTGCTCGAAGCACCCGATTCTGTGCTATACTGCGTGGCAATAGCTGTTTTATCCGTATCATAGGTAAATTCTTTTGCGTTTGGCTCCGCAATGGTAAATTCTCCGGCATCCGACAGCGTATAATCATACGGCACATCCTCCCACTCTTTTACCTCGCACTTCACACCAAACCCTCCACCGGATTTCAGAGTGACGACGATGTTAACCAAACGGTTTCGGGGAATGGAAAAAATGCCATTCGGTGCTTCCGTTGTTTTCAAAAGTACTTCCCGATCCCCATTCCAGTCTGCCGTCAACTTATAATTACCTTCTCCTGCCGCTCCCGGATAGATGTACCGATAATCGGAATAAGAAGTCGGAGCAGATTCAGTCCCGCTAGGTACAGTAATGGGGCCAAAATCGACATCGCCAGTCAGTACAGTCCCTGAAGGAGTCTGACCATGATAGAACAAATACGCCCGATTGGGAGCCACAGACGGCACCTTGACATCGGTCAATGTTACCTCTTTCCCTGTCTCATTCACAAAGGTCAGTTGTATTTTTCCTGCGGGAAAGTCTAATTTCATGGTTTCCTTTTGAATACCACTCTTTTGCGGTTTTACTTCAATTTCACGATACCCAACTTGTGGTAAAGTAGCCCCCTTAGCAAAACCTCCTGTCAGCACTCTGTCATATAAGCCTGTAAGGTTAACAGAAGTTCCATCCAGGCTTTCATCTTCACTCAGGAAACCGTCCTCATTGGCGATGGCGTAAAATTTGAACTTTTCACCTTTTTCATTCACTGTCAACTCACTGAAAGTAATGGTTTTCTCCGTTTGATCGGGCTGGATTTCATATTTCAGGTTATACAAAATCTCGCTATTGCTGCTTCGCGCTACAATCACCCGCAACGTCTGCATCTGTTCATTGTCGAGTAAATCGCCGACAGCACGAGTTGTAGGATTACTGATTGTTCTTGTCGTAAACGTCATGGTTACGGTAGCACTTCCTTTGGCCACATACTCATCCTGGATGCAAGAAGCCGGAAGCAGGGCCAGCAGCAACAGGCAGAGCGTTGCCAAACTATCGTATTTCAATCTCATATTCTTCATAGATCTGTTCCTCCCTTCCTGCGTTATTGCCATCCCGGCTCGATGTCTTCCACATACCAGCTGGGCAGCTTGATGGTTACTTCTGTTGGATTAAAGTTTATTTCGATAGGCAAATAGGCTTCCTGCTTGGTCACGTCGATGTATTCTTCGTTGCGCTTGATGAAGTTGTAGATGCTTCCCCGGATGAGTTCGTTGCCCTCGCTGTCGGTCAGCACCAGTTCGTGCTCGCAACAGTCGGTATCCAGATGGCCGTTGTGGTCCATGCGGAACAAGGCCAGGTCGTCCGTGCGGTAGCAACCCCGCGCTTCGTCGTATATCAGTTCGGGATAGCAGGTACCCTTTTCGTCCAAATTGATTTCGTTGTTGAAAGAAGTCTGTGCATTGGAGTTTTCAATGCGCACACTGAGGGGCAGTTCGCCGCGCGTCTGCGGAGCGGGCAAACCGGTTATTTCGATGTCCACATCCACGTGCGAGCTGTAAAGCGTCACCGTGTCGCGGTACACCACAAAATTTCCTTCGGGCATCACAAATTCCTGTTGCCCCATGTAATTGTCATCGTGGTTGATTACCGGATCGGGTACTCCCCAATACGGGCTTTGGATATAGATGTTGTCGAAACTGGTCGATGAAGTCAGATTGACAACCTGCGTATGGTCGTACGCATTGCCGATGGCCACTACCTTGTAGCGTTTGCCTGGCGTCAGCTTGAAAGAAGGTATAGCTGTGTAGCTGCTCAACTGGTCCTGGTTGTATGTACCCACTCCAAGAATATGTCCGCCCTCGTCGAATACATAGAGCTGCACTTTGCTCATGTACTGTGCAAGCACATCCTTGTCGCCATCTGCCAGATATTGGAAATAGATGGTCACGTTTTTGCAATCATCCATATCGTCTTTGATACAACCGGTCACCAGGACAGGAACCAGCAGCATTATCCATACTATGTTCTTCCAATGTTTCATTGTCGTCACGTTATTGGTCACTCCTCCCCACCAAAGAAGGAAGGATGATAAAAAAATCACTTTACTTCGAGGCTTGCATCCCTTGCCAAGCCATGCACCGTCTTACCGATGCCTCCCCTTTTGTTTTTTTTGAAAACAACCGTGCAGCCGGAAGGGAATCCAACTGCACGGTTGGATTTAGTTGGTTATAATCAGTAGAGATGAAAAATTATTGTTCAACCCATTCACCAGTAATAGTTTCAACACCCCAAACAGCTTCCTCAACGGTTACTTCTACACCATAAGTAGTATTACCTTCTTCGTCAGGAAGAATTCCATCATCGGTGATAGCAGCTGCTGTAATCTTATAGATGTGGCCTTTACGCATAACAATATACTCACCTTGTTGATTCTTATAAGATGTAATCATGGCATAACGATATCTCACACCGTTACCTACCCCACTATTATCTTTACAAGAGAACAACACTTTAAAATGCGGATTTTGTGCCTTACTAACTGATTGGTCTACAGAAGTGATAGTCTGGTCGTTCTCCGCAGGAGCATAGAAATTAAAGGCAAACGCATTATTAGCACTTGGCCAAGTAGTTCCCGATACAAAAGCATCACCACCAGCGAGACCACCATTAATACTTTCAGACAATAAAGCATCAGCTTCTGAGCCTCCATTGGTATCACCGGGGAATCTATAGTTAGTAAGAGTTCCTCCATCGGTAGGACGTATATTATCCAGATATACACCACAAATCTTCAGATCTTCGAATTCACATGTGGCAGGTGTTTGATGTTCCTCATGTTTAATTTCAGATACTTCCAAACGGGCAACCGGAATCTCAAGATTGACAGTAGCTGCATACATATCAAACTGCTTTTGGCTATCACCATTTACAGCGCCCACATTTGTATTGGTAGCAGCATCTACACCCGGTTTTGATACCCCCATTGGCGAGGGAGTAGCTGATCCATATACAGGAATTGAAGCTGGAGCTGCCTGCATATCTCCACCCTCAGAAGTGGAAACATTAATATTAGTAGTGTTATAATCTGATACTCCACCATTCATTTTAGCAGATACCGAAACAGGATTCGTCACATTCCAGAAAGTAACGGTAGGCGATGAAAGTGTACCATCTGCACCAACTGTAACCGTTGTTTCTTTTGGAGTAGTTCCATCCATTAATGTAATAGTAAGCGTACCAGTAACTTTTACTGAATTACCAGTGGTACCTTGCGCTATTGCTTTAGTCAAAGTAGGGCTAACAAGTTTTACTGTTACCGCACCGTTCCCATTCGGCAACTGATTTCCCATCTCTTCTTCATTACTACATGCCGTGAACGCCAATCCAACCATTCCCAGCATAAACCATTTGTTCATTTTCATGACTCATTAAATTTAATTAACAAACAATATTTATAATTCTCTCTTTATTCTATCCTTCATTATTCACCCAGCAGTTCCCGTGCCTCCTCCAACATCTTCAGGTTATCCGCCGCTCCGGCATAGCCGGCAGCCTGTGCACGGCGGAAGGCATCGGCGGCTTCCTTCATCTGTCCGTTCTTGAAGTAAGCCACACCCAGCAGGTTCACCAGCGAGGCATCCTGCGTATCCTTCAGCAGACCGATGGCTTCGGCATAGTGCCCCGTCTCGATCTCGGCCAAAGCGGCGTTGTTACGTACCGTCACGTTGTCGGGATAGGTCTTCACCGCCACTTGCAGGGCTTCGCGGTAGGCATCGCTGTTACGTCCGTAGCTGTCGGCCACCTTCTGTATTTCGGCCACGCTCAGCAGGTCGGGACGCGAGTGCAACAACCCGCGGGCTTCCTCCAGGTCGAAGTGGCGCACGTTGTATTCGATGCGGTATTCGTTGCGACGCAGGGGTCCGTACATTTCGTTGAGCACACGCTGGTAGATTTCGGGCGGAACCAATGCCTTGATTTTCTCTTCGCAGGCATCCTGGTCGCCGGTGCACTGGTCGATGATGCGCAGCACCTCGTCCTGTTTCAGCAGGCGCGGATGTTTCTCCACTTCCTTGCGCAGGCCAATCCAGTCTTCACCCTTCCAGTCCACATGCCACAACGACTGGTCCAGTTCGGGGTTCTGCTTCTGCACGTAGGCCACAAACTTCTGCGCACGACGCTTGGATAACTCCATGTTGTAGGCCACCGGCGCTTCGGGCGAAGCATAACCCGTGACGTAAATGCCCGTTATAGTCAGGTCTTTGTTTTCCTTCACGGCGTCGATGGAAGCCTGCACGCTGGCCAGCTCGGCACGGTTGTTCTTGTAGCCCGGCAACACATTGTGGCTGTCCTGGCGGTATTGCAGGCGTGCCGT
>ERZ779669.1472-NODE-1472-length-10640-cov-8.673122_pt1 | contig 10640 bp, 7 predicted proteins | sample MGYA00511372_ERZ779669 | MGnify/ENA primary metagenome ERZ779669 (study PRJEB29588, sample SAMEA1967891) | human gut metagenome | biome: human gut; feature: human-associated habitat; material: faeces | place: Denmark | collected 2008/2010 ... | reverse complement strand
TCGGAAATCTGGCATAGCAAGAAAAACGACTGTCGCTTATCCCGAACTCAGGTTACTAAGCAAAAACGATGTAGGATAAAAGAAATCGGTCATTAGAAACTGAGCTGTAGCCCAATTTCTAATGACCGATTTTTAGTATAAATGTTTTGTTTACAACTTCTTGAACACGCCCTGCATCTGCTCGCCGAGTCCGATGGTGTAGCCCTGCGATACAAATACTACGCGGTTGAATGTGTCGGCGATGATGAACATCGGCATCTGCTTCTCGTTCATCAGCTTCATCTCACGTGCAATCTGCTTGCGTACCGATCCGTCCTTGTCGAGGGCGAACTGCACGGTAGACGGCAGACCCGGGAACTCGTCGTGGTTGAACTTGGCTGCGTCGGCTTCGCTCTCGAAGAGCAGCACTACCGGACGGTCCCATGCCTCGAACGCTTCCTTCATCTTCTCGATGTCGTGCAGAGCGTGGTTGGTAGGTTCTTGACCTACGCCGAGGATGCCCACAACGTAATAGCCGCGACCGGTCTGTGAGAGCAGACTTACTTCCTTACCGTCCTTTGTAACGAGGCTCTCTGAGTTGAACGAACCGATTACTGTCACTTCGTTGGTGTTTTGGCGAATCTCAAGAGGCAGGGTTGTTGTCTGACCCTTTACAATCTCGAAGATACGGTTTGATGCGAGTACGCTGCCGTTTGCAAGACGTGTACCCGTGGTGAGCATGTATGTGCCGGCGTCGAGCTTGTAGCCGTTCTTGAACGTGTTGCTCCATGTCGTGCCGTTGCCCATGTCAGCCTGACCTTCATCGAAGTTGAGCAGCTGAGCCGTGCCGTTCTCTATGCGGCTGATTGTGAAGTGGCTGTAATACTTCGGGTTGTCGAGCAGCTTTGTAGGCTCGTATGCCAGCACGATTGTGCCAAGCGCGGCAGCAGTAGATGTCTTCTCGGCTGTGTTGTCGAACTTCACATCCTGCCATTCGCCGTTCTTCTTGTACTGTATCTTGCCCGTCACAGCGTCCTTCTGTGCTTCGATGCCGAGGCTGCGAGCCACGTCGACGAAGAAGATGTCGCGCGAACGCTCGTCGGTAATCTTCGACTTCATAACGCCAACCGGAGTCTGTGCGATGCGCAGAGCCTTCTTGTCGGGGTTGAGGCGGATGTTCTTCTTTATCCATTCTACGAGCTTCATCGGGTCGGCGCGGAAAGCGTCGGCTGCCTTCTTGCTGAACGCCTTCTCGAAGTACTGCTTGAACGGAATTGTAATCAGCTCGTCCTCAACACGCGGCGAGAGCTGGTCGGTTGTTGCGTTGTAGCTGTCTTCGAGAATCTCGGTTGTGATATCGCGCAAGTCTTTGTCGCTGAGTGTGGCGAGTATGCCCATCACGCGGTCTTCGTTGTCGCTGTGTCGTTTGATGAAGTCGACGATGGTCTGCTTGTTGCCGCGCGACTTGAAGATGTACTCGGCGCCGCGCTCATTGATGCGCTTTGCCTCCTCCATAGTGGGGAACGTTGCTGTATATGCCTTGCGAATGCTGTCCTCAAGAGCAAAGCGGCGCTGGTTCTCCTTGTGCATCTCGTCGCTGACGTATGGTAGCTGCGGATCTTCCTTCGGTGGAACGATGTCTAAGTAGGTGCATTTAGGGGGTGCACTTGTCTCAAGTGCACCAACAGAACTGGTAGGTGCACCCCCTGGGAGGGTGAGTATGGTTTCTTTGTCCTTGCCGAACGATACCTTCTGGTAGGTGTATTTGCCGTCTTTCGACGCCCAAACAACCAAGTCGCCGATGCCTGCAGAGAGCGAGGTGTGACCGTTTGCGTCGGTATATTTTGTTACAGCTGTGAAGAATTCGGCGTAGTTGTAAATCTTGAACTCGACACGGGCGTTCTCTACCGGCTTGCCTTCGCTGTCCTTGACGTAGAAGTCGATAGGCGCAACCGGTGCATAGTTGGAGGTGAGGTTGATTTCTGTGAAGTTGCTTGTGCGCAGCATCACCTCCTCAGGTCCGTTATAGTCGCCGAAAGCACGTGTGTGCATGAGCATTGCTCGCGAAGCCGGCGCATTGAACCAACCGAGGTTGAGCACCGGTTCTGGTTCGCAGGCACCGAGGAAGTACCATTTGCCGTCTGCCCAAGCCTCTACCCAGGCGTGGTTGTCGTCGGTGTGAGCCCAACGCGGTGTGTACACCTGGCGTGCAGGTATGCCTACGGCTCTGAGCGCTGCAACGGCAAACGTGCTCTCTTCGCCGCAACGTCCGGTTGCGGTCTTGAGCGTTGCGAGAGGCGCCGATGTGCGGGCGTCAGAAGGTTGGTATGTCACCTTCTCGTGGCACCAGTGGTTCACTTCAATGATGGCGTCCATCATAGACATGCCCTTGATGCGGTCCTTCAATTCGTTGTAGAACACCGAGCGTGCATTGTCCAGAGCCTCGTTGTTGACACGGATAGGCACAACGAAGTGGCGGAAAAGCAGTTCGGGAACGTTTTTGCCCCAAGGCATCTCCTTGCGAGCCTTGAATGACATGCGCACGTTGTCGGCGAAGAACGAGGTAGGGTAGTCGGTGACGTCGGCAAGCGGCATGTAGGCATAGAGGAACTTCAATGCTTCCTGCTCGTCGGCGGTCAGGTTTTCTTTCTGTGTGTTATAGAATGTCTTGCCGACAGTCTTTACGCGCTCCTTGAAGATGTTCTCCACGGTGTTGCGGTAGTTGGTGTCGGAAATGAATTGTCCCTGCGCATTCGCTGTCAGACTCAATGCGAATATAGATGCAGAAATAAGAATTTTCTTCATTGTCGTTTTTAAGTATTATAAAAAAGGAGGCTATGGCGTGTTGTCATAGTCTCCTGTAAGCTTTTCCTGTGTGTCAAAATTTTACAAGTAAACCTTGTAACACGCTTCTAACTTTTACAAGTCAATCTTGTTTACACGCTTCTCATGACGACCGCCCTCGAACGGAGTCTTGAAGAACTCGTCCATGATCTTCTCTGCTGTCTTGTTGTCGATGAAGCGTCCCGGCATAACGAGGACGTTAGCGTCGTTGTGCTGGCGTGTGAGCTGTGCAATCTCAGGATTCCATACCAATGCTGCACGTACGCCCTTGTGCTTGTTGAGAGTCATTGCCATGCCTTCACCGCTACCGCAGATACCGATACCTGGATAAACGTCGCCGTTAGAGATAGCTTCGCCCAACTCGTGTGCAAAGTCAGGATAGTCGCAGCTCAGATCGCTGTATGTTCCGTAATCCTTAAAAGGAATGTTGTGGCTCTCAAGGTACTCAACAACAAATTTCTTCAATGCGTAACCTGCGTGGTCGCATGCAATGCCTACTGTCTTAATTTCCATAGTACTGTAGTTTTATTGGATTATTAATAAAGCAAGCTTATGCAGAATTTCTTACTTAACGTGAAGTTCTGCATAAGCTATGCCTGTTTATTTAGATAAGTAATCTTTTACCTGCTTGTAAACGTTCTCTGCGTTGAAGCCCAACTTCTCGTCGAGCACCTTGTAAGGAGCAGAGAAACCGAACGACTCAAGACCATATACCATACCCTCAACGCCTACGAGGCTCTGAAGTGTAACGGGGAGACCTGCTGTCATACCGAAGATCTTTGCGCCCTTCGGCAGTACACTCTCCTGATACTCCTTGTTCTGTGTACGGAACAGACCCTCTGACGGAACGCTCACGATACGTGTCTTGATGCCGTCTGCATTGAGCAACTCGGCACCTGCGAGGAGTGTAGACACCTCCGAACCAGAAGCGAGGAGGATAACGTCATAGTTAGGATCGTCCTTAACGATGTATGCACCCTTGCGAACCTGAGAGTAATCGGTGCCTTCAGGCAGAGAGTTCACGTTCTGACGTGAGCAGATCATCGCTGTCGGAGTGTCCATGTTCTCGTTAGCCATCTGCCAGCATACTGTTGTCTCGTCGGCATCAGCCGGACGGAATACGCGTACAGAGTCCTGACCCTTGTGATTCTTCAGCTTCTCCATAAGGCGAATCTGTGCTTCCTGCTCAACCGGCTCGTGTGTAGGTCCGTCCTCACCAACGCGGAATGCATCGTGTGACCATACGAACTTGATTGGAACGCGCATGAGAGCTGCCATACGGATTGCCGGCTTCATGTAGTCGGAGAATACGAAGAATGTGCCGCAAGCCGGGATAACACCACCGTGGAGATACATACCGATGCAGACGCAAGCCATAGTAAGCTCGCTCACACCTGCCTGGAAGAATGCTCCGGTGAAGTCGTCTGGTGCAAGCTCGTGTGTCTTCTTGAGGAAACCGTCGGTCTTGTCAGAGTTGCAAAGGTCGGCTGAAGAGCAAACCATGTTTGGCACCTGCTCTGCCAGTACGCCGAGGCAGTTGGCTGAAGCTACACGAGTAGCTACGTCGCGCTTCTGAACGAGAGCACTCCAGTCTACCTTAGGAGCGTCGCCAGAGAACCAAGCCTTCATCTGCTCAGCCTTTTCCGGATTAGCCTTGCGCCATTCCTCTTCGGCAGCATGTCTTTCCTTAACGATCTCGCGAAGCTCAGCGTTGCGCTTTTCGTAAAGTTCCTTAACGTCGTCGAATACTACGAACGGGTCGTTGAGGTCGCCGCCAAGGTTCTTCACTGTGTTCTCGTATGCGCCGCCACCGAGCGGTGCGCCGTGAGTCTTCACGCTGCGCTCGTAGCTTGATCCGTCTTCCTTGCGTGCGCCCTTAGCCATAACGGTGTGACCGATGATGAGTGTAGGACGATTCTCTTCCTTGTTAGCGAGGATAAGAGCAGCGCGGATCTCGTCAGGATCGTTACCATTGATTTCAAGAACGTTCCAACCCCATGATTCGTACTTCATGCGTGTGTTCTCGCGCATCACGACATCGCACTCTGTAGAGAGCTGAATCTCGTTAGCATCGTAGAACATGATGAGGTTGTTGAGCTTAAAGAGGCCTGCGATGCGGCCAGCGCCCTGTGATATCTCTTCCTGAACTCCACCGTCAGAGATGTAGGCATAAATCTTGTGCTGCATCATAGTGCTGCCAAGACGAGCCTCAAGGAACTTTTCTGCAATAGCAGCACCTACAGCGTAAGTGTGTCCCTGGCCGAGTGGTCCAGATGTATTTTCTATTCCATGAATAATGTCACGCTCAGGATGTCCCGGACATATAGTTCCCCACTGACGGAATGTCTTCAAGTCGTCAATTGTATACTTGCCCTGCAGAGCGAGAGCTGAGTAGAGCATAGGAGACATGTGACCAGGATCAAGATAGAAGCGGTCGCGGCCTTCCCATGTCGGCTGATCTGGGTCGAAAACCAAGAACTCCGAAAAAAGAACGTTGATAAAGTCAGCACCTCCCATAGCACCACCAGGGTGACCAGATTTGGCTTTTTCTACCATCGATACAGCAAGCAGTCGAATGTTGTCTGCCGCATGATTCATTAAATCCTTATTATTCATTTTATTATTTAACGTTTAACAGTTTCTTTCGTGGATAAAAAGGTCTTTTAGCTTGGAAACCGACTTTTTATGGTCTTTTTCCTTTGTTTCTTTTGCAAAGATAGCGATTATAGTTGATATAACGGCTATATTGTTTGCGGAATTTTAAAAAAATATTCGAATTGTTGTTGACTTTCCTTTGACTTTCCTTTGACTTTTTGGTTGCTGTTCTTTTACTTTTTGTCGGAGCTTAGCTTCTAATTTTGTTGTAACCTACGAGACGATACGTGCGTTGTCCTATACCTTTATAATATATAAGCATTTGGTAGCTGTTCTCGGTTTGGTAGAAGTTGCCTTCTGTCGAAACGGGGTGGAGCGTGCCGTCATCGCACATTGTGAGGTATTGGTATGAGTAATAGCCTTGTTTCAATGGTATATACGCTTCGTAGAGCCTCGTCTGTTCGTTGTACGTCATCTCGTATCGCGGTATAAAGCGGTCGTTTGTCCACACGCCGTTGACAAACACTCTGCCGTTCTGTTGTGGAGCCTGAAGACGGAAGTGAACTGTTACGTATTCCGATATGCGGTCGTTCTCAATATTGTCGCTGTTGCGGATATAGAAACTACCGTTGGCGTCTTCGTCGTAGACATAACTCGGTCGTGGAAGGTCGGTCCATATCTGTGCGTGATAGTTCTTGCCGTCCCAACCTACGTTCTCAATGCCAAGAGTAGGGTGGGTTACGTCAAGAATCTCAAACTTATGAAATTCGTTGCCTCCGTTGAAGATATAGTCGGGGTTGTGTTCCCAACGCAGTCCGCTGCCGGTCTGGTATTGTGGCGCAGCGTTGATGCGTGCAGTGCTCCAGCGTCCGTTCTGCATCACGACAGTATATAGTTCGGCGTTGGGATTCGTAATGCCAAGAGCCGAATAGTTTATCTCTGCAGCCACCTGCTGATGGGCTTTGTTTGTGTCGATATCGGTGTTTGTAGTCACCGCCATGCTCGTTTTAACCAGCGGCTCCACAACCATGAAGCAAGCCGTGAAGACGGTGTCGCCTTCGTTCTCGTCGTATACCGTGAGACGATAGTTGCCGCTCATCTTTATGCGGCAATTCTCGTTCGGAATGGAAAGTCGGTAGTGGGTGTAAAGCGTATTGGTGTTCAGCGATTCCTCGATGTCGTCAATGGTGCTGCCGTCTGCAAATCCTTCACAGTAGTCCGACTCGAAGATACCTTCAGACACACTCCAGTCGGCTTCGCAATGCTGCAGTCGGTAGACATAGCGATGATACTCGTGCGTGAGGTCGTCGAAACTGATGTTTATCGCTTCGCCGTTTAGCGTAGCTATAGGCATTGAGAGCCAGTTGTTGCCAGCCACAACCTGCAATGACGCAATGTTCTCCGACTTTATTTCGTTATATTGCGCAAAGCTGTTGTTGGTGGCAAGTGCCGACAATGCAATGATTATAGCCAATAGGTGTTTTCTCATAATCTGTTGTTTTAGGAGTGTTTGCCTATTAGAAGTCTACCGAAACCTTCACGTTGATTTGTCTGCCCGTAAGGTAGTTAGGAACAGCATACTGCTGATCGGTAACGTCAGTAATCCAGTAGTAGGAGTTAACGTTGTTTATGCCCAAGAGGTTCAGACACTCGGCGCCCACCCAAAGGTTACGGATAGGGTTGCGCTTGTTGTGTCGGTCGTTATTGTCGATGATGCGATAGTTCAAACCGATGTCAGCACGTTTGTACGCAGGAGCACGGAACACGTTCGACTCGAGCTCTCTGTGCGGTGCCGAGAACGGCAAACCGTCGGCAAGCGCCAGCTTCAGCGACATCTTCCAGCGTGTGGTGCCGGGGAAGTAGTCGGTGAAGAACATGTTCACGGCATAGCGCTGGTCGGTAGGCAATGGGATAGACTTGCCGTTCAGCTTCATGCTCGTGTTCATTAGCGAGAGCGACACCCACGAGTCTGTGCCCGGTACGAACTCGCCGAAGAGCTTCAAGTCCAAGCCTGCTGCGTGTCCGCTGCACATGTTGTCGCCATAGTATACCACCTTAACGTTGTTCACGCTGTACGGCACAAGATTGCCAAGCGCCTTGTAGTAACCCTCGGCTGTGAACTTGAACGGACGGTTGTTCATCTTAAAGCGATAGTCGAAGCCCGCAATGAAGTGAATAGACCGCTGACTCTTTGCCTTGCGGTTGAGCGAAGCGTATGTTATGCCGTTTACCGTTGTGGTGTCTCTAATCTCCTTGAAGAACGGCGCCTGATAGTAAAGGCCGGTGGCGAAGCGCATCGTGATGTTGTCGTTGAAGGCAGGGATGATGCCCAGCGACAGACGCGGACTGAGGATTGTCTCCTTCGTGAAACTCCAGTAGGCGAGACGCACACCGTAGTTCAATGTGTAGAGCGTCTTGCCTGCCGAACCCGTGAAGCGGTAAGTGTCCTGCGCATAAGCCTCGATGCGGTTTGCGGTGAGCGTGTTCTTCGCGCGCATACTATATATCATATAGAGGTCTTTGCCGGTATGCGGAATGCTGTACTTGCTCGAGTCGCGCATCTCGTACTCTACCGAGTTCTCGTTGATATGCTCCCATTTGTATGTGAAAGCCGCCTCAATGTCGTGCTTCTTCTGCTTTGTCATGAACAGCAACTTGGCACTTTCTACGTGCGCCTTAAGATAGTTGCGCGTGTGCTGGAAGTAGGTACCTACGCCCAGATTCTCGCTCGTCTCGGTCTGTGTGAGCCAATACTGACCTTGTATGTCGTACTTCTCCTGTTCGCGCGTGTTGAATGCTGAGGCGATGAGCGAAAGACTCGTGTTCTCGCCGAACTTGCGTGTTATGCCCAACGAACCGAAGAATGTGCGGAATACGTCTTTCTCCTGTCCGTCGAAGTAGACCTTAAACGCCTTTACGTTCTCCATCGTACCAAAGTTGGTCTCGCGGTCTTCGGGCGTGAAGTTGTAGTGGTTGTCCGATATGTTGCCAAGGAACTTGATGTCCCAACGCTTGTTGGGCGAATACGTGAGATATGTCTGATAGTCGATGAACGTAGGCTGATACTCGCCTTTAGTGTCCATCGAACCCAGCAGATACTTCGTTGTCTTGTAGCGCAAGCCGTTGCTCCACGAGAACTTCTTGTTGCTCATACCCACGAAAGCGCTTGCTCCGAGCATACTTGCCGTGGCAGACGCTTCGAAACGCTTCGGACGGCGGTATTCGATGTTGAGCGCCGATGACATCTTGTCGCCGTAGCGCGCCTCGTAACCGCCCGTAGAGAATCCGATCTTCTCAACCATGTCGGGGTTGATTACTGAGATGCCCTCCTGCTGTCCGCTTCTTACGAGGAATGGGCGGAAGATTTCCACATTATTTATATACACACTATTCTCGTCGAACGAACCGCCGCGCACGTTGTATTGCGACGAAAGTTCGCTGTGCGTCGATACTCCCGCCTGACTCTGTATCATTTCCTCTACAGCGTTGCCCGTTGTAGAAGGCATGTTCTTGATATGTTCCTTGCTCAGCTCCTGCGTCTGTCCGGTTTCGATGCGCTTGCCTGTGATTGTAACCTCCGACAAGGCGTTGTCGCTGCTGTGCAGCACTACCTGCATGGTCTGCTTGCCACGCGGACGGCGCAGCACGCGCACCTTCGTCTTGTAGCCAATCATCGAGAATCTAATCTCTACCGAATCAGCCGACTGCAACTGCAGGCTATAAGTGCCGTTGAGCGCAGTCATAGTCATCTTGCCCTGCTTTGCGCACGACACAGACGCAAACTCAACCGGGTCGTTGTTTTCGTCAATGACCTTACCAGTAAGCGTAAACGACTGCGCGCTTGCAGATGCGTAGGCGCACAGACACAGTATTTGAAGTATAAATAATTTCAGTTTCATACCTAAAATAACGCTTGCCAGCCCGATTTATTGTATTTTTAGGCTCTAAAACCGCCTTTTTATAAAAAAGAATCAAAGAATGTAATTTTTACAATTATTATTTTGTAATTATTATAAAATTGTATATCTTTGCAAACGTAATGAACAAAGCAATTAGATAATGAAACACAGCGACGCGGTAACCCGACTTGTAGAACACGGCATAAAGCCCTCTGTTCAGCGTATTGAGATAATGCATTACCTGATGACACACTTCACTCATCCAACGGTGGAGGAGGTCTACAAGGCATTGCTTCCCAAGATTCCGACACTCAGCCGTACCACGGTATACAACACGCTCAGAATGTTCTCGGAGCACAACGCTGCCAAGATGATAACAATCAACGAGCACCGGGTTTGCTACGATGGCGACGTCAGCCTTCACGCTCACTTCATCTGCAAGTGCTGCCGCAAGGTTTACGACATTTTCGATGAAGTTTCGGATGTTGTCAACCGTAAGGAACTGGCAGGTCATCAGATTGACGACGTACTGCTATATTATAAAGGTGTATGCAAGGAGTGTCGCGAGAAACAGCTTGAGGCTGCCGCCGGCTAATCAAAAGACAAGGCTTTTTTAACAAAATACTATTAACTCTTAAAACAGAAGAATTATGAAGAAGAAATTTATTTGCACAGTATGTGGTTATATTCATGAAGGTACAGAGGCTCCTGAGAAGTGCCCGGTTTGCAAGGCTCCGGCAAGCAAGTTCAAGGAGTTGAAAGATCCTACAGAAGGTCCGGCGTTCGCTACAGTTCACACTCTCGGAGCTGCTCGCGACGAGGAGGCTACTCCTGAGATGATCAAGGATCTCGAGACTCACTTCAACGGTGAGTGCGGCGAGGTTGGCATGTATCTCGCTATGAGTCGTCAGGCCGACCGCGAGGGCTATCCAGAGATTGCAGAGGCTTTCAAGCGCTATGCATTCGAGGAGGCAGAGCACGCAAGCAAGTTCGCTGAGCTCCTGGGTGACGTTCTGAAGGACACCAAGTCGAACCTCGAGGCTCGTATCGCTGCAGAGCGCGGCGCTTGCGAGGACAAGTTCCGCATCGCAAAGAACGCTAAGGCTGCCGGTATGGACGCTACTCACGACACCGTTCACGAGATGGCTAAGGACGAGGCTCGCCACTGCGCAGGCTTCATGGGCTTGTACAAGCGCTACTTCGAGAAGTAATCATGACATGTAGTCGCACAGTCGGCTAAGATGTAACATAAAGAAGAGGATGTACCGAACGTTTCATGTTTCGGTGCATCCTCTTTTCGTTGTGTAGCGTCCGCCGCCCGAT
>ERZ779669.1464-NODE-1464-length-10707-cov-3.181844_pt1 | contig 10707 bp, 7 predicted proteins | sample MGYA00511372_ERZ779669 | MGnify/ENA primary metagenome ERZ779669 (study PRJEB29588, sample SAMEA1967891) | human gut metagenome | biome: human gut; feature: human-associated habitat; material: faeces | place: Denmark | collected 2008/2010 ... | reverse complement strand
AGGTGAGCGGACGTCCCTTTACGGTCATCTGCCGATGCAGGGGGCCCTCTTTCCATTTTTTCAGATTGCCTATCATGCAGAGCCAGGCGGCATGTTCGGTCTGCTGGAAGTTGAGGGCATAGTCGTTCGGTTCGATGGGTTCCAGACAGAACACCTCAATAAGGGCTCCCGTTTCCTTGCGGAAATGCAGACGGGCCTGGATGACCTTGGTATTGTTGAACACCATCAGGCTTCCGGCCGGCAGATAGTCGGGCAAAGAGGTGAAGCGGTCTTCGGTCACCTCACCGTGGCGGTAGACAAGCAGTTTGGACTGGTCGCGCACAGGCAACGGAAACTTGGCGATGCGTTCGTCGGGCAACGGGTAGTTGAACTCGCTGATGTGGATATGTCTGGGATCTTGCTTCATACGTTCTGAATTCATTCACAATGTTTCAAGGCGCAAAGGTACGGATATTTGGGCAGATTCGCACAATAAGTAAAATAATTCCTACCTTTGCATGACGATACCCCTGCCTCGTTGGAAAAACGATGGAAACAGGACCGAAAAAAATGCGAAACGGCGTTGAAACTTGCCCGAAGCGGTACAAAATCTATAACCCAAGCCTTGGGTTGCAGAAACCTAACCTAAAGTTGTGCAACTCCAGCCTGAAGTTGTACAAACCAAGCCTAAGGTTACACTTCTTGCGGCAAGCGGACAAGCCAAAGACTTTAAACAACATATACGACTATGATAAAGATAGGAGACAAAGTGCGCTTCCTTAGCGAAGTGGGTGGCGGAAAGGTCACCGGATTTCAGGGAAAAGACATTGTACTGGTAGAAGATGCCGACGGATTTGACATCCCGATGCACGTACGCGAGGTAGTAGTGGTAGAAACCGACGACTACAACGTACCCACACCGGCCTCGAAAGCCGCCAAGGCCGAAAAGAAAAGAGCCGAAGAACAACCCGCCCGTGCGACTGCCCCGCAACAGGCCGAGGAACCTCTGCACCGGGTAGAGAAACCCCAGATTTCGGTATACCGCCAACCCGAGATGAAGGGAGGCGACACACTCAATGTCTACCTGGCTTTTGTGCCCGTCGACATCAAGTCGGTAAGCACCACTCCTTTTGAAAGCTATCTGGTGAACGACAGCAATTTCTATCTGTATTACACCTATCTGGGTGCCGAAGGCAAGGCCTGGACGGTGCGCCAACACGGGCTGATAGAGCCTAACACCAAATTGCTGCTCGAGGAATTTGAGAAGGCTTCGCTCAACGACCTGGAACGGGTAGCCGTACAGCTGGTGGCCTTCAAAGACCGGCGTTCGTTCCAGCTGAAACCTGCCATCAGCACGGAGTTGCGCATTGACGTAGTGAAGTTCTACAAGCTGCACACCTTCCAGCCGACAGATTTCTTTGAGACACCCGCCCTGCTTTACGACGTGGTGAAGAACGACCAGCCCGCCCGTCAGGTGTATGTCTCGGCCGAAGACCTGCAAGAGGCATTGATTCAGAAGAAGGTGACCGACGCGCCGCAAAAAACACAGGCCCACCAGAAACGTGGCGGCAAGAACGGTATCGTGGAAATAGACCTGCACATCGGCGAGTTGTTGGACGATACCCGCGGCATGAGCAACAGTGAGATGCTGAACTACCAACTCGACAAGTTCCGTGAAGTGATGGAACAATACAAGAATAAACGCGAGCAACGCATTGTCTTCATCCATGGCAAAGGCGACGGTGTGCTGCGCAAGGCCATCCTCGACGAGCTGAAACGCAAGTACCCTGCCTGCCGGCACCAGGATGCCTCGTTCCAGGAATATGGTTTCGGGGCCACCATGGTCACCATCAAATAAGGGACGGACAATCCGTTAAGGCTAGTCGTCCTCGTAAACCATCCGGATGTGGCTTTCAAACTTCTCTACACACCGTTCCAGAAAGTCCGCATCGCGGGTGACTTCCAGAAAATCCTCCGGCGTGGCGCAAAAGGAAGACGTAACCGATATGCGCCCGCCGCTGGAGTATTCCCCACTCTTGGCATTGACGCCCGTACATACCGACAAACGCCGGCCGTCGGCCATCAGCAATATTTCAAAAAAGACTTCGGTGAAACAATCTTCGGCATTGTTCCACGATACGGACACAGTCAAAAAACGATGGTCGCGTGACAGGTTCTGCCATTGTTCGAAAGAGGTTTCCTGCAATACCTTATGGAATTTCGAGAGCAATTCGCGGGTACAGGCCCGCAAATGCTCCCGGTTGTATGCCTGTTCGCGCCTGCGGATATCGCAGATACGTTCTTCGCGCTTCTCCCGGTTGCGGATGTCTTCGTCCGTCACCTTCTGGATGCTGAAGGTGTCGCGCAAGTCCTTGTCTTGCGACAACACGCTTTCTTCCTGCTTTTTCATTACACGCCGGGCTTCTTCCAAAGTGGCATAACGTCCGCACGAATAAGATTCACCGGCAAAAGTATCCCACCCCCATACTTCGTAATACGTCATAGACTATCGGTTTTTAAAAGGTTTCACATGTCCTGTGTCATAAGGTAAACAACAGGTGATCGGGTGTGCTACGTTCCTCGTCCAGCCGGAAGCCCTCCCACTCAAAGGCACGGAGCGCGTCGGGATGATCAATGCGGTTCCGGATGATGTAACGCACCATCTCACCACGGCACATCTTGGCATAGATGACTACGGTCTTCAACTGCCCGGCCTTCCACACCTGGAAGTCGGGCGTAACGACACGCACCTCGCGCTCCACCCGTTTCCAGTCGAACAGACTCTTCATCTCGCCGCTTGCCAGGTTGACCAATACACCACCCTGCTCTTTGATCTCGCGGATAAACACATCCGTGAGTAACGGTTTCCAGTAGTCAAACATGCTTAGTCCGCCTTTCTCGGGCAGGCACACATCACCCTCCAGACGATAAGGCCGGATGCCGTCGAGCGGACGGAGCAGTCCGTACAGAAAAGAAGTGATGCGTAGGTATTGTTGGGCAAAAAGGAAATCATCGGCCGTAAAATCTTTCGGTGCAATGCGTTTGAACACCGCACCCGTATAGGCTCCGATGGCCGGCATGGGCCGGTTATCCGCCGAACAGAAATCATGAAAGCGCAGACAGTTCTCGGCCGCCAGTTTGGAATTGACCCGGAGCAACCCTTCAAGCTCGGCCGCCGAATATTGCGCAAGTTCAAGCGCACTTTGCACCGCCTCGTCCTCAAAACGGGGCACCGTGACCTGAGGCACGGAAAGCGTACAGCGTGTTGCCATGGTTTTGGCACAGGAGATGAATGTAAGCATAGTTACAAACTTTTTTAAGATTTATCTGCCGGACAGTCTTCAACTGTCCGGCGCAACAAATGTAACCTTTTTCCAGAGAAACGACAAAGTCTCCTTACCCACGGAACACAAAACGGAAAAGCACCCCTATCAGTCCAAACGGATAAAGATTGGCTTCGCATTTATATATTGGTCAGGAATCCAACCCACATCGACCGCACTCGAACATGTTGGTTCGCAATAATAATAACGCTTGCCGTCGATAAGGTAGTATCCTCCCCGTAACGGTTCGTCGAAAGCTACGGCCGTGGCCAAATGCCCAGGCAGGTTCAGCAATACCACATCCAAATGAAGCAAATCGCGTATCAAACGCGAGAAAAGGATGGCTCTGTCCTCGCAATCGCTATAAGGATAATACAATGTCTCTTCTGCAAAAAAGGCACGGTCGTATCCCCATATTTCATTATCATACCCATATACTAACGTAGTTTGCATGAAATGTATAATGATATTGGCTGCCTCTATCTGTCCTTTGCCTGCAATGGCCTTGCGCAAAACAGGATACAAAATATCTTTCACTTCTTTACTGAAAGACGCGTTGGCATAATAAGCCCAACGCAATTCTCCGTCCGGGTCATCTTTTGAGAAAGCACAGGGATAAGTGTTGTAGAAGTCTATCAGATTCTTATTCACCGAAACATTGACAGTGACCTCCGGATCCGTCTTGGAAGTCATGCGGCGCGGAGAAGAAGGCGACCATGCAAACTGAGGTTGAAAACGTAACAAAAAATCCATCTTGCGTTCACCGTCATAACTATATACCGATGTATTCATCTGGCTCGGTATCTTATCACGCGGAACATTAAGCACATAGAATTTCTCGCCTTTAATCTCATAATATGGAAGTGCCAAGTTATCATTCGATGCCAATAACAAATACAAATGTTCTCCAAACCGGCCTATGCGCAAGCTATATCCCGTTTGAGTAAATAAAAAAGCCCACAACACAAGCGCATCGTTACCGTCACCCAGATATTGTTTACTCACCTCGCCCAGCATCTTAAAATAAGCCCAATCCGAAAGGCTCAGTTCTTCCCGCAAACGTATGCAATCCACCAGTAAATTGTTATAAACCAAGGTGCTGAAATCTTCCCAAAGATTGGCAACATGATCCTCGTCAATTCCTCCCAAACTGGCTTTAGGCATGGCAGGAACCCTCACTTTGCAAGCAGTACCATAAAACCGGAAGTTCAAATAATCCTCATCTACATCCGTGACCTCAGGCACAGGCTCCACTGGAGTGGGTTGTGGCTTTGGAGGAGGAAGAGTCACAACTTTCCGATATGGAATCTCAACAGGCTCTACATCGGGTTCGGTAAAATCACTTTCATCCAATATAGGCAAAGGAGGAACCTCAGGCATGTCAAAAGCAGGAAGCATGTTCAAAGGAACCCACTTCTCCCGCAAAAAAGCAGCATATTTGCGGTTGGCACGTGTACGAAAATCATCGTATTGCTGATTCACCCGTTCGTTGAACTCACCGTACTGCTTCATAGCCCGATCTTGAAGAGTAGGTTTTCGTTGTGCATGCAGAGAACCTATCAAAAGCCCTCCACATGCCAACAACAGCATTATTTTATATTTAATCCCCACCGAACACATAAGCCAAAGATATCATCATGGGTTTATCAACTTTCATGGATAGCCCTTCTTCGCTTGAATGTTCCAGCAAACCTTTCGCCACATTAAAACTCATCTGAACACCAAAGATCTGAATACCACCACCAAACTCATAGGACAAATTAAAGCGTTTCTGCAAAGTCCAGTCATCCGAAGCACCATAAATGTGTTCTTCTTTATAGTACGGTTGGTCTTCCCCCTCGGCCGTTGCCGTTATAGAACCTGCCAATCCTACATCCATACTGATGCCACCATTAACGAACAGTGAAAAATTCTTGGCCAGTGTAAAACGATATTCCAAATTGATCGGAATGTACAAGGAGTGTTCCTGATATTTGGCATCATAAGTATAAGAATAGCCCATATCGTCAGTCCCGGTCTGGTCATTACATTTATCAAGGTAATACTCATAAAACAAGCCCGTGCTCATACCAAAACCGTATTTAAATTGAGGCTGAATGCGCACACCGGCTTGAATTCCGGGTATATATTTGTCTTCACCCCAAAAATCGGTATGAAATTCCGCTACATTCTCATCTGGCTGGTTCCATACCCATCTTTTTTGTACATAGCCCACAGAAAGTCCCACTGGACGTACCTTATATTCTTTATCCCACCACCATGTAAAATGATTCTTAGTAGAAAACTTAAAACGATAGTAAATATCCGAGTTATCATTTACTTTAATTCTTTTACGGTGTATTTTAGAACCATAAACCACTTGCAAATCATGGCTACCATAAGACAAGTCGGCCGTATGAGGTGTAGTTCCTACCAAATCATCGTCAACGTAAACATCGGCATCCACATCGCGTCCGGCACGTATAGCTGCAATCTGTACAGATTTATGCTTTACCACCTCCAATTGTATGGTATTGGACATACGTTCATCAAACTTGGCTTCAAACTTATCATACTGTCCATCCAAACGTGCTTCTACCAAATGATATTTCAACTTCAAAGGAAGAGTAAGTGGAGACACACCTACTTCCTGGCCATCTACATAAACCGTAGCACCCGCAGGATAACTGGTTATGGTGAACTGTCGTTCCTTGTAAACTTCTAATTTATAAGAGCGCTGGCTAGCTTCTGAAACTTCAATATCCAATTCATCTACCACGTCATCAAGCTCAGCACGCAACTTGTGTTTTCCATAAGTTACCTGTTTCAAAATACAACCATTACTTTTATTGGCATTCCCCATCCATTGTCCGTCTAAATAGATGTTAGCTCCTTCCGGTTCGGAAAGAATTGTCAAAGTTGTTGTTTCATTATTGGTCAAGTTCAGAGAATATGAGCACAAGCCTTTTAAGTCCAGTTCCATACGGTTTGATTCCCCGAAAATAGGATGCAACACCTGAAACGAAGTACGCACGCCCGAAATCAACAACCACATCTGGCCCGGTGTATTGTCTTTTTGAATCCAACGCACAAACACGCCCTGGTCGGTAATGAACTCCAACTTCCGCATATCCTCGTGAGTAATTTTATCTACATTCAGTTTAACCAATGCATTCTTTACACCATTCTCGTCAGTCTTATCTTCCCGCTTTAACAAATGAGCATCTATATCGCCCCACTCATTGGGATTGGAAGCATCCAGATTGGAAATTTGCTTAAAACTTTCCGGCACCAGTTTTAACTGTGCCTGCATGGGAATAGCCAACATGGCCAACAGAAACAATAAATAGATTTGTCTTCTCATACAATTTATTATGTCTATTTTTTTAATAATTCAACAAAGTACGTGCTGTAAACTCGGGATCTTTTTGTTGTTGCCAAACACGCACTTTAATAACAGGAAGCTCCTCGCGCAAATCCACCAGCAATGTCAAATAACCCGTATCACCATAATTACTGGAATAGTAATCTTGAGACAATTGCATAGCAAAAATACCGTCACGCGTGCCCGACCCCTTAATTACCTCCGTTTCATTAAAACGCAAATTGATATATTCCTTGCTATTGAAGCAATAACGCAAGCGTTCCATATATTGCTGTTTGGAGTACTTGGTATAACGCACTTCATCGGCCGTAGAACCGGGAATCTCGTAATAACCTTCACCTGCAACAGAACCGGGTTTGCGTTGCAATACAACTCCCGAAACAATTAGGGCATCGTCCGAAAACACACTCTCCAAATAATCCAGTCTTCTCAGAGCATAAGCCGTCTGATAGTCCTCCAAAAAAGAGATAATATCCATACGCCAATTTCCTTTCCATTTTTTATCGGCTGTAAGAATGTCATTTTCACTACGACGACTCAAGGCAAAAGCGATGGACTCTATTTGCCGAGTATTGGCGTTAAAACGGAATACGACATCATTAACAAACTGGTGGTTATTACGGAATTTGAACTGCATCGGCAATTTGCGGCAAATGACCGTAGCCCCATATTGCACCATTTGATATTCTTTGGGCACATCCAACAATGAAACATTACCATTATTTATCAATGCATCAAACATTTCATAGCCCACTTCAGTAAAAAGAGGACGCAATGTACCATATTTTTTGCTACGAATTGCGGAAACGATTTGCCCCATTATTTCTGCATAAGGTTGCGGATCAGACACTTCAGCCAGTTGAACACGATTAGTTTCCAAGCCCTGCAAAGTCATTCCATCATTATCGGAAATCAAGCCATTGGTTTCATTTACAGGCTTATTGGTTTGCTGAAGACTTGCCTGCATTACCTCGACCTTAGGAGCCTTCTCCAAAGGAACATGTTTAAGAGCTGCACTAAACTTAGGCAAGTCTACATTATCCATTACTAAAGCCAACTCTTTATCCAGCGATTGAGCCTGCGATTTAAACAAATACTCAATTTTTACCTCCAGTTCATCTATATCCAGTTCTTCTTCAGAAAACTCTGCTACGGCACGACCGTCGGATACAAAAATAGGCCCGATATTCCTCATACCGTTATAAAAGGAAAAAGCAAAACTGTCCATCAACTGATCTTTATAAGACAGTTGCAAATGCACACGCTTTTTCACCCCAGGTTCATCAACTGATTCAATGCGTTGTACTGTAATGCGCGAATCTGCCAACAGAGAATTAATCCGGGCATGCAACCACAATTTAGCGATTTCCTTCCGACCTTGATATTCAAACACGGCAGCATCTCCCATTGGAAGTGTTTGCAACAGGCATAAACTCCACGTATAATAACGTAACGCATCTCCCACCCGGAAGCGTTCTTCATCCCGTATTCCATTATATATAAGGCTTTTAACCTTATTCAGACGGGCATCGAACATTTGTTTTACCGAGTGCTCTGTGACATATACAAAAACTCCAACTTCCGGTTCCTCACCGTACTCAATACGACCTACGTCCTGCAAGGTACCAATAGAAAACGTGGAAAGATTACTATACAATTGTTCATTCTGTCTTTCTTCTCCTTGTTCCACTACATGGGAACTGCTCTGTTCAATGGAAGAAGTTACAAATACATAAATGCTTTCCACCAATTTTTCTAATGCAGCCTTATATGCCTCATCAAAAGTAGAACCTTTGGAAAAACCGTATTTATAAACGGGATTCTCCTGAATGGCCTCAATTTTTTTCTTTACAGCTTTGGGTTGAGCAAGCATAATAGGGGCTACCAACAAAAGACAAGACACCAATCCACCCCGCAACAACCGTATCAGCTTATCATCCATCATTTTTATCCTCTTTATCACTACGTTTTTAATATATTTGCTCCGTTATTCAGCAACAGCACTTTCAGCTTTTTTCTTTTTGGCTTGTGATTCTACCTGTTTTATCAAAGCTTCGGACACTTCTGCATTCAAATTAGCAATACTGATTGCTTGTTGCAAAGCACGTATCTTTACTTCATAATCATCATTCGGATTCAACAAGAAGTTAGTCTGTACTTCATACTTGGAACCAACTTTACGCAACAAAGTATAAGCCTCACGCAATTGGCCGTTAATTCCTATTTTGGAATAAAGAGTAAGATTATCCTTTATTTGCTCCACCGCAGCTTGGGGAATGCCATCAGTCATAGTAGTTAACACACTTTCAATTTCACCTGCTACTTCAGAAGCATAAGCATTCATCGCATTGGCTCGAGCTACTTTCTGTGCATCCAACGCCTTAGCCTGATCTGTTAATGTTATAGGATAACTAATGTAACCTTCCACCCTGATTTTCATCAATGCATCAGTGATAACACCTTCCAACGAACCAATACCAACCAATTCCCAATTTTCCTTTTTCAATCTCTTGGCTTCTTGCTTAGCTTCCTTTTTCACTGCCTTTATCACGGATTTAGATTGCGCTTGAGTCGTCGGAACAACAAACATCAAGAAAGCAAATGCCAATAAGCATACGCTTCCTAACAAATTAAACTTTTTCATAAACATTACTCTTTTATAAAAGTTAAAAAATAGAACATCTATATGCAAAGATATGGATTCCATAAATACATTTCAAAAGAAAACCTAGGCTTTTTAATGGATATAAATCCAAACATTACATACTCTGTACTAGTTTTTTAGCAAGTAAACAGGAGCCCCCAAAATCACCATTCTGCAAATATTTGAACTATTTGGTTAAATTCGTAAATTATTCTGCAATATTCAAACACAAAGAGGTTAATTCAGCCAATCATATGTAAAATAAAATCGGTAAAAAATATTTTAAACGAATACTGAACCTGCATCATTCAAGTTTTCCCAAAATAGGAAGAACACATATTTTGCTAAACTTACAAAAAACAACAAACAACGCATTATACAAAACCGGGTTAAGAAAGATTTCACACACATTTCACCTCCCTTTCAAGAGTTTTTTCTACCTTTACAGCTTGTTGGAGGAAAGTGCCTTCTTTCCGCCACATCCGAGTGTAGAAAAAAAGAAAAAAACAATATATATAATGACTCACAAATGGAATTATCAACCCATTACACCCGAACAGGCAGAGACAAGCCAGACATTGGCCCAGGAATTAGGGATTAGCCCGATACTTGGACAACTTTTGGTACAACGGGGAATAACGAAGGCGGTTGACGCCAAGAAGTTTTTCCGCCCGCAATTGCCCGACCTGCACGATCCGTTCCTGATGAACGACATGGATATTGCAGTAGAACGTCTGAATAAGGCTATGGGAAAGAAAGAGCGTATTCTGATTTATGGAGATTATGATGTAGACGGAACTACCGCCGTAGCACTAGTCTACAAGTTTATCCAACAGTTCTATTCGAACTTGGATTATTACATACCCGACCGCTATAACGAAGGGTATGGCATTTCTAAAAAAGGAGTGGACTACGCCGCTGAAACCGGTGTGGGACTGATTATTGTACTCGATTGCGGCATCAAAGCAGTGGAGGAAATAACGTATGCCAAAGAGAAAGGTATTGATTTTATCATCTGTGACCACCACGTGCCGGATGACATCCTTCCTCCTGCCGTAGCCATCCTAAACGCCAAACGTCCGGACAATACGTATCCGTACACACACCTTTCGGGCTGCGGTGTCGGTTTCAAGTTCATGCAGGCATTTGCTATCAGCAACGGTATCGAGTTTCATCACTTGATTCCTCTGCTCGATCTGGTAGCGGTAAGTATCGCTTCGGACATCGTGCCGATTATGGGCGAGAACCGTATTCTTGCTTTTCACGGACTGAAACAGCTGAACAGTAATCCGAGTGTGGGAATGAAAGCAATTATTGACGTCTGCGGACTCTCCGAACGGGAAATCACTGTCAGCGATATCGTGTTCAAAATCGGACCGCGCATCAACGCATCGGGA
>ERZ779669.1455-NODE-1455-length-10784-cov-6.691956_pt1 | contig 10784 bp, 4 predicted proteins | sample MGYA00511372_ERZ779669 | MGnify/ENA primary metagenome ERZ779669 (study PRJEB29588, sample SAMEA1967891) | human gut metagenome | biome: human gut; feature: human-associated habitat; material: faeces | place: Denmark | collected 2008/2010 ... | reverse complement strand
GTGGTGCGAAATAGCCCATTTCAGGGTGCGATATGGTGCTTTTCAGCCTCCGAAATGGGCTTTATTGCAAGCCGAAATGGTGCATATTGCAATGCGAGGAAATGTCCTTTAAACATAAATCGTTGATGTTCAATATATTATAAAAACCTCTCATAATCCACGTATTTGCGCCCGAAGGAAAGTCAGTCCGCAAATACGCGCTTATTTTTGGGGGTATATCGGGAAACCCGGAGGGAAAAATCAGAATCCGGTTACAATTTGAAAGCGGGGCATATTGTTCTCGTTTCAGCAGCGGGAAACAACGCTGTCTGTGACCGGAACCACGTTATTCTTATTTAATCCTATTATCATTGAATATATTTTGGACTTTCTTTGTTTTATGGTGGAGTGGCGGGAAATGTGTATGACTGACGAAAGGCGGCGTGCAGAAACAGGAAGAAGAGTTTCGGACACATGGAGAAAACACGAAAAAAGCCATGTCGCCAACCTTTTTATCGGTTGCGACATGGCCTGAATGTTGTTATGTATTGAGGTCCCGCGCGGCAATAGAACACGGTGTGCTTTGCGGAACCTCGGTTGTGATGTCATCTTACGAGCACCTTGCGCACCGTCTCGCCGCACTTGACGATGTATGCTCCCGGCTCTATCGGGAACGAAGTACTGCCCTCCACGGTGCCGAGCTGTCTTACGGTGCGTCCTGACATGTCGAACACGCTCACGGTGCATGCCTCTGCAGTAGATATGTTTATATGTCCGGCGGTGGCTGTGATGGTTGTTCCGTCGGCAGTCACGGCGTTGCCGATACCTGTGTTGGTGTCAACATAGATGGTGTTGGACCAGTCGGAATAGTAATAGAATAACACACCGTTGTTTATTGACATGACGGAGTAGTTGAATTTCTCTTCTTGAGTAGAGTTGGGAGTCTCAATGTATAAACCGTTATTGTAGGTTGTGCAATGATTATAAGTGCGTGTAAACACGGTGCCGGCCTCCATTTCCTGAGTTATCTTTATGTCGTCGATGAACACCATGCCGAGTGCACCTTGTTTGCCTTCAGGCTCCATGAAACTTATGTAGATAGTGTAGTTGTTGCTTTCTCCGAGTTCCAACTCGTATGATGTCATTTCTTCGTTTATTTCTACGTATTGTACGTTATTGAATTCTAAATATTCAGTTACAGGGTCAACATCGTAAAGTATCACTTGCAGTCTTGTCCCCGGAGCGCAGTTGACCGCCATCGTCGAGAGATTTATCTTTATCTTACCGGGATTTGCCGTGCTGACTTTATAGTATGGAGTCATGATTGTGGACATATTGTATTCTTGGGTTTGGTAATAGCCGCTGAGTCCTATCATGCCGTCCGCAATAAAACTATAAAGTCCTGCCCAGTCCGGATATTTTGTGTATTGGTCAAACCGATAGATATCGTTGTTATAAATAGGATTTTCTACTGTTCCTACATTTATTATATTATCGAAGTTCTCGTCTGCTATGACGAATGTCCCTGACTGCGGTATTGTATATTCGGATCTGACGCGCAGCTCATATTGTGTGGCGTTTTCCACGCTGTTCCAGTTGGCTCTGAATCCGTCCTTGCTCACCTCTGTGGCCTCTGTAGCCACGGGCGAATCCATATCCATTACGGGATTTATGGCAGCTACGACGTTTGACTCGGCTGAGGTGTGAACCCCGTCGGTTGCCTGTACGGAGTAATAATAGAGTTTTCCGGGCTGCAGTCCGCCCACCGTCAAGCTGGTATTGGTTGTCTCAATGTCTTTATATACATACTGCGGCTGGTTGTCGGAGAAGTAGAACACGTCGAGCAGATAATATGTAGCTTTGTTTACGGCTATCCAGTTGGCGGTGAATCCTGCGTCTGTGATGTCGGTGGCGTCCATTACTGCCGGTTTGCTTATCTCCGGATTATCTTTCTGGGTTATTCTGATGTTGTCGATAAATATCGGCGCATCGGCACCTATCTGTATTGTACTTTCTCTGCCGCCTAATTCGCGGAATGGGATTGTAATTGTTTGCCATGTCTCATTGCAGCTTGCATACATTCTTTCCGGATATCCATAAATAGTTTGACTGTATATAGTTACAGTGGCTTGTACATACTGCGCCCGGCATGAGAACTCGACATTGAAGTTACCGTTGTCGGCAGAAAGATCGATAAATGGCGTCATGATAAATGATCTGTTGCCTGTTGAAAGGAAACAGCATCCTCCTGCCTGATAGATATCGGTCCCGTACCATCCGCCCGTATTGGTATAGTCAGGTATTACATTGCTGCCGTCTGTTATGACAGTGTTCATGTCGGGTGCATCCTCAGAGCCTGACGTGAACCTGCTGAAGTCCTCGCTTAATACGACAATATCAGTTCCTTCTGCCTTCATAGGCGTCAGTCTTCTGTCGTTCGTCGCGTTCATGAAATATGGAAGTGTGAGGTGGCTTCCCGTCGTTGGTTTTACGGCAGGCATCATTACCTGTTGTTTTATGGTCTTTATGCGGTCATTGTTGTCTGCATGCGTGCATGGCGATACGAGTAGTAAACCTAAGACCAGTGACTTTAACAGCTTTTGGGGTTTTAATGTCTTCATGTTGTTGATGGAGTTTTGTTTAAGTGTTGTTCTCTTCATATAAGCGTTGCCGTTGCTTGCAACGCTCACGAGATGACCCCATTCCCGGGTGAGTTCGGTTTAAGGCTTCCGCCTTCATTGTGATGGTAGGCAATCATTGTTGCCGATGCAGGATATTGTTTATACGGCAGTTATGCCGGCTGTTATTGCAATGAAGGTTTGTCTGCCGGTGTGTGACTGTGTCGTCGCGTGGTCTTCCGGCTTGGTTGTAATATATATTGCAAATATAGTGAAAGGTGAGAGCAGAGGCAAAGCGGGAAAACGAAGTTTTACCGTACTGATCTATGCCGAGCCGCATCCTATATTATGCAAATATAGTGAAAGGTGAGAGCAGAGGCAAAGCGGGAAAACGAGGTTTTACCGTACAGGTCTATGCCGAGCCGCATCCTATATTATGCAAATATAGTGATTAATGGTAAAAATCAGAAGTTTTTTGTTCAATATTTTCTTTATTGTTCTTCGGTGAGAGCTGTGACGTGTAGGTGGAAGAGTATTAATGCGTAGCGTTTATATGGTGGAAAGTGTGTGTAAGGTATGTAGTGTAAACAAGAAAGCCATATCACGTCCCGATAAAGGGAAATGATATGGCTTTCTTATGTTTATTGTTCAGTGCAGCGCGGCCGTTGTTTTCGGCATGCGGAGCACTGAGCGGGTGTATTCATATTTATCTTACGAGCACCTTGCGCACTGTTTCGCCGCACTTCACGATGTATGCTCCCGGCTCTATCGGGAACGAGGTGCTGCCCTCCACGGCGTCGAATTGTCTTACGGTGCGTCCTGACATGTCGAACACACTTACTGCGCATGCCTCTGTAGTAGATATGTTTATCTGTCCGGCAGAAGCTGTGATGGTTGTTCCGTCGGCAGTCACGGCGTTGCCGATGCCTGTGTTGGTGTCAACTATAACCACGTTGGACGGTTCAGAATATACATAGTCGTCTGTTCCGTTGCTTACGGCTGTGACGTAGTAGTAGAAGTTCTCGCCGTCGGGAGAGTCGGGTGTCTCAATATAGAAACTGTTGTTGTAGGCTGTGTCGTACCTGTAGATGCGCGACAGAGTTGTGCCTGCCTCCATCTCCTGAGTTATCTTCACGTCGTCGATGAACACCATACCGGTTGTGCCGTAGGTGTCGTTGGGGTCGCTGAAGCCTATGGCGATGTAATAGTAGTTGCTTGTACCGAGGTCGAAATCATATGACGTCATCTCGTTGCTGAGAGTTACAAATTGCCAGCCGTTGCCTAATATGTCGCCTGTTTCGGCATCGACGAGTGCCACTCCGAGCCTTGTTCCGTTGGTACAGTTGACCATCTGTGCAGAGATGGTGGCTTTAATCTCTCCCGGATTGGCTGTGCTGACCTGATAGAGCGGACTGTAGAGCATAGAGTAGCTGCCCATCATGGCATAGTAGTTCTTGAGACCAATCATGCCGTTTGCGAGCAGTGTGGTGATGCCCAGCCAGTCGGGATGCTCTGTGTATTGGTCGAGCGAACATTCAATGGAGTTGTACTCGGGAGCGTTTATCGTTCCGCTTGTCACCTTGTCGAATGTCTCGTCGTCGAGAACGAATGTTCCTGACTGCGGAACTTTATACTCAGACACGGTGGTTAGGCTGTAGTATGCGGCGCTGTCCACGCTGTTCCAGTTGGCGCGGAATCCGTCCTTGCTCACTTCTGTAGCCGCTGTCGCTACCGGTGTATCGAGATCCTGCACGGGCTTAATGGCAGCCATGATGGCCGACTCGTCGGATGTGAGCGTGCCGTCGGTTGCCTGTACTGAGTAATAGTAGAGGCGTCCGGCCTGCAGACCGCTAACGGGCTCGCTGGTGTTGGTGGTCTGGTAGTCCTTGATAACATACTGCGGCTGGTTGTCTGAGAAGTAGAACACGTCGAGCAGATAGGCCGTCGCGGTGGTCACAGTCTGCCAGTTGGCGGTAAAGCTGTTGTCGGTGACGTCGGTGGCATCCATTATCACCGGAGCGCTGATGGTGGATACTGTCTCAGAACTTTCCTTCTGAGTTATCGTGATGTCGTCGATGAATATCGGCGCGTCACCGTAGAACTGTATCACAGTCTGCGAACCGCCGTATCCGTTGAAGGTAGCCACGCCTGTTTTCCAGTTCTCGTCGCAGCTGGCTTTCATTCCGTGCGGTTGCGGTCCGCCGTATGTCTGACTGAAGATATAGACATTGGCGCTGCCCGACTGTGCCCTGTATGAGAACTGGATCTCGAAGTTTCCATTGTCGGCGGAGAGGTCGATGGAAGGTGTCATGAGCAGTGCCTCTGTGCCGTCGGCAAGGAAACAGCATCCTCCTGCCTGATAGATGTTCACTCCGCTCCATCCGTATGTGTTGATGTAGTCCTGCATTATCTCGCCGTCGCTCGTAGTGATGTTTGTCATGTCGGGTGCGTCCTCGGAGCCGGCTGTGAACTTGCTGAAGTCCTCGCTGAGCACAACGGTCGTTGTCTCGCCCGCCTTCATCGGCGCACGCAGACGTGTGTCGGCTGTGGTTGTCATTGCTGCCGGAAGCGTGATGCGGCTTTTCTTTATCGGGTTCACTGCATGCAGCTTTGCCGGACGCTTGGCGCTCCATACGCGGTTGCCGTTGTCGGCTTGCGCGCATGGTGAGATAAGTAATAAGCCTAATACCACTGACGGTAACAGGTTTGTTGCTTTTGATAAGTTCATTTTGTTGTTATCGTTTTTATCTAATTATTATTTTCTTTATGTAAGTGTTGCTGTCGCAGTCAACCTTAACTATATATACACCCTTTCCAGCTATGTTCAGCTTAAGGCTTCCGCCCTCGGTCTGACCTTCGGCAACCATTGTTCCCGATGCTGAATATACGGATACGGCAGCCTTTCCGGCTGTTCTGACGGTTACGGTCTGTCCTTCGGTTTCAACAGTTGTGGCGTCGGTTGATGCGTTGTCGATGCCTGTGGCCAGGACATAGATGGAACGCTCGACCGGTGACGACTCGTTGTTGCCCTCGTAAAGACAAACCACGCTATACTTGTTGATGCCTTTCTTGACAGTTCCGTCGATGAATGTGCGGGTTGTTGTGAATCCGATGTATTCGTCGTTGCGATAGACATTGAATCCGAGCGGGTATTCGGCGTCAGTCGTAGGATTGTAATTCTCGTCGAAGTCTGGCGTCTGTCCCGGTACGAAAGTGTCTTTTGCAGTCGTGGGTTCGAGCGTAGCCTTCATCAACGGATTGAGCTGTATGATGTCGTCGCGCCATACACCTTCTAATAGTACGAGGTTACCGAGTCCCAGAGTGTAGGTGTCGCCGTCGCAGATGATGCGGAATCCGCCGTCGGATGTGTTGCCGTAAACGCCAATCATGTAGTCGTAGCCGGGCTCGATGACTGTAGGCGTGTCAAACTCCTTGACACACCAGTTGCCCGATCCGTACTCGGTGATGTCGCGTTCGTTTACAATCTGCATGTCGTCTGTGCCTGCTGCTGCGCGCCATACTCTTATCTTATAGCTTGTGGTGCGTTGCGATGAGAACGGGAAGAAGCCTATACCGGTGATGGCGTAGCCGTTGTATGCGCGGAGATCTTTCTCGTTGAAGCGCTGCGCGAAGTCGGTTTCGTTCGAATAGATATACTGATATACGACGTCGCTGTAGTTGAGGTTCGAGTGCGAGAGGTCAGGGTTCATCTTCCATGTCACCTCAACGCCGTTGCTTGTCTCGGTTGTCGAGAGCGACTCTATGCGGTTCTCGGGCAGTCTGACGGTTGCCTCGGCAAACGGAGATACGAGTCCGTTATCATAAACCACATCCACTTTGTAATCTATTATTATGCTTCCCGGATTGTTGTCTACATAGGTCAGCTCCTGTGTTGAGGTGAGGAGTATGCCGTCTCTGAATATCCGGTATTTCTTCACTCCGTCGGCTTCAGGTGCTTCCCATTCGAGAGTCACCACGCCACGCTTTGCCTTTGCCGTGAAGTTTCTGACCATGGCGGGAGCCGCCTCGGCCGTGAAGTCGAACGAAATCTTGCCGTCGGTCTCGCTGATGTTGTTCAGAGAGAAGTATGAATACTTGCCGTCGTTGGAGTGGGTAGACGGAATTGTGACATCAGACCATGTCGTCTTGCCTGTCGATCCGGGGAAAGGCGCACCTGCCGAATTGATGTCGCCGTAGGATTGCGGGCTGTCGTAAGGGTCGGATGTGGCTGAAGCGCACACTGTGTAGAGGCCCTGCTGATAGTCGCAGTTCACGGTGTTGAGGTCGGCGGTGGCGTTTATACGGTTCTCGTCAACATGATAGACGATGAGTCCGTGCCCCGGAAGCTCCTTGTCGAACTTCTGCACCTGGCGGTTCTCAAGTACGAAATAGTCGCCCTCACGCTGTGTTTTCACCACATATCCCACAGGTTCGTCGGTTGCGGCAGGCATGTCGGTTATGGATGTCGTGGCGTCGAGCACCTTGGGTTCAACCCATCCGAACTGCATCTTCTGCCACATGTTGAGGCTTGAAGGCGTGTCGCCCGGCAGGTTATGCTCGTTCCATATACCGTCGGCCATGAGGTCCCAGATGCCGGTTCCGTTGTAGTAGCCGTTCTCCTCGTAGTCGGTGTCGTAGTAGTCGGGCGCACCGAGGTTGTGTCCGAACTCGTGACAAAGCACTCCGACAGTCGTCATTTGTGTGCCATACTGCGAGTTGCTTATGAGAATTTCGGGCTGTATGGTGTATTTCTTCACGCGGATGTCGCCATACATCTGGTCGAGAAGCTCGCCGCTGTGCGACCATATATCCGCCGTGTTACCGCTCACTTCCTGTCCCATTCCCTGGTGGATGATGGAAAGTCCGTCGAGTTCGCCGTCACCGTCGTTGTCAAACTGTGTGATGTCGAGGTTAGGATCGACAAGTGCGAGAGCGTCGCGTATGAGGTCGGTCATGTCCTCTGTGCTGTAGAGTGACTTCTGTCGTGGCAGCTGCAGCCATCCTACGACAGTTGTCTCTATGTCCAGTTTGCCGTAGGATGTCTCCAGATAGTAGTCGCGGAAACTGCCTGTGCCGTTGTAGTTCTCGGCGTTCATGAGCTCGCGGAACTTGTCTGCGTCGAACAGAGGTTTGGTGTCGGCAAAGTTGACGAGCAGCATGAGCAGCTTGCGCTTGCCCGTAAGCGGGAATGTACCGTTGATCTGTAATGATTTCTTCGGTCCGGTGGTGCCGAATACAGCACCGTCAGCCTTCATCAGTTCATTGCGTCTCAGCAGTCGTGCCCTTGCCGGAGCCTGTCTGTCGTCGCCGGTGTATTTCTGTCCTGCTACGATTGTGTCGTTGTCGTCCTTCGTAGCGTAGCATAGGAATCCCTTATCCGATTTCTTCAACACATATCCGTCGGCCGATTCGAGCCAGTGGCTGTACTCGTCGCCTCGTATGTGATAAGCGACCGTCGTGCCGTCGGGTTGTGTGAATTTAACAAGTTTCGGATATGCCGGCACACAGAAGGCCGGCATATCCGAAATAGAGATAAGGCATAATGATGTAATAAGAATTCTGAAAAATCTCATGCCTATATTGTTACTTTAAAATCTTTACGCTTTCGTTTCCAGCGTTGATGACATAGATGCCATTGCTCCATCCGCTTGCAGGAATGACAACCTCGCCACCGCGAGCCTTGCCGTTGAATACCTGTACGCCTGATACGCTGTAAACTCTTACGCTCTCGCCGTCAGACAATCCGCTCACGCGATAGTTCTCGCCGTCGGCAGATATCTCAATCTCCATGTTGCCTGTTGTCGTTGTTCCGATTGCGTCGGCAATCTTCTGATGGAACTTAACCCACGGCATTACGCTGAAGCTGTAGCCTGTCAGTTCAGAGCTGAACTCGTCGGCTCTACACCAGTTGCCGTCAACAACGTAGTCGCTTCCAGGCAGAGCCTTCTCTGGCTTGACATAGAATGTAGTCTGTTTGTTGGCGTGCTTTCTTGTGTCGAATCCTATCCATGTGCGGTAGTTTCTCTCCTGTGTCTCATCGTAGAGGTCGAGCTCGTCGAATTCGAATGCCACATAGAATGTACCGCTCACATTAATCGGTTCGTCAAAGCTGATAGACTGTCTTACCGGCTGATAATATCCGCTGTCGCCGAATGTGTTGATGAGCTTTTCGGTCTTCGAGCCGAGCGGGTGCTCAGTGTCCGGTTTGCCGTCTTTGTCAGGATAGATGACGACGGTGTATGTCTTTTCCTTATCGTTGATGCTGCCTTCGCCTATGTCGTTGATGAACAGGTTGTACATACTTGTGAGTATAGACAGCGACGAAATGTCGAGTGTCACGTCAGAAGGCATCTCGAAGCGCTCGGCTATTGAGCGGTAGTACGGGTTCACTCCGACTGCGTAGTCGTAGTATATCTCGTATGTATCCGCCTCCTTCACGTTGCCGTTCTCGTCGAATGCAGGCAGGTCGCTCTGCTGGAATATCTTGTCTGTTGACTCAGATGTAGTAGTGAAAGCGTCGTCGGTGTCTGCATCAAGGTCGTAAACCTCTGTTCTGAATACCTGTGTGCTCTCTGTTGTTCCACCTTCGTTTGTAGCCTGGAGCGTTATTGTGTAGGTTCCTGATGCCGGGAATAATATTTCCGGTTCGGCAGCCTGGTCGTCGGATATCACAGCTCCGTTGTCGGCAGTCCATTTGTAAGAATCTGCGTCGGTGCTCAAATTGACGAGTTTCACCTTCTGATCCTTGAATACGAACGGTGAACCGTTGAAGATGGAGTTGAGCGTATTGCCTACATAGAAGAGTGCGGTAGGCGGCAGCACATCGTCCTTTTCTATGACAGAGAAGTTGTCTATCGCGATGTTTCCGTCGCCGGCTTCAGCCGAGCATGCGTACATGGCGAAGCAGTATTTGCCGTCTTCAGCCGGAGTGAAGTCTTTCTCTATCTTCATCCAGTCTGTTACAGGTGTATTGATTATTTCCTCAAGCACTGTTGTCTGTGCGTCAGACTCCTGTGCGTTTCCTGCTGTGAGCTTGAACGACGGGTTCACGTTGCCGCTTCCCGGCATGTAGAGATACATTGATACGGTGTATGTCTGTCCGCCCTTCATGTCGAGCATCGGCGAGTAAGCTATGTCCTGTCTGCCCGGCAGAGCCGAAGGCTGAGTCAGCATATAGTATTCGCCCGATACTGCCGGTTTGTCTTTTATGGCAGCAGTGATCCACGGTGTCTCGCCTGTGCTTGCCCATCCCATAGGCAGGTATTCCTGTCCTGAATAGTGCGTAGCGTCGTCGTAGGTCTCTACATACGGTATCTCGGCCTTCCATGAAGGTTCCTCACCGCTTCCGCTCTCGGCTACAGAGAATGTGTCGAAGAATACATCGCCTGCTGAAGCCAGTACAGAGTTGCACCAGAGTCCGAAGCAATATTGTCCGTCGGTCTCAGGAGTGAACTTAACGGTTACTTCCTTCCAGTCGCAATCGCCCTCTTCTGCGGCAAGCTCATATATCTGAGCGTCAGCCACCTGAGCAAGTCCTGCGGTAATCTTATATCCCGGATTGCGTCCGTTCTGTGCGGCGTTCATCATCTTTACCTATACGGTCATGGTATATTCCACGCCACCCTTCATCTCGAACATCGGCGAGAATGCCACGTCGGCACGGTTGCTTCCCTGCGGATAGCCCGATACGAGAGCGTTAGAACCGCTCTGTGCCTGAACTCCGTACCAGTCGGATGTAGGATAAGTAGCGAATGGTGCTGTGCCTTCGCTTGTCCATCCTGCCGGGAGTTGTTCTTCTGCTGTAGTGTCGAAATTCTCAGAGTAAGGCAGTTCCTTATTAGGATCAACAGGCTCCTCCACGGTTTCTTCCTCTGTTACGGAGAATGTATCAAAATATACATCGCCTGCTGTAGAGAGCACAGAGTTGCACCAGAGTCCGAAGCAATACTGTCCGTCAGTCTCCGGAGTGAATGTCACGGTGACTTCCTTCCAGTCGCATTCGCCTTCCTCGGCAGCAAGCTCAACGGTCTGTGCCTCAGTCGTCTGCGCGTTTCCGGCAGTAATCTTATATCCCGGATTGCGTCCGTTCTGTGAGCCGTTGGTTGTCATCACCCATACGGTCATTGTGTACTTAACGCCGGCCTTCATCTCGAACATCGGCGAGAAAGCCACGTCGGCGCGGTTGCC
>ERZ779669.1450-NODE-1450-length-10815-cov-3.278253_pt1 | contig 10815 bp, 9 predicted proteins | sample MGYA00511372_ERZ779669 | MGnify/ENA primary metagenome ERZ779669 (study PRJEB29588, sample SAMEA1967891) | human gut metagenome | biome: human gut; feature: human-associated habitat; material: faeces | place: Denmark | collected 2008/2010 ... | reverse complement strand
CGGCCGCTACGCTGAGCCAATACCAGCTTGCCAATGAAGACAGTGAGACGTTCACCACGACCAATCTGGCTGAGGACAATGTGTTCGAATTGGCTGCCACGTCAGGTAATGCAGCCCGTTTGGACTACATCCGGGTGAGCTATCCGCGCCGCTTGACCGTATCGGCCACACCTTACGTATTCACTCGGCCAACTGCCAGTGCTGTCACGTTCCGCATTGACGGAGCTACCGCAGATACCCACCTGTGGCGCATTGGCCGGGCAGGAGATCCGACAGCCGAAGTACCTGTCCAGTTTTCGGAAGGCACATTGACTGCCACCGTGGCCGATGCAAGTCGCCGCTACATTGCTTTTAACGCTTCGGCAACCTATCCTTCACCGACAGTGGTGGGCGAGGTGGACAACCAGAATCTTCATGCCGACCGCAACATCGACATGGTAATTATCGTGCCGGCCAGCGGCGCGTTGACAACCGAAGCCGAGCGACTGGCCGAGGCGCATCGCAGCGTTCAGGGACTGAATGTGAAGGTGGTGCGTGCAGACCATATATATAATGAGTTTTCGTCCGGAACGCCTGACGCTACTGCCTATCGTCGCTATCTCAAAATGCTCTATGACCGGGCCGACACAGACAGCCTGCCACGTTTCCTCCTGTTTTTCGGCGACTGTCTGTGGGACAACCGTACCGTCACGCCGGATGTCAGAGACTATAATCCAGACGACTATCTCCTTGCGTATGAAAGTGATAATTCCGTGCATGAAATCAATTGCTATGTGACGGACGACTATTACGGTATGCTCGATGACGGCGAAGGGGAAAACATCCTGCGCGAGAAGATGGATTTGGCCGTGGGGCGCTTCCCATGTCATACAGCCGACGACGCCCGCATCCTTGTCGACAAATCCATTGCCTATCTGCGCAACGAGCAAGTCGGCTCATGGAAGAACCAGATTTGTTTCATGGCTGACGACGGCGACAGCAATTTGCATATGGAGGATGCGGATGCAACGATCAGTAGCATGGGTGATTTGGCGGATAATTTTGCCGTACAGCATATTTATTGGGATGCTTATCCGCGTGAAGCTTCGTTGACCGGTTACAGCTATCCTCAGGTCGAAGAGCGAATCCATCGCTTGATGAACAGTGGCGCATTGGTGATGAACTACACCGGGCACGGCGATCCCGTGCAACTCTCGGTCGAGGCTCCAGTAGGCATCAACGATTTCCGCGAAGCCCGCTCCCCGAATCTTCCCTTGTGGGTGACCGCATCATGCGAGGTTATCCCGTACGACGACATAGAAGATAATATCGGTCGTGCAGGTATGCTTAACGCCGATGGTGGAGGAATTGCTTTTGTTTGTGCTGCCCGCACTGTGTATTCAGACCGTAACCGCGCGTTCAACAGCGCCTTTATGCGCTATCTCATGACGCCTGCTGAAGACGGCAGTCGTTGCACTTTCGGCGAAGCCCTGATGCAGGCGAAAAACCGTTTGGTCGAAACGTCGGATCGGACGTCGAACCGTGTCAAGTTCGCCCTGACGGGCAATCCCGCCCTGCCGCTGGGCGCACCGACACTCGACGCCGTCATCGATAGTATCGATGGGCATGCCCTTTCGGCTTCGGACGGTGGAAATATGCAGTTGCGTGCCGGGAGCTTGGTGCGGTTCAGCGGTCGTGTCCTCTCGTCCGACGGACAAACCCACGAGGGTTTCAACGGCATTGTCAGCGCCACGGTGTATGACCGCGAGGAAACCATTACGTGCCGCAACAATCCTGGCGACGACATCGAGCCTCACCAGTATTCCGAACGGACAAAAGTCTTGTATGAAGGCAGCGACAGTGCGCGCTGTGGCCGCTTCTCGTTTGTTATGCGGGTTCCTGTTGATATCAGCTACTCGTCCGCTCCGGGGCGCGTCCTACTTTATGCCGTCAATACCGACCATACGCAGGAGGCCAATGGCTCGAATTCGCATTTCTTCTTCGACGGAACTTCCGACGACTTGTCCGGCGACACCCTTGGCCCTGACGTTTATGTCTATTTGAACCGCGAAGATTTTCCTGACGGAGGACGGGTGGGGACGACACCCACTTTCTTTGCGCAAATCGCAGATTCGAGCGGCGTGAACACCACAGGCAACGGCGTCGGGCATGATTTGGAACTGACGCTCACCGGGCCGACTTCGGGCAGCTATGTCCTGAACGATTATTTCAGCTACAATCTTGGCTCAGCTACGGAAGGTGTGGTTTCTTATACACTGCCGGAACTCGAGGAGGGACATTATCGTTTGCAGTTCCGGGCGTGGGACATTCTCAATCACCCCACCACCAAAACGCTGAACTTTGTGGTCGTTAATGGACTTCCCCCGCAACTCAGTGTCCGCGCTACTGAGAATCCGGCTCGTTCGTCCACCACTTTTGTCCTGAGTTTTGACACTCCGGGAGCTGAGGGCACTTTTGCGGTCGACCTCTATGACATGTCGGGCCGCCATGTCTGGACGCAGTCTGTGACGGGTGCCATGTCGTCAGCAGGAATTTCCATACCCATGGGTGTTGGCGGTGGCCTGGACGCGACGGTTGGCGGCGGCGTCTACCTTTACCGAGGCCGTGCCACAGTGGCTGGCGTGACATATACGACGGAAGCCGAGAAATTGATAGTACTCAAACAATAAAAGCCTATACCCCGAGTTTATAAAATATATGAGAATTTTCCCTAAGATACTCCTGACCTTGACCGGCGTGACGACTGCTGCCTCTGTCGCTGCCGATGAGAAAGACGTATTCAATCCCATCGTGACTTCTGTCATTTCGCAGAGCATTGCGCCCGACGCGCGTGCCGGCGGTATCGGTGACGTGGGTGCTGCCACTGACCCTGATGTCAATTCGCAGGCATGGAACCCGGCCAAATACCCGTTTTGTATCAGTCGCGCAGGCGTAGCCATTAACTACACCCCGTGGCTGCGTTCCATAGTCAACGACATCAACCTTGCCTACATGGCAGGCTATTACCGCATTGGCGACTATCAGGCGATTAGTGCTTCCGTCCGTTATTTCTCGTTAGGTTCGGTGTCTACGTCGGACGACATGATGACCATCAAACCCTACGAATTGGGGGTAGACGTGGCTTATTCGCGCATGTTGAGCGAGACTTTCTCGGCCGCCGTCGCCTTGCGCTACATGTATTCCGACATGTCAGGGCACTACGATGAACGAGTGACCGCCGGTTCTGCTTTTGCAGCCGACATTGCTTGCTACTACAACAATTATGTCATGATGGGTAACCGCGAGTGCCAGATAGCTTTTGGCGTCAACATCAGCAACGTCGGCAGCAAAATCAATTATGGCGAGGACTACTCCTATTTCATTCCAACCAACCTCCGCGTCGGCCTGAACTACATGATACCGCTGAATGAGTTCAACCGCATTTCGTTCAGTGCTGACGCCAACAAACTGCTCGTACCCTCAAAACCCATTCAGAATGACGACGAGAAAGAAGAGGAAGAGGACTTCCAGAACCGTGTGCAGCAGGAGTACTACGACGTTTCGTCCATCTCCGGCATTTTCAAGAGTTTCAGCGATTCGCCCAACGGCTTCAAGGGTGAGCTCGAAGAAATCCAATGGAGTGTCGGTGCGGAGTACACCTATAATGACAAGTTCACCGTCAGGGCAGGTTATCACCACGAGAGTGAAAGTCAAGGTAACCGTAAGTATTTCACCTTTGGTGCAGGCTTCCGCATGAGTGTGTTTTCGATAGATGCAGGTTATGTCTGGTCGACCGCAGCCAGCAACCCGCTCGATCAGACGTTGCGCGTGTCGCTCGCTTTTGACTTTGACGGTATCAAGGACCTGTTCAGCGGCCGTCGTTAACTCGATAAGAAAAACGGAATGAAGATCAGAACTGGTTTTGGCTTCGACGTGCACCGTCTTGTTCCCGGTCGCGAGTTATGGCTCGGCGGCGTGCGCATCGAACATGAGTTCGGCCTTCTCGGCCACAGTGATGCCGACGTGCTCATCCATGCTATCTGCGATGCCCTTCTCGGTGCTGCCGCCTTGCGCGACATCGGTTATCATTTTCCCGACACCAGTGCCGACTATGCGGGTATTGACAGCAAGGTTCTCCTGCGGCGGACGGTCGACTTGCTTGCCGATCGTGGTTATGCAATCGGGAATATCGATGCCACAGTCTGTGCTGAGCGTCCCAAACTCAATCCCCACATCGAGCGGATGCGTGCTTGTTTGGCTGAGGTGATTGGGGTGGATGTCGACGACGTTTCGGTGAAAGCCACCACCACCGAACATCTCGGATTCACGGGGCGCGAGGAAGGCATTTCAGCCTATGCCGTAGTGCTCATAGAGCGACGGTGAATTCCATCGGGATTTTTACAAAGCCATGTTTGGCAGGCCTCCTGTCCGCGTGGCTTTTTTTGTGTACTTGCAGGATGGACGGTTTGTGCATGTCGGCGTGGCGCCGTCAAAGTGGGGCGAGAGACTGGCCGCATGGTAAGCAGAAGTCCGCGCACCGACTGACGGATTTTGTTCTTACAATCGGAAAAATTATTTTACGGTACAACGCGAACTTTGTTGTGCAGCCCGTGAATTCTGTCAGCCTGTTTGGACTTTCTGTCAGCCGTCTAAAAAATCCTGTCAGCCGTTCCGTTACGACAAATGGCCGGATTGTGGTCCGGGCATAACTTCTCTTATCGTGGAGGAGTGGGGACGTCCGTAGCAGCTCTTCTGTCGTCCGGACGCGGGAAGAAGTCGAAGACTTGGGGCATATCTGCAAGCGAAATCGCAGGATATCTGGATTTTGTAACAGGCCGTTCCGTCTCCGTATCGTATGAATGAAAGAAACTTGATAATTTATAGCAATGTGTATGAAACGAAAACTGATTTCAGCTTGTTTAGGTGCAGGTGTGATGGCTGTTTTGAGCCTGTTTACACAACGCGCCGCAGCCGCTTGTGTCCTCTCGGATGCTGACACTCTGACACTCATGACATACAACGTGCGTAACGCCAATGGGCTCGACGGTGTGCAGAGCGTGGAACGCGTGGCTGCCGTGATCCGGAAAAGTGCTCCTGATGTCGTGGCGGTGCAGGAACTGGACAGCGCAACGGCGCGTGCCAAGGGGGCATACATCCTTGGTAAGCTGGCTGCCGCTACGGGTATGACTGCGACTTATGGTCCTGCCATCTCGTTCGACGGTGGGAAATACGGTCTCGGTCTGCTCAGCAGGCAGCGTCCCCTTTCCGTGCGTCGCGTGGCCTTGCCAGGTCGTGAGGAACGTCGGACGATGCTCCTTGTGGAGTTTCCGGATTATGCCGTGGCTTGCATCCATTTTTCGCTCACCGAAGCCGACCGTATGGCTTCGTTGCCCCTTGTCCGCGAGGCTGTCGTTGGCTTGAAGGACAAAACGGTGTTCATCGCAGGCGACTGGAATGCTACACCTGGGAGTGATTTTATCAAAGGCATTGAGGAAGACTTCGTCCTGCTTACTCGTTCGGACGAGGCCTCATATCCGGCCGACGCTCCTGAAATCTGTATCGATTATATTGCTGTCGATAAAGCACATGCTGACGACTGGATGCCGGTCTCGTCTCAGACGTTGCCCGAGAGTGTCGCCTCTGACCATCGTCCGAAAGTCGTCCGTCTTGTACGGAAGTGACTGCCAAACCTATGTCGTCACTTTACGTGAATCCCCCGGACAGTGTTCAAACGCTGTCCGGGGGATTCACGTAAAGTGCGGTCGTATCTTACTTTTCCTGTGGCACAAGGTAGCGGTCGCCCGTTTCACGGACGATGGCGCGGTTGTAGCGTTCCGGATATCCAGGTCGTTCGGGAGGCGTGGCAAGGCCGTCTTCCGTCAGGGTAAAGCGGCCGTTCTTTTCGGGCTTCACTACTTGGTCGTTGTGCTTCACGATGAGGTACTCGCCCAGTCGGCGCCACTCGCGGAGCATCTTGCGCGACATGCGGTTCGTGTATGTATCAAGGAAAGCCTTGCAGCTGTCGGGCGAAGTTTTGAGGAGGGCTGCGGCGCGTGCCTCCACTTCGTCCTGTTCGCCCAGGAGGCGTGCCTCGATGCGGTCGCGGCGTGCCTCCACGTCGGGGAAGAGGGCGCTGTAACGCGGATAGGTCATGTTTGCCACCCAGTTGCAGACCCAGAAGGCTGATTCCCATGAGAAAGTTACGTCGTTGGCTGTTCCTTCGGCGAAGCATTCCGGCACGTTTGTCGTGCAGCAGTAGATTGGCGTATAAGGTGTCGTGTTGGCATCGTCGTTGCCGAACCAAAGCACACCGCCGATAGCGTCAGGCAGCCACGAACGCATTTGCGATACGAATGTGAAACCTGACTGCTGTGTCGAGATGGGTCGTTCGTTGAAGTATTCTTTGCCATCCACTTTCCACGAAAGGGGAGTCGGGCGATACGGGGCGTCGTACGGACCTGCGCCTATGTCCTTTTGGGTGTCGAAGGGAGTGCCTTCGTAATGGTCGCGCATGCTCATCATGACGTCGTGTACGGAGAGCTTCTTGTTCGGTTTGACGAAGAGTGGCATCGGTTGGCACGACTCGGAAATCGGTTTGCCTGCGGCATAATCCAGATAGCGGTCCATGCCGTCAGCCCAGCGGTTGAAGAAGCTCCACACACGTGCCTCGCAATAGCGTTGCATGCCGAAATCTGTCGGACTGTAAGCGGCAGCGAAATCAAACTCGCTGTCTTTCCCGTCGAAGTAACCCTTTTCGCGTGCAAATGAGATGACGTCTTCCGAGTACATGACGTTCTGTTTGTCTTTCCGGTTGAACTGTCGGATGCGACTTTGGTTGGCATGGGCACTGATGCAATCGTCCGGTACGCGGACGGCCACCCAGACGGCTCCCTTGCGGCCGGGACCTTTGCCGATCATTTCCATGATCCACGCCTCGTCGGGATCGGCGATGGTGAAGCTTTCACCCGAAGAGGCATATCCGTACTGCTCGACGAGCGACGTCATGACGCGGATGGCCTCACGGGCAGTCTTGGCGCGTTGCAGGCCGAGGCTCATGAGGCTCACGTAGTCAATGATGCCTTCGGGATCAGTGAGTTCGGCACGTCCGCCGAATGTCGTTTCACCGATAGTGACTTGGAACTCGTTGATGTTGCCGATGACGCTGTATGTCTCCGGAGCTTCGTCAATTTCGCCGAGATAGTGGTTCGTGTCGCCATCGACGATGCGCCGTTTCGTACCTTTGGGATGATGAGCCGCGGGAAAGCGGCGTAGCGTGCCGTAGAGCCCGTAATTGTCGGCGCTGTATGTGACGATGACTGAGCCGTCGGCCGAAGCTTTCTTGCCGACGATGAGGTTGGTGCAAGCTTCGGCACGTTGGGCGTGGCCAGCGAAGAGAAAGGCAGCAGTCGTGCAGAGCAGGCCAAAAAGGGAATTTCTCATGTGGTAAAGGCTTATATGTAATAGTGTGTGGGCATCAGCAGGCTTTGAATGACATGTCCAGCCCTTTGACGGAGTGAGTGAGTGCGCCGACAGAGATAAAGTCGACACCGCATTCGGCATAGTCGCGGAGCGTATCAAACGTGATGCCGCCGGAAGATTCCGTTTCATAGCGACTCGGTCTCGTACTTGCCGCCGATCATGGCGACAGCCTTACGGGTATCGTCGACCGAGAAGTTGTCAAACATGATGCGGTCCACGCCGCCGTGGGCCATCACTTGGCGGATTTCGTCGAACGAGCGTACTTCTATTTCTATCTTCAAGTCTAGGCCTTTCTCTTTGAGGTAGCTGTGGCAACGGTCAAGTGCTGCGCCGATGCCGCCGGCAAAGTCTACGTGGTTGTCTTTCAGCAGAATCATGTCGAACAATCCGATACGATGGTTCACGCCACCGCCGATGCGGACTGCCTCTTTCTCCATCATGCGCATGCCGGGGGTCGTTTTCCGTGTGTCAAGTACCCGGGTGTGCGTGCCTTCCAGCCGCTCTACGTATTTGTGTGTCATTGTAGCGATGCCGCTCATGCGTTGCATGATGTTCAGCATCAGGCGTTCGGTTTGCAGGAGGCTGCGTACTTTTCCTGTGACGACCATGGCCACATCGCCGGGACGGACGTGGGTGCCGTCATCAAGGAGCACCTGGACCGTCATTGTCGGGTCAAAGCGGTTAAACACTTCTTTGGCGACGCGCACACCGGCGAGTATGCCTTCTTCTTTTATCAACAAGTGCGACTGGCCGGTAGCCTCTTCGGGGATGCAGCAGAGGGTGGTGTGGTCACCGTCGCCAATGTCTTCCGCGAAAGCCAGGTCGATCAGTCTGTCGTTCAGTTCGTCTACACTGTACATAGGTTCGTGATTTTTATAGATGGATATGTTGGTCGCAAAATTACGTCTTTTCCGGCAAAAACGCCGTCAGGAAGTCCGAAAAGCGCGTCGTGTGTCGTATATTTGCCGATGCGTGCGGACGGATATACCGTCGCACGTAAAAAATGTAAAGTCAGAAACAAGAGATTTAGCAATCAGAAGATGAAAACTGTTTTCCTTGTTGTCGGGCGGACGACCGACCAGTACTTGGATGCCATGATTAAAGACTATATAGGCCGGGTAAAGCACTATACTCCGTTCGAGATGCAAGTTGTGCCGGAGTTGAAAAACACGAAAGCACTTAGCCCGGAACAACAGAAAGAACGGGAAGGTGAGGCGATACTCAGACAAATTCAGTCCGGCGACCGTGTAGTCCTGCTCGACGAGGGAGGTCGCGAGTTTCGTTCGACGGACTTTGCGGCCTACCTGTCACAAGCACAGATGGGCGGCCAGCGGAGGATAGTTTTCGTGGTGGGCGGGCCGTATGGCTTTTCGCCGCAAGTCTACGCCGCTGCGCGTGAGAAAGTATCTCTTTCGCGCATGACGTTTTCCCATCAGATGATTCGCTTACTTTTCGTGGAGCAGTTCTATCGGGCTATGACGATTTTGCGGGGGGAACCTTATCATCATGAGTAGGCTGACACGGGTGTGGTGGAGCGTCTTCGCCCTGTTCCTGTTCGCAGTCGGAATGAGGGCTGAGCGTTTCCGTGTGATGGAATGGAATGTTGAGAATCTTTTCGATACCTGTCACGACGCCGGTTCTGACGACAGGGAATTTCTCCCCAGCGCCGAACGGGACTGGAATAGTCCACGCTATTGGCGGAAGTTGAAAATGATCAGCCATACGATTGCCGCTGTCGGCGGGAGTCGTCCTCCGGAGTTGGTTGCTCTTGTCGAGGTGGAGAACGACAGCGTCTTGACCCACCTGACGCGTCGTAGCCTGTTGCGGCGCTTGGGGTATGAATATGTGATGACGGCCGGTCCTGACCCGCGCGGCATTGATGTGGCCTTGCTTTATCAGCCGCTGCGCTTTCGGATGATAGCGGCACGCTCCGTGCCTGTTGTCGTCAACCGGAAGCGCCTGCGTGACGTGCTTCACGTCGCGGGGCTGATTCCGACGGGCGACACGCTCGACATCCTTGTCTGTCACCAACCCAGCCGTGCCGGAGGATCCGAGGCGCAACGCCTCAGACGGGCCGCCGCGCGGCGCCTGCGTCAAGTGGCAGACTCGGTGATGAGACTTCGTACCGTGCCCCGGATTCTGCTCATGGGCGATATGAACGATGAGGCCGCAAATCCGTCGCTCAGGACCGATCTGGCGGTAGTCGTACCGCCGGAAGAGAACCTTCCGGTCCGGCCTGACGCGCTCTATGTGTTGAGTCACCGGCTCTGTGGGACTGGCGGTGTGCGCGGGACGTATAAGTATAGGGGGGAGTGGAACCAGTTGGACCATCTTGTCGTCAATGGCACGTTGCTTGATGCCATGTCGCGTTTCCACACTGGCGCTGATGCTTGCCGCATTGCTGTTTTCGATTTCCTTGTCCATCCCGACCGTACATACGGTGGCGTCGTGCCCGACCGCACTTACCTTGGCCCGTTTTACAATGGCGGCGTGAGCGATCATCTTCCGCTCTTCGTGGATTTTGAAATGCGGCTGTGAGTTTTGCGCCTGGCACTTTTTTTGTAGCCTATCGGGTAAAAACTTAGGCGTATGGCATTCATTGATTATTACAAGATACTGGGTGTGCCCAAAGACACACCGCAGAGTGAGATCCGCACGGCTTACAAACGCCGCGCCAAGCAGTTCCATCCCGACCTTCACCCCGACGACCCGAAGGCGAAGGCCAAGTTTCAGGCGCTGAACGAGGCTTACGACGTGCTGAACGACCCTGAGAAGCGTAAGAAATACGATCAGTACGGCGAAAACTGGCGCCAAGCCGAAGCTTATGAGCAGGCCGGGCAACAGTGGGGTGAGGCCGGCAGTGCTTCGGGGTTTGAGGGTTTTGACTTCAACCAGTTCTCGGGCAGCGGCTTCTCTTCGTTTTTCTCTGAGCTCTTTGGCGGCGGCGTGGAGCATCGGGCGGTTCGCGTTTTACCGACTTCGCTTCGGGGGCGCCAGCGGGCGCTAACATCCAAGCGACAGTGGACATTGACATGTACACCGCTTTGCTCGGAGGCGACGTCATCCTGCAAACCAGGGGCGGCAAGCTGAAGCTGCGTGTCAAACCGTGTACGCAGAATGGCTCGAAGGTACGCCTCCGCGGCAAGGGTTATGACCGGGGCGACGGTACGTATGGCGACCTTATCCTGACGTATAATGTCAAGCTGCCTGCCACATTGACAGCCCGCCAGCGCGAATTGCTGGAAGAGATGCGTCGCAGCGGACAGTAAAAGGCCGCAAAGGAAGCGCAACGATGTACGAGAGTGGCGGCCGGCCGTGACGGGGAGTGATTCCTCTGTCACGGCTGGGCGCTTTTTT
>ERZ779669.1446-NODE-1446-length-10855-cov-3.022593_pt1 | contig 10855 bp, 7 predicted proteins | sample MGYA00511372_ERZ779669 | MGnify/ENA primary metagenome ERZ779669 (study PRJEB29588, sample SAMEA1967891) | human gut metagenome | biome: human gut; feature: human-associated habitat; material: faeces | place: Denmark | collected 2008/2010 ... | reverse complement strand
CTGTAAGGTTCATCTTCAAGCTTGCCCAAGTCTACATATAAAAGCACGCCTCTATTCCCCATTATTTTCATCCCCCCTGTACTTGTCAAGTATCTTTACGATACTAACATCACACATCCCTCATCTACATGAGTATCAGTTTATCGCCATTTTCAACATGATAACTTTTCAAGGTTCTATCTGGATCCATAACCATGCCTTCTCTCGGTAACACTAATACCCAGTGCTCACGATTCACATAGCCTGTTCGCAGATACTGCGATACAACATCCAAAGTATCCGTTATCACATCACAAACCTGTGCATTCTCATTATATTGAACATCAAATTCTTGATTTATTTCTGGCATAATCAACCTGGACTTAATCATGCTTTATCTGCCTCCTGTATAACGGTATAATTATCTGCGATACATTCCGATCATCATTATCCTGTGGGATCATACCTATACCTGGTTTGTATATCTTATTTGCCTCTGTAAATGATAGATTAGTAAAATTAAAAAATGAAGTTTCAGCACAATTGCCACCCAGTTGTATTCCCATATGATATCCAGTCATAACATCATATACTTTTCGTCCACGACATTCTGACTGACTTGCTGTATCAATCAACCCTATAATGAATATGTTGTGCAGAGCGCCTTTCTCTACAACATTCTCTATAAATGGGACAATTCTTGTAATGCCTTCACTCGGCGAATACAATGTATTTAAAAACGCTTCCATATCTGCAATAAAAATGTATGTTTCCTTAAATCGGGTCATCTGGCTATATATTTCATTCTCATCATAGCCTTGTTCCTTTACCTGATTTTTAAACTTATTTCTCTCCACAAATTCTGGAACCAGCATTGTAAAGTAATCTGCCTGTGCTGCTTCGCTATCTATATACGTTGCTCCCAACAATTCCGAATCAAGCTTGAACTCATTTGAACCATGTTCTATGACAACTATATCTGCATTTCTCATCAGTGCTGCATTCATCAATAACCGCATAACATTTTTCTTACCAGTTCTTGCTCTGCCCGTAATTGTATAGCAGAATGTTCTCCTAAGGTCTATTCCATATCCCTCCGCACTTACACTGTCATATCCTATCGGCAGCATATATCCATTACACATCTGTGCAACATCATTACGCCTCTTGAATATCTCCCACGTAGGTTTTTCTGGAATTTCAGGAACACCTTCCGCTACCTCAGTAGCTCCTTCAGCCATAGATGCACACATATTGCGAAGTAACTCTATACGTTCCATATCATCGCACCTATCCGTAGCTATCGCTGTCTGGAATTCCATTACTTCTCCATCGACCTTTATGAGTCCTCTTCCCTTTAGATTTTCCGGTTCAAGCTCCACTCTTCCTGTTCTCAGAACCGATGAGTACATATACTTTTCATTCAGGCTCAATGCCACTGTTTCAGATATATTGTCTTCTATCCTTCCAGGTATTCCCGTATTACCAAATCCATTTGCAGTTACAATCGTATATATTCCATATGCAGTACCATCATGAACAATCTTCTGCATATTATCATCATATATTTCTGCTGTTTTTTCACGAAATCCAGCATAGTTATCTATTATGAACACTACTGCAGGCATATCGTTTTTGTTAACTTTTTTATAGGAGTTGAAGCTTATTCCACCAAGAATATTTTTTCTTGTAGATATAATCCTGTTTATTAAGAATATCAGTTTCCTAATTCTGTCATCATCATCCTCGCTAACAAAACCGCCAACCTGTGGAGCCTGTTCAAAACACCGCAAAGATTTATTGCTAAAGTCTGCTATGTATATATTTACTTCTGAAGCTTTATATCTGGTTATCAATGATGCAATAAGTGTCTGAACAAAGGTACTTTTACCACTTACATTCGTTCCACATATTGCAATATTTCCAGCATCCGCAATATCGATCCTATATGGTTTCTGACTTTGCCTTGATGGATCATCATACATTCCTATAGTTGCCACCAATGAATATGTATCATCTGATTTATTTATCGGATATTCATTATCTATATCGTCTATAAATATAGGATTAGCTATTGGTGGTATCCACAAACTATAATCTCTGTTATATCCATTTTCTCTTGCTACCTTGGCCAAATACTCTTTAACCGCATCCAACTGCGTTACGCTGTTTGCCGGATTTGACACTTTGGCAATTTTCTTCTTTCTTATAATCTCCGAACCAGAAGCTGAAAGTATCGCAGTTCGTGTATCTTCACCAGAAACCGCATCTCCCCGATACTCAGCTCCACTCCAGCCAGACTGGAATAGCTCATACACTTCATCATTTCCAACCTGCAGATATCCCCTTCCTGCCTGAGTTATAAAAGCAGCATCCTCCTTGTGCAGCATCTCTTTACTGTCCTGCTTATCCTGCACTCTAAGACACAGCTTAAACTTGGAATTCGACCAGATATTTTCGTCGACTGTTCCTGCTGGTTTCTGCGTAGAAAGGATCAGATGAACACCAAGGCTTCGTCCAACCTGTGCAACACTTATAAGCTCCTTCATAAATTCCGGCTGTTCTCGCTTCAGCTCGGCAAACTCGTCCACTATTATAAACAGATGTGGTACCGGAAGTTCTACCTCACCAGCTTTTACAAGCTTGGTATAATTATTAATATTGTTCACTCCGGCCTCATTGAAGACTCTCTGTCTTCGCATATTCTCGCTCTTTATGGACACCATAGCTCTCTTTATCGCACTTCCTGACAGATTCGATATTGCTCCTATCATGTGTGGAAGACCATCAAACAGGTTTGCCATTCCTCCGCCCTTATAATCAATAATGAAAAAGCCTATATCATCAGGGCTGTAGTTTATCGCCATTGAGAGAATATATGTCTGCAGCGTCTCCGACTTTCCCGATCCTGTAGTTCCCGCAACAAGCCCATGGGGGCCATGATATTTCTCATGTACATCAAGAATACAGTCCTTGCCTCCAGCCGACTGACCTATGACAGCCCGCATACTGTTGTAATTTTTATTTGTCTTCCATCTGTCGAGAACCCGCAATTCTTCCAGCCTTTGTATTCCCAGCATATCAAAAAATGTAAGGCTGTCGGGTATACCGCCAGCCTCCACATCTTCGTTCACCTTTATAACTGCTATTCTGTCGGCAAAAGCTGCCAGTTGACTTTCTGTCACCTTATCAAAATCTACATGGCTATACTCATCCGTCTTCATCCTATGGATTCCCGAAAACTGTTTGTCGATCATAAGCTCATAAGTAGTGTCATTCAACAACTGCGATTCTTTGTCAGCCAAGGTTACCACTGTGAAAGAATATTTCTGTGCATCTGTTGTTATGTACTTATTTATCGCATGCCCTTCCAGCAGAGAAGTATCAGCAACAAACAACACAATGTGAGTAAACTGTCGCTTCTCTATAGTATAATCTTTCTGTTCCCGGTCTCTCAGAATATCAATAATTCTGAAAAACAGGTCGTCCACTGAGCTTCTATCTGACGCCATCAGTCTCTCACTATAATCATCGAGCCACACATGCGGCATAAACCTATAGTTCATCCATTCACTGCTATCAGTTTCAGAATCGAATGCAAATGCAAGTTTTACATCACGATAAGAATTATTCGCTGCTATCTGTGCAATCATGGTTCTTGCCATATCAAATGCTTTGCTCTTATCTCCCGCTCCAACTATACCTATTATACCTGTAGCTCCGAGATCCACGCCCTGCGGAACATCCTTTATTCGTGAATATACAGCCTTTACTTTACCCGGGATCTGTATCAATTCATCATCAGACTGTTCCATTCGTATCTTAGGAACAGTTATATACTCTGACACATCCAATGTTCCCAGGCCAACCCGCTCCACCAGATAATCCTTCTGATTCCTGTTCCTATTCCACAATTCAGTTGACTGATCTGTATATTGCGTTATAACATCAGGAGATTTGTACATATCTCCAAGCACATTTTTTATAGTGTTCTGATTATAAGCTATCTGTTTTATCTGCCGTCTCAGATATCTGGCATACCCAGATCTCCTGTCAAGCTCCCCCTGTGCATTTCTCTTCTTATCATAATGCATATTGATGAAGGCCCATAACACTCCTATAGCCGCAGATGCAGCAGCAGTGATAAGACCTGTATACATAAGCATTCCAGAATTGCTCCCTGATGATCTGTAGCTGTACATAGCAAGAACTCCTCCAAGCATCATAGGGATCATCATTGTAAATGTTGGTCCTATAACCATCAAGAGCGGCTTCTTTTCTATCTGCTGTTTTGCCGGTGGATTCTCAATTGTCACTGACTCTATAACCGGCTCCTTCGTATTTCTGGGGGATCTGTGAAAAAATCTGTCTTTTTCCTGAACATCCTCATACTTAAGCGCCTCTGAATCCAAGTATGGCAGATTGACAATAATACTGTCTTTTAAGTCGTTCTGTATAATCACACCGATAATCTGCACACAATATATTATCCTTAAAGCACCGAGTTCTATAATATCTCCACATTTGAGCTTGTATCCTGACTGTACCAGATTGCCATCCACGGTCAAGCTACGACTGCCAGTATCACATATAATCCATCCATTTCCATTTTCCACAAATTCGGTCTGAACACCAATCATTTCCGGGCTTCTCACCACAATCTCATTCTCGTCAAGACTTCCTATTCTTATACGATGGACACCCGATATCATATATTTATCCACAGGAGTCATAAATTCCATAAGATTTCCTCTTTCGACTATTTAATAACACACTTTACAGCACTTGTGCTGGCACCATTCTGCACGTTTCCGCCTGACTTATAGCAAGGAACAACCTTAATATAATATTTTCCAGCTTTCAGTCCGGTTATGGTTGTACTGGTACCCGTTATCTTACTCTTTGAATTATATAGTGACATCTGTCCACAATCTTCACTGTCCTTCTTGTAGCCATAATAATATATCCTATATTCGCTGGCATTATACTCCTTCTTACTATTAGACCACTGTATATATAACTGTCCTGATTTTTTAGATTCTGTTTTCGCTATCTTAACTATATTTGGCACCACTTTTATAGTTCTGGTGATAGACTTTGTACTATAGTGTGCAGCATCCGCTCCCTTTGGTGTAAAGGTAGCTGTAATCACTACACTGCCAAATGCTTTGTTATTCATAACCTGAACTCTTCCACCTGCCGCATTGATCGCAAGCAATTTAGGATTACTTGATTTGAAGCTAAATGTACCCTGACAATCACTAGGTGCAACACACTCAAAGCCATGTGCTCCATTTGCATTGTGCCATGTTGTTGATATAGGACTCTTGAACGAGATCGCTGGTACCTTTTTTTCAATTCTAAAATTCTTTACAACTCTCTTTCCTGATACGCAGTTGGAACCATTTGCCGTAACAGTAACTGTAGCTGTACCAGGTTCTTTATTATTTGCGTATTGTACTGTATAATCTGATGCCTTCAGCTTTGCACTTCCATACGCAACTGTAACTGCAGGCTTGAAATAACTTCCGCTATATGTATAAGAATTAGCAGCTAATGTCACTGTCGCTTTTGTTATATCCGCCTGAGAAATTGTAAATGTCTTACTTACTTTTCCAGTTAAATTCTTACAACCCTCTATGGCTGCCTCCGCTTTATTTCCGGCCGATACATTATTCTTTAAAGTAATCTTATAGTTATCAGTACCCATTACCGCACCATTCAGCTTCACTGTAACCTTTGGTAACTTTGCTGTTCCGTCATATACACAAGATGCCACATCTATCGATGCAGACTGCACATTTGCAGGCTTAATTGTAAATTCCTTCTGGATCTCTCCGCCATAATCTCCACATCCAGTCACCACAATCTTTGCTTGTGTTCCTGCATTAATATTGTCTTTATAGGTGACCTTATAGTCTGTACCCTGTTCAATAACTCTTCCCTCATACTTGACCTGTACTGTCGGAGCTATCGCCTTGCCTGTATATACATATGGTTTATCATCTGGAATGATCACCTCAGCACTGTCCTCTGACAAATTCAAGGCTGAAGGCTTGTACACATTATTATCCTGTCCGCTTGGAGCAATATCAAAACGGTGAGCCCCCACGACTTCATTGCACTTTAGATATGAACCAGACTTAACCTCAAGAGTCATGATACTGCCTCCACATGAGATTATCTTGTCTATTTTGCACGGCTCACTGCCTATGGCCAGTTTTTCGCAGTAGAGTCTCATGGACTGTGCGGTAAGTCCACGTATCTTCAGCTCGTCTTTATCCTCACTGTAATCTATTTTTCCATACACATACGCATCCGCTGCTTCAGACTCGGTCATGGTTATCCATGCAAGCGCTCTTCCGTTTGGTGATGTACTTAATCTTACTCCAACTGGATAATTTGCTATGCAATAATAGGTTTTTACCGCATCAGTCGAATCCGACTCATCAGCGTGTGCCTGCACCATACCAAATGAACATATAGCCAAGACAATCATCACTGCCGCTATAAGTTTTTTTACTCTCGTCATCTGAAATGCCCCCTTTACTTCCTTATATCTCCTCTGCTATTTGTAACCTTCTGTGATTCAACGCCATTTTTCTTCACATAAATTACAGGATAGTATCTGCTATACTTTGATACATTCACAGTAATAACTACTTTCTTGCCTTTCTTTACAGTTTTTATATGTGGCTTACCATATAGTTTTTTCATCTTTGACGATTCATACACTTTTACGATAACCTTTGAATTCGGAGTAGGATTATTTACTGTTACTTTTAGTGTTTTGCTGTTATGGGCAATTGACACAGATGACATCACCGGTCTTACATAATATGTAATCTTTCTTACCTTCTGCTCATATACACCATTATCACCTGCTTTTATCGTAACTATAGCTTTACCAACACCCTTTATTGTTATCTTTCCATTATTCGCTACAGAAATAACCTTAGGATTGGATGAACTATATGTAAGTCTGACTCCGCCCTTTGCTGAAGCTCCTGTGCTTCTCTTCACGCCCTTCTTATAGTTATATTGTGTCTTTTTGCTCTTTATCTGTATGCTCTGAGACTTTCTTACCTTAACAGTGATTGTTTTCGAACATGGCTTATAATTTGACTTTGTCTTATTATTAGCGCATATTGTTATTTGGGCTGTACCCGTTTTTGTGGCTGTTATGACTCCTCTGTCATTGACCTTGAGTACATTCTCGTTTGAACTTGTGTACCTTATCTTCTCATTTCCTGAAGTCGTAGCTGCCAGGGTCATAGATGCTGTTCCACGACTGTTCAGAAGAAGCGTATATGTACCTGCGGCCTGCTTACCATCCTTCTTAACAGAAAGCTTGCATGCTGCCTGAACTATTGAGAATTTCATTGTGAGTGTGCCGATATTCTCATTTTTTCCTGTAATCTTTATAACAGCGGTTCCGACATTTTTATTATTCGAGTATGTAACATCATATGCATCTGCATTTACTACAGAGCCATCATTATCCGTAACTTTAATTACCGGTTTTATAGGCTTTCCCGTATAAGAATAACTCTTAGCCGGAATACTTACATTCATACTGTTTTCATCAAACCTATAAGCCCTCCTGATAATCACATTCTCATCAGAATCCGGAGTATATATGTTGTTACCAGCCTCATATGTATACAGATATGTTCCGGTTGGATTTCCCTCCTTGAACAAGCCGGTTCCAAAATCCGCATCCGCCGGTCTTCTTAACAATCTAACATATTGAAGATTTTTGCACCCTATAAAACAGAAATCGCCCAGTTTTGTCAGTCTTTCCGAAAAATCCAGATGCTCTAACAATTCGCATCCCGCAAAGGCACAATTTCCAACACTTGATAAATTATCAGGAATATCTATGTTCTTTATTCTGTTACAGCCCTGAAAACAATAGTCTCCCAGATTCTTGGTATACTCTGATAATTTCAAATCGGTTATGCTATAGCACTCTCCAAATGCAAACTGACCAAGTTCGTATATCTGAGATCCAGACATGTCTACATTCTTCAAACTTGAACATCTGGCAAATGCATACGCCCCCACCGACAAAGTTCCTTTCGAAAATTCCACAGACTTTAAAGAAGTACATCCATAAAAAGCCCTTCGTCCTATAGTGAGAGGTTCGTCTCCCTCTATAACCACAGACTCCAGATTTGTACATCCTGAAAATGCATTGTTACCTATATGTGTAACTCCAGGCTTTACTACAACCTTTATAACATTGAAATTAGTCCACGGCTTCTTGTCCTCCAGTCCAAAGTCAATCATCGCCTTATTTGTGGAAACATCCAATGTCAGCACCCCACTGTCACCATTATATTCAGCCCTGATTCCAGCATCCTCCGACACTGCATTCGTCGAAGCATATGCCTGTACCATTTCTGGAACAAGGCTGACCATACACATAATCACTGCTCCTACAATTACTGTAATTATCCTTCTCTTTAACTCCTTTTTCATGATCAATCACCCCACTCTTCTTCTTCTGTTATAAACTCATCTTCATTTACGCTTGATGTTCCGCTGTCCGCCTGTTCATTTGTTCCCGAACCACCAGATGATCCCGATCCACCACCTGCTGAACCGGAGCTTGCAGCCACAGACGAGCTTGTCTTCTTGCCCTTACTCACTATCAGATACAACTGAGTATCTTCAGTCATCTCAGTTCCCGCCTTTACGCTTTGTCTGATGATCACATTCTCATCAACGGTATCAGAATTCTCCTGGAGGGTACTAAAGGTGATTCCAAGGGTTGAACACTGTATAGTTGCATCATTCAAGGTCATACCTACAAAGTCAGGAAGTTTTACTGTCTGCTCTCCCAGGCTTACTGTGACCTTTACAGAACTCCCCTTTTCTATGCTGGTTCCCTGTGTATCCTGCTGTTCAATTATCAAGCCAGCCGGCAACATCCTTACTATATTCTTCAGTTTCTTCAAGCTCTATACCAGCCTCTGTAGCCATAGCTCTGGCATCATCCAGAGTTTCACCAACAAATTCCGGCACAACTGTCATCTCCTTGCCTTTACTGACCGTTATTCCAACTGAAGCCTTACGTTTCACCTTCATTCCCTTGGCTATATCCTGTGAGATAACGCATCCTTCTTCTACCTCAGAACTGTATTCTTTTTTCTCCTCAAGCGTTACACCAGACTCTCTGGCAATTTGTTTTGCCTCCGCCGTTGTGTGCCCAACAAAATCAGGCACAACAGATTTCCTATTAACCATCATGATAATTAACACAACTGAAACCAATACGATTCCAGCTATTACACCTATGATGATCTTCATATTGGGTCCATGCTTGTCAGAATCACCAGCTTCAAGTGCTTTTAAAATGTCTTCAAGCTCATCTCTGCTATCTTTCGCAGCTTCTCCAACGCCCGCAGCTCCAACATCATCTTCCCGCGACACAACACCATCTCCTTTACATTATTGTCAAACAATAGTATTGCATCATCAATTATTTTTGTCAACAGTCATTTAGTTTTTCTCTATTTAATTATAAAAAAATACATTGTTTTCATAACAAATGTTGTTAAGTAAACAATGTATTTTTACAAATCATGCCTTTATAGTTTTACACTTCTGTTTGTTCTTGCACTAATTGCAAAACAAAATCCCCAAAATCTTCTGCTAACGTTTCAACTATCTCATATTCCTTACCATTATAAAATGCCATTATAACCCTAGGCTCTTTTTGCTCGTTTAAATATGAATAATCTAAATATGCCATATTCCCATCATCAAAATTATATATAGGTATCCACTCATTAGGTAAGTTATATTCTTTCCGGTCATTTAACGCATAAGCAACAGAATTCCCCTCCAATATTCCTGAATCATCATCTGGGTCAATTCCAAAAATTTCATTACCATAAAATGATAAATAGCCATATTTTTTATAAAATTCTATACTTTGATTTGAAAATTTTATATTAAGCATTTGCTCTGATTTTCTAATTTCTTCTTCGTTTTTCCCCCCCGCTGTAGTATAAAATTTACATTTAGGTGCTAACTCCATTGCTTTAATAAAATTTGTATAGCTCATATATACCTCCACTAATCTAAATTATTACTTCGCCATTTCCAATATTCTCTTCTCCACTTATTAAACTTACTTCTATTAATCTTAGATGGAGCTTGTCCTATATTAGTGTGCAGTTTGCTGTAATTCTGCTGATGCTCTGTAGCCGTTATTTCCATAACTGGTCCATTATCTGTTTGATCAATGTGATGTATATTAACAGATTTTCCATCTGTTCCAATAGGTGCCAGTCCTTGCTCCATTCTCTGTGTATTCGTTCGACCCTGTTTGTCTACAAAACCAGGATCAAATGTGTTTTTATCCATTGTAACAGTTTTTCCGTTTACATCAACAGTTTTTTTGCCATTCTTCCAATTAACATTACCTCCACCCCCTCCCTGTCCTTTGCCAGTAGATATAACACCATTTTCACTCTCCGCCTTTGACGACGACTTCCCACCTCCAACAGACTGCATAGCAAACGATGTTGCCGCACTTTTTACCCAAGTCTTAACTATATCTCCGCCAGTAAAGTCTTTATCATACTTGTTTGAGTGATACGCATATACCACACTATCTACAGTTGCATCAGATACCATATTCATAGCTTTTACAGCCATGACTCTTCCTACTGTGAGTTCTGCCCCTGACATAATTGCAGATGTTCCAGCTCCTAATCCTCCACTGATTGCACCCAATATTGCTCCAGATTCAAAACCACTTGCAAATCCATCGTAAAATGACTTGCCGGAATTCATGGAAGCTATTCCATTCATGACACCTGACGTAGCTGCACCAATAATAGCAGATGTCGCTATAGACTGT
>ERZ779669.1437-NODE-1437-length-10918-cov-3.001933_pt1 | contig 10918 bp, 7 predicted proteins | sample MGYA00511372_ERZ779669 | MGnify/ENA primary metagenome ERZ779669 (study PRJEB29588, sample SAMEA1967891) | human gut metagenome | biome: human gut; feature: human-associated habitat; material: faeces | place: Denmark | collected 2008/2010 ... | reverse complement strand
CGGTAGCCAGTGCAGCCCCCTCCACTCCCATACCGAGTCCGACCATCAGGACAAGGTCCAACCCGATGTTGAGCACGACGGATACCATCAGAAACACCAGCGGCACCACAGAGTTGCCGATAGCCCTGAGCAAAAAGGCATAAAAGTTGTACACACAGACAGGCAGCATTCCCAGAAAGATGATAAAGAGGTAGTTATACGTCATCTGCTCCACCTCGGCAGGCGTTTGCAGAAGACGGATAACGGGTGAAAGCAAAGCCAGCGAAAGCACGTTGAGCACAAGCGTCACCCCTCCTACAATGAGTATGGCCGAAAACACGCTACGCCGCATTCCTGCCAGGTCGCGTGCCCCATACTGCATGGAAAAAACGGCACTACACCCCATGCAAAGGCCAATGAAAATGGAAGTGACAAACACAATCAACGCATACGACGAACCCACCGCCGCCAACGCATCTGCTCCCAACACACGGCCTACAATAAGTGTGTCGGCAATGTTATAGCATTGTTGTAGCAGATTGCCCAACATCAGCGGAAAAGCAAAGCGGAGCATTGTACCTGTAATGCTTCCTTCCACCAGACTTCCTTTGTGTACGCTTTCCATTCTTCTATATTCTCTTTGTTACAAGCCTCCAAAATTACGGCATGCCCGTCACATACACAAATGTTGTTTTAAGAGAATTCAAAAGAACACTGTACATTCAACACCATCCGAATATTGCATATTTATTTGGATTATATTCATATTAATATTATCTTTGCACCCACAAAACACAAAAACTCATGAACCAGACTTTTTCCATATGTTACTCAATCTGCCAGACTGCCCATCAGCCTAAAAATGAGGGTAGCCGGCAGATTGTACATGTTCATTGGTTCAGCGGATTCATCTAAGTCCATTCCCCAACTTCCTTAAGCACCTCTTCCACGATTGTCACGAGACGTGGAAGTGGCCAATGCGGGTCTGACATTCGTGTTCGGACTTGCCTACTGTGTGTGGCACAACTGTTTCATATAAATTCCAATACGATCATTTCATGTTCAGCATCCTATCTACCATGCTGGCCGGGATTTTTATCGGCCATTTCCTGCATAGCGGGACTATTTTAAAGAGAATTGAAAAAAGTACTTCGTTCACCATCTTTGCCCTGCTTTTTGTATTGGGGCTATCCATCGGTTCCAACCGGCTCATTGTAGAAAATTTAGGACGGGTAGGTTGGCAAGCCGCCATACTGGCAGTGCTCAGCCTAGGAGGCAGCATTATTGCCGCCCGTATTGTATTCCAATTATTTTTTAAGAAAGGAGAAGAAAAAAATGAAAAATAGTCTGATTGTCATAGCCTTGTTCCTCATGGGATGTCTGACCGGTACCTACCTCAACCTCAACGCCGAAATGCACAACTGGTCACTCTATATACTGTATGCCCTGATGTTACAAGTTGGCATCGGCATAGGCAGTAACAAAAGCCTGCGCGAAGATTTGCGTACACTCAGTCCGAAAATGTTGCTTGTACCTGCGGCGACCATCAGCGGTACATTGCTCTTTTCGGCCGCTGCCAGCCTGTTACTGAGCCAATGGAATGTGTTCGACTGTATGGCCGTAGGAAGCGGCTTTGCCTATTACTCGCTTTCCTCCATTCTGATAACGCAATTCAAAGAACCCTCTCTTGGACTGCAACTTGCCACTGAACTGGGTACCATTGCCCTGCTAAGCAACATCATCCGCGAAATGATGTCACTGGTAGGAGCTCCGTTCATCCGAAAATATTTCGGGCAACTGGCTCCCATTTCAGCTGCCGGTGTCAACTCGATGGACGTATTGCTACCCTCCATTACCCGCTGCTCGGGTAAAGAAGTAATGCCTATCGCCATTTTTCACGGCATCCTCATAGACTTAAGTGTACCCGTTTTCGTGAATCTGTTTTGCAGCTTATAGGTATTAGCCGCAGAATGTCTATCTTTGCACACATTTCTCAGAAAAACAAACAAACCATGAACAGATTAAAAGGATTTATCTACGGATTGGCCACTTCCATAACCTTCGGCCTTATTCCACTTTTCACCCTGCCACTCATGCAGGAAGGCATGTCACTGGACTCTATCCTGTTCTACCGCTTTCTTTTTGCTACCGTGGCGCTGGCAGGCATGATGAAATTGCACAAAGAGACGTTTCATATCGAAAAAAGCGATCTTCCTATTCTTTTTTTGCTGGCCTGTTTCTATACAGCTTCGGCGCTGTTCCTGTTTTGGGGATACGACTTCATGGGAGCAGGTGTAGCCACAACCCTGCATTTTACCTACCCGGTGTTTGTCACCCTACTGATGCTTATCCTGTTTAGAGAACGGGCATCGTGGGTAACATGGCTCGCCATTCTGCTCGCCATCTATGGAGTAGCCAAATTATCACTAAAGGAAGGCGAACTGGTGCTCAATCCTACCGGAATGATCATTGTACTATTGTCCGCCGTAGGCTATGCCAGTTACATTACCACTGTAAACAAATCGCGTGTAAAGACCATGAACAGCCGTAAACTGGCCTTCTATGTTTTTGTATTCACCACCCTTCTATTCGCAGCCAAAGCATTGTTCAACGAAGGCATCCAACCCATCCCGGATGCTTTGTCAGCTGCCAATCTGGTCCTGCTGGCCGTAGTACCTACCGTTATTTCTAACATTACTTTGGTATTGGCCGTACATCACATAGGTGGAACACTGACTTCCATTTTGGGAGCCATGGAACCCGTAACCGCCGTATGCATCGGTGCCTTTGTTTTCGGCGAAGATTTCAGTTTGCAAGAAGCATTCGGCATTGTCCTGATTCTAATAGCTGTAACCATTATTATATTAGGCAAGCCCATACAAAACACCTTGTCATCGGTTGTAAGACTAATACGACCGAGGCATGCGTAAATGCATCAAAATTTATACACACACTCCACACCAAAAATGTTTTTCTTTCCGTCTTGTTCCCACTGACGGCAATAGAAAGCTTCCGCTTCCCACTGTTTTGCCAGTGGGAAGTTCAAACCAGCACGATAACGCATACGGGCCAGCTCAAAGTGTTCGCCTTTTCCTAATCCGTTATACATCTCCACCGACACATAAGGTTCCAGTTTACAACAGGGTATATCGTAAGCCAATTTCAAGCGTGAACGTAAACGGAATTCTTTCTCCTCTTTATCATACGTATGCTGGAATCGTTCGCGTAGGGAAAGTTTAAAATGTAATATCCGTCCGGAAAAGGTTCCATCAAAGTGGTAGCGATGCCGGAACTTCCATCCCTCATCTCCCCGATTACGATAGTGAATCTCATAACCGCCACCTAACTTCAGAAAAGAGAACATTTTATATGAAACACCAGCATCAAGCCCCCAACGGTCAGTCATACTTATGTGATCTTTGGTACGCCACTCCAAATTACCTGAGAAAGTAAGAGCAGGCAAGGCTTCATATTTTACTCCCATCTTGGTCCAAGTAGTATAATCAGCCTCCTGAGCCCTTATTTCTCCAATATTAATAGCCCCCAAAATCCATACAATACAGGTAACTATCCATCCCAACCTCTTCAGTTTACTCATCTGTGCTATTTTTATTTTCATATAACCTAAAAACAAAAGTACAAACGAATACTGTAATAAATCTGTAATACATATATCAACCTTTAATTTTTCTAATTTTCTATTCCTTTATCCTTACTAGAATTCCACACCAACAAGGCCAAAAGTACCGAAAGAAATGCCGAACCTATCCAGAACCAATTGATGTATGTAAAATTATACACTTCCACACCATCTATAAACTGTTTATTACCTTCTATCAACAAACCGCTCATTATATCCTGTAAACCTGCACCAATGTAACTGGCAATCCCCACAATCCCCAATGCCGCACCTGCTGCGTTACGAGGAGCAATATCTACTGCCATCAGTCCCCCAAGAAAACAAAGCAACACTCCTATACCCGAACCGAACAAAACCATCGCAAAAATATCAAGCCAGAAGTGCACACCCGGAACTAGTAAAAACAAACATAGAGCCACTACATTCATCAAACCAAATATCAGTGCAGGAAGATTTCGTCGGCCACCGAACCATTTATCCGAAATGAGCCCTGAAAACATCGTACCGATAATGCCACATACCGAACTAACAGAAATAATAAAACTCGCATCCAGTGTTGTGTATCCCTTCTGCGCTTCCAGATAAAATACCCCCCAGCTGTTCACCGCATAGCGGCTGATGTACATGAACGCACTGCTGAATGCCAGTATCCAAATGGCCGGATTGCGAAGCACTGACTTTTGGGCACGGTTGAAAGCCTCCGTCTCCGTGGCCGTCCGCTCCACACGCTGCTTCTCCGCTACTACGGCCGGCAACCCCTCGCTTTGCGGAGAATCACGGAAGAAACGCCACACTACCAACGCCCCTAACAGGCCAATGATACCCGCACCCAGAAAACCGTAGCGCCAGCCCAGCATGCTCACAATGGAAGCCACCACGATAAACGTCAGCGCCTCGCCGATGTTGTGACTCGCACTCCAAAAACCATAGAAAGAGCCCCGCTTACGGTCGTCGAACCAGCGGGAGAGCCCCACCACACATGAGGCCGCACCCATAGACTGGAACCAGCCACTGATGCCCCACAACACCGCAAACAGAATAAACGAATTTGTAAAGCCCAGACACAGGTTGACAAGCGCCGTGAGCAGCAGACCCGTGCTCATGAAACGCCTGATGTTGCTGCGGTCGGCCAGAAAACCGTTCGTAAACTTGCCCACCGCATACGTGAAAAACAGTACCGAACCGATGATGCCCAGTTCGGTTTCCGAGAAGATGCCCTCCTCCACAATGGGTTTCTTCACCACATTCAGGCTCAAACGGCATACGTAATACACCCCGTAGCCAACCGTGGCCGAAAGGAATGTAGACCACTGCAAACGCTTCAGCCGACGCTGCTGTTCGGCCAAAGACTCCCCGTTACAGGGTTTCGCAGCAGATACCCTGTAAAAATCAATGATATGCTTCAACATGTTGTTTTCTTGTCTGTAAGTAATGGATTTGTATACAAGTCTGTCAGAGAACACCATGCAAGGAATGCAGGCCGGCAATGGTCGGCGCAGAAGCCACGATGACTTTCCACCAGACGGGCCAATCCGCGGTAAACCCCGTCAGCCTGCATTCAATCATGACTGTTCCACTTCAAACACATCAGTCGTGCAGTCCCTTCGCACGCAGGTACTCCAACAACAGGGCCGGACGGTCGGTCTGTATCAGTTTCGTCCCCTGCCCTACTATCCAGCCCCAGCTTTCTTCCGGCTCGCCAAGCTCTACCGCACGGTCATCGTCGTGGCCGCCACACAGTTCAGGCCACAGACTGTTGATAAAGATCCGGGCACCACTCGCACGTACCTTTTGTATCAACCGTTGCACTTCTGGACCATCATTATCAAATCCCAATTCAAAAGCTGCTGGCTTCATATTAGTTAGATAGCCATCAATTATTTCCTCAGCACCTTCTTCATGAAGTTTAATTACAGGCATGAACACCATTTTGTCTAGCACTTCACCATGCTCGGCCTTTACCTGTTCGTAAGGCAAATCGGACTTGACGATGCACTGCCCTACCGTACCGGTCTTCTCCAACACGGCATATGCTTCCTTGAAGTAATCATAACCCTTGTCAACATTCACCATGATTTTACCCTTACACAGCTCCATCACCTCCTCAAACGTGGGAATCCGATGACGGGTCTTGTGCCCGGCCCCCCCACGTAAACGAAACGCCTTCAACTCCGCCAGCGTATAGTCCTCGGGGCGTCCCTTACCCGTTGTGGTACGGTCAATGGTCTTGTCGTGCATCAGAATCAGGTGCCCGTCTTTGGTCTTCTTCAGGTCTATTTCAACCATGTCAATGCCCATGTCTATGCAGTTCCGGATGGCCTGCAATGAGTTCTCAGGAGCATTACGCCAGTCACCTCGATGGGAAACGACTAACACATCATCCGAAGACAGGGCATCGGTAATATTTACTATCGGTTGAATAACGGTATGTATTGTCTGTTTTTCCCCACAAGCCAACAGCATGATGAACAGAGAACCTATCAATAGTCTATTAATATAATTATTCATTGTTTTTCTTTGTGTTACATACAAATAAATAAAAAAGAACTTACCAAAAGGCATACAAAAATCTATTCCTATATCAGCCTTTTTGTATGCCTTCGATGGTAGAAGCCACTATTTAATTATATCCGGGATTTTGTGGAAAACTTTCCGGATTATTCACCAAATCCACTTCTGTCTTTGGTAATGGATATAAATAATCGTTTTTCGTAATTGTCAGACCAACTTTTGCCATCTCGCTAATAGCCGTATCAGTACGTATCAGGTCAAACCAACGGTGCATCTCAAAAGGCATCTCTAAGCGACGTTCCAACTGCACAGCCTGGCGAAAATCATTTTGTCCCGGCAATTCAAGCGACGTATATTCCGATGCATTGGCACGTTTTCTTACCTCATTGAGATATTTCATGGCCAATCCATCTGCCGAACCATCATAAACCACCTCGTTATGAGCTTCGGCAGCCATAAGCAATACATCAGCCCAACGCAATAATGGAATATCAAAACCTACAGTAGAGGTCGAAGGATCAAATGTATCAAAATACTTAGCTACTACATTGTTGTTGGAATCCACTCGTTTATATTCAATTAGTGCCCTGCGATCGTCAGTCACCTCATAAGCCTCTTTCAGTCCAGTGTCCATCAACGTCTTATCATCACGAAAATAATCGTTATACGATTCGTGTCCTTCCCCCACGAGAGTTTTCGACCAACGCACAGCAAACAGGATTTCTTTGTTCATCTCGTTGTCTACACTGAACACATCGGCCACGTGTTCCAGAAGTCCGTACTGGTTACCGTGTGTGTTAATCAAATTATCAAGCAGTGAAACGGCTTCACCCCACTTCTGTTCCGTCAAATACACCTTACCCAGCAAAGCCATTGCAGAAACCGAAGTTGCCCTGCCTAACTGGTCATCGGACAAGGTTGCTTCCAGTTTGCCCATTGCTGCCTTCAAGTCATTTTCTATGGACACATAAATGTCTGCCACAGGTGCACGCCCATACTTCACAGCCTCCTGTGCCGAGATAGGTTCAAGAATCAAGGGAGCATCTCCCCACAAACGTACGATATTGAAGTAAGCCAAAGCACGCAGAAAAGCAGCTTCGCCCTCATACCGGCTCCGCAAGGAAGCATCGGCTACTACACCCGAAGAAGCCAGCACGTTATTGCAACGGTAAATCTGGTTATACAGTCCTTTCCACACACTGCGAATCACGTCGTTGCCTGAAGTAACCGTAAACTTGTCGATAAAATAATAGATTCCACCCGAACCGCCCGGGTTGATGTCTTCAATATTGTCCGAACGCAATTCGGTCATGGCAATCAGCTTCTGCCCATACAGGTCATTGTCCTGTAAAGAAGAATAACAGCCCGACAAAGCCGACTCAATGTCTGATGCATTTTTATAATAATTGCCCGAAGAAGCCTCCGAAATAGGTGTCAAATCCAAGAAATCACTGCACCCTGTTGTCAACAGCAGGCCCAAAAATCCTGCTACATAATATTTTAATTTCATAAGTCTACTATTTAAAAAGTTACATTCACACCAAATACAAATGATTTAGCCAAAGGATACGTACCATAGTCGATACCCGGGGTAAGCGAAGTGCCCTTCATGTTTACTTCCGGATTATACCCGCTATATTTTGTAAACGTAAACGGATTCTGGGTAGAGAAATATACGCGGGCCCGGCTGATACCCGCACCGTCCAGCCATTTTTCGGGTAAGGTATATCCCAGCGTAATGTTCTTGACGCGCAAATACGAACCGTCTTCAATGTGCCAAGTCGACGTAGTACCGTTCATACCCGTAGCACTTCTATTGGCACGCACCACTTGTCCGCTTCCGGGATTGCTTTCCGATTGCCAACGGTCAAGAGCATCTATCTGACAGTTACCACCACCTTCCATGTTATTGATGTAACGGCGGAAAATATTAGCTATTTCGTTACCTTGAACTCCCTGCATAGCCACAGATAAGTCTACATTTTTGTACTTCAGTTCCGTAGAATACCCATAGGTGAAATCGGGCATGTAGTTGCCGGTAATAGTACGGTCGTTTTCATTAATCTCCATATCACCGTTCATGTCTTTAAAACGGAAGTCACCCGGCTTGGCTCCACTAACATGAGCATACTTACGCTTGCTGATGTCTGCGTCTTGCGAGTTGTCTATTTCCGCCTGATTAGCAAATACACCGTCGGTCACTAATGTATAGTAGTTTCCGATAGGTTCACCTACCTTAGTGATAAAAGTTACACTCTCTTGGGTGGTAATCATTTCGTCCACACCTCCTAGATCGACAACCTTATTACGGTTAGCCGAAATGTTGAAACGATTATTCCATGTAAAATCCCCCCAAGTATTTGTTGTAGACAGAGAGAATTCTACACCTTTATTGTTCACCTTTCCAATGTTCATTGGAACAGTACTAAAACCGGAATATTCTGCCACCGGCACATCTAGCAACATATCACTGGTAGTACTAGTATATACATCTAGTTCAAAAGTCAACATATTGAAAAGGCTAAATTCCAAACCTACATTAAACATTGCTGTTTTCTCCCATCCTAAATCAGGATTACCAGCCGTTGACGGATATAAACCATTAGACAAGGCACCTTCACCCTTACCAAATACATAATTTGATTGTCCCAATAAGGCATAATATTCATAGTTGCCTATATTGAAGTTACCACTTATACCATAACTAGCTCTAAGTTTCAAAGAAGACAGCCAAGAAGAAGTCGCCTTCATAAAATCTTCTTCACTAATATACCAACCAGCAGAAACCGATGGAAACATACCCCAACGATTATTCTGTCCGAAACGAGAAGAACCGTCGGCACGTAATGCTCCAGAAAGCATATACTTACCTTTATAGGAATATTGTACACGTGCCAAAGCCGATAACAGCGACCATTCATATGCCGTAGCATCCCAATCGGTCACCGAAGTAGCAGCATTAACCGTATGTACCAAATCATTAGGATATCCGGTGCCGGCAATTAGCGAAGTGTTTACAGATTCTTTTTGTGCCGACCAGCCAGCTACAGCCGACAATTGGTGATCCTTGTGAAATGTCTTACTATATGACAAAGTGTTTTCCCATACCCAGTTCAACATGTTTTTATCGCGCTTTGAACCTTCGGGAATGGAAGGAGGTGTAGGATTCAGCGAAGTAGGTAGTGTAGATGGACGATAGTATGAACGGCTATAACTGTTGAAATCCACACCAAAACTCGTTCTGAATTTCAACCCATCATACAGTTCATATTCACCGTAAGCATTACCCATGAAACGATAGCGTTTCATTTGGTCTTCTTTCTCGTTTGCCAACGCTACCGGATTTACAATCTGGGGCTGAGCATACTGCCAACGCCACTGATCGAAGTTATAAGAACCATCCGCATTATATACCGGCATAATCGGTGACATAGCCAACGCCGAAGCGACAATGGTCTCTTCCTTGAAACGATCTTCGGTAGGTACAATATCGTACACAGAATAATTAAAAGACAAATTTGTACCAAACGAGAATTTCCTATAGTTTACATCTACCTTACCACGACCTCCCATCTGTTCAAAATCAGATCCAATAACAATACCTTCTTCACGGGCATAATTTCCAGAAACGAAATACCTTATAGACTGATTACCACCTGACAAGGACAGGTTATGACTATGTGTCAGTGCAGTCCTCATCACTTCGTCTTGCCAATCGGTATCAGTCAATCCCTGAACGCCATTGACATAAGGCATAATTTCGGGCGGCAACAAATATGCTTGATTGGTAGCGTCAGGTCTGTTACCCAGTTTTAAGTTACGTTCCTCATTTGTATCTGAAATACTACCTTCCAATCCTTTACTGGCAAGCAAATCCAAATAAGCATTGTTATGTGCATCATACGAAAGTTGAGCATATTCATAGGCATTCAGCATATCTATTTTCTTCGTACGTTGTTGAAAGCCAGCATAACCGTCATATTGCACCGTAGGTTTCAAATCTTTGCCTTCCTTGCCGCGTTTGGTAGTAATAATAACTACACCGTTAGCACCTCGTGAACCGTAAATAGCTGCAGCTGAAGCATCTTTCAGAACTTCTATCGACTCAATATCGTTCATATTGATAGTACTCAATGGCGATACATTCTGACCTGTTCCACTACCAGCCTCACTCGACATGGGAAAGCCATCCACTACATACAACGGATCGGTACCAGCAGTAATACTACCGCTTCCCCTAACTTTGATAGTAAGTCCTCCGCCTGGAATACCGTTGGGCTGAGTAACCTGTACACCCGTCATCTTTCCAACAATAGCTTGATCTACACTTGATACAGGAACAGCCAACTCACTGGCCTTCATTGATGAAATGGAAGTAGTCACATCACGCTTACGTTGCACACCATATCCTACCACTACCACCTCGTCCAGCACCTCAGCATCTTCCTTCAACACCACGTTAGCCAGTTCTCGACTAGAAGCTTTCAATTCCAGTGGCTGATAACCGATATAAGAAATAGAAATTATCGCATCAGTTGGAACATTGTTCAGTGTATAGTTTCCATCAATATCTGTTATTACACCATTAGTAGTACCTTTAACCAACACATTAGCACCAATAACTGGTTCACCTGAGGCGTCAGTCACCATACCGTTAACAGTCATTGTTTGTTGCGCTTGGCTTGCCTCTCCTGATTTTGAGTTCTGCCGTTTACCAACGGTGATTGTATTGTTTTCCCTATTGAAATTCAGTCCGGTTTGCGATGAAATCTGATTTAATACCGACTG
>ERZ779669.1433-NODE-1433-length-10941-cov-1.801121_pt1 | contig 10941 bp, 9 predicted proteins | sample MGYA00511372_ERZ779669 | MGnify/ENA primary metagenome ERZ779669 (study PRJEB29588, sample SAMEA1967891) | human gut metagenome | biome: human gut; feature: human-associated habitat; material: faeces | place: Denmark | collected 2008/2010 ... | reverse complement strand
TTTCATAAAGCGTGATATGGGCTATGGTTATATTGAGAATTCTGAAGGTAATAGAATTGTATCAGCCGGGCAGGTGTCGTCAGATGACGAGATTACAGTTTATCTTAAAGATGGAAGCATCAGATCTAAGGTTATTGAGGTAGGGGAAGCATGGCAAAAACATTAGAACAGTCATTTGAAAGACTTGAAGAAATAATTGCACAGATGGAAAAATCAGACACAACACTTGATGCATCATTTAAAATGTATCAGGAGGGGATGAAGCTTGTCGAAAGCTGTAATAACCAGCTTGACAAGGTTGAGAAACAAATCATAGTTTTGAATGATGATGGAGAACAGGACGATGAGTGATTTTAAGAATGAATTGGAACAGGAAGTAGAATTTATTAATGATTTAATATCAAGATATCTTCCTGATGAGACAGGACTTGATAAAAAAATAAGAGAAGCTATGAATTACAGCGTCAATGCAGGTGGCAAAAGAGTAAGACCAATGCTTATGCTTGAGGTGTATAAGCTGTGTGGAGGTGATGACTGTCAGGTTGTCTATCCATTTATGGCTTCTTTGGAATGTATTCATTCATATTCTCTTGTACATGATGATCTTCCGGCAATGGATAACGATGATTACAGAAGAGGAAGACTTACAACACATAAAGTATTTGGTGAAGATTTCGGAATACTTGCAGGAGACGGACTTCTTAATCTGGCATATGAGATTATGGCTGAAGCACTTATATCAGGTGAAGGAGATATGACGGCGAAAGCTAAAGCAATGGAAGTTATTGCAAGAAAAGCCGGAATAAAAGGAATGGTCGGTGGACAGGCTGTTGATGTTGAACTTACTGGAAAGGCATTATCTGATGAACAGCTTGATTTTATATTCAGATTAAAGACGGGAGCATTGATTGAAGCTGCATTTCTTGCAGGAGCATATCTTGCAGGCTGTGATGAGAAATCGGCTGACAGGTTATGCAGGGCAGCATCACTTATAGGATTTGCATTCCAGATAAGGGATGATATACTTGATGTGACAAGTTCGCTTCAGGAACTTGGTAAACCTGTATTTTCTGATGAAAAGAATAATAAAACAACATATGTTACTTTATACGGAATGGAAAAAGCTGAGGCAGATGTACAATCTATGTCTGATGAAGCTTTAGATATAATTAAGAGCGTGGGAAAGAATGAATTTTTAGAGGAAATTGTTCTTAACCTTATACACAGAAACAAATAAAGCAGGTGTGTTATGATTCTTGAAAAGATAAATAAACCAAATGATATAAAACAATTATCTCCAATTGAATATAATCAGCTTGCAGATGAAATCCGGAGATTTCTTATAGAAAAGATTAGTAAGACAGGTGGACATCTTGCATCTAATCTTGGTGTTGTAGAGCTTACGATGGCACTCCATCTGGCTTTTAATCTTCCACAGGATAAGCTGATATGGGATGTAGGACATCAGTCTTATACGCATAAGATTCTTACCGGAAGAAAGAATCAGTTTGACCAGTTAAGAAAGTTTGGCGGAATGAGTGGTTTCCCTAAAAGAAATGAAAGCCATTTTGATGCATTTGATACAGGACACAGCTCAACATCAATATCCGCGGGATTAGGACTTGTTAAAGCAAGGGATTTAAAGAATGAACATTACAGTGTCGTATCTGTTATAGGTGATGGTGCACTTACAGGTGGAATGGCCTATGAGGCACTTAATAATGCTTCTTCACTTAAGACTAATTTTATTATTGTGTTAAATGATAATACTATGTCAATAGCCAAGAATGTTGGCGGTGTACCACATATGCTTAGTAATATAAGGTCATCAGATTCATATTATGACCTTAAGGAAAATGTGACTAATACTCTGTATAAGCTTCCGGGTGGAGACCATATTGTAGAAAGAATCAAGAAAACCAAGAGTAATCTTAAGCAGATAATACTTCCAGGACAAATGTTTGAATGTATGGGAATATCTTATCTTGGCCCGGTTAATGGACATGATATTGAGAAGCTTATTAAGGTGTTTCATGTTGCTAAACGAATTAACGGTGCAGTTATCATCCATGTTGTAACACATAAAGGACATGGATATAAGCCTGCAGAGCGTAATCCGGCTAAGTTTCATGGAATAGGACCATTTGATATTGTAACAGGAAAAGAATTGAAATCATCTGATAAGCCGACTTATTCTGATGTATTTTCGGAAAAAATATGCCAGCTTGCCAAAAAGGATAAGTCAATTGTTGCAGTTACTGCAGCAATGCCTGATGGAACAGGACTTAATAAATTCTCCAAGTGGTTTCCTGACAGATTTTTTGATGTCGGAATCGCAGAAGAGCATGCTGTTACGTTTTCGGCTGGAATGGCAGCAGGTGGTCTTAAACCTGTATTTGCTGTGTATTCTTCATTTTTACAGAGAGCATATGACCAGATACTTCACGATGTATGTATCCAGCATCTTCATGTGGTATTTGCAATTGACAGGGCAGGGCTTGTTGGAAGTGATGGTGAGACACATCAGGGTATATTCGACCTTTCATTTCTGACTTCAATTCCAAACATGACTGTTATGGCACCTAAGAATGGCAGTGAACTTTCAGCAATGCTTGAATTCGCTCTGCTTAACTTTAATTCTCCGATTGCAATAAGATATCCAAGAGGTCAGGCGTATGATGGTCTTGAAGAGTATAATGCACCAATCCGGTACGGAAAAGCCGAGATGATTATTGAAGAGTCTGACATTGCACTTGTTGCAGCAGGCAATATGCTTATTACGGCACAGGCAGTCAGAGAAAAGCTTAAAGAAAAGGGTTATAATATAACAATTGTCAATGAGCGTTTTATTAAGCCGGTTGATACCGATATGTTGGACAGATTATCAGAGTCTCACAGACTTATAGTTACTATGGAAGAAAATGTTTTGTCAGGTGGCTTTGGTGAAGCGGTCTGTCAATATTATGATGATACATGTAATGATATAGATGTACTTAATATTGCTCTGCCAGATGATTATGTTGAACATGGCAATGTTGATATTCTGCGACGGGAATCAGGTGTTGACAGAGACAGTATTATTGCGAAGGTGCTTAACAGATGGGCAAATGTATTGAATAAGGATAAGAGAAATGAGTAAAGAAAGATTAGATGTTTTATTAGTTAATAAAGGGCTTGCGACTTCAAGAGAGAAGGCAAAAGCTATTATTATGTCTGGCAATGTATATGTTGACGGGCAGAAGGAAGACAAGGCAGGTCAGTCATTTCCTGACACTGCAGTGATAGAGGTTCGCGGAACAACTCTTAAGTATGTTAGCCGTGGTGGTCTTAAGCTTGAGAAAGCTATGCAGAATTTTGATGTGACGCTTGAAGGCAAGATATGTATGGATGTAGGTTCATCAACGGGTGGATTCACTGATTGCATGCTTCAGAACGGCGCAATTAAAGTTTATGCTGTCGATGTAGGACATGGACAGCTTGACTGGAAGTTACGAAATGATGAGAGAGTTGTATGCATGGAGAAAACTAATATCCGTTATGTAACCCCTGATGATGTTGCGGACAGAATACAGTTTTCAAGTATAGATGTATCATTTATCTCACTTACTAAGGTACTTACTCCAGTAAGAAATCTTCTTACAGATGATGGCCAGATAGTGTGTCTTATCAAGCCACAGTTTGAGGCAGGACGTGAGAAGGTAGGAAAGCATGGCGTTGTAAGAGATAAAGATGTGCATATAGAAGTAATCAATAAGGTTATTGATTATGCAATGTCAATAGGATTTGAAATCCTTAATCTTGAGTTCAGTCCTGTTAAGGGACCTGAGGGGAATATTGAGTATCTGCTGCATTTGCAGAAAATTGCAGAACCACAGATAAAGGAAATTCCATTTATTGTAGAAAATGTAGTTGAAAAAGCTCACGAAGTATTGTAATATATATTTAATTCTTTTCGTATACTAAATGAGGTTCAGCATGAAATATTTTTATATTGTTACTAACAGGTTTAAAGATCCTGATGGTGTTAATACAAGAAAGATCGCACATTTTTTACGCTCAAAAGGAGCTGAATGTGTATGCCAGATAGAACAGGAACAGGCATTTAATAAAACAGGTTCATACAGTGATGTAAGACTGGTTCCTGATAATACTGAATGTGTTATTGTTCTTGGAGGTGACGGTACACTTATTCAGGCATCAAGGGAGTTGTCTGAGAAGGATATTCCTTTTATAGGCGTTAACATCGGAACTCTTGGTTATCTTACAGACACAGATATGTCAAGCTTTGAGGAGACATTAGAGAGTCTTCTTAGAGACGATTATGAGATTGACAGACGCATGATGCTTGATGGATGTATATATCGCGGTGAAGAACGCATTTTTTCTGATATGGCACTTAATGATGTTGTAATTAACAGAAATGGTGCTTTAAGAATTATTGATTTTGATATATATGTCAATGGCGAGTATCTTAATACATATTCGGCTGACGGGGGAATTGTTTCGACCGCAACAGGATCGACAGCGTACAGTCTGTCAGCAGGAGGACCTATAATACAGCCGACAGCAAGACTTATAATGGTGACACCTATATGTCCGCATTCACTTAATCAGAGAAGTATTATATTTGCTGCCGATGATGAGATTATGATTGAGATGAAGGATAATAAAAGCTCATCAGGAAGAATGACGGGTTCTCTTAAGAATGACAGCGCAAGAGTTGCCACATTTGATGGAGAAAGCTTCTGTGAAGTTGTAACGGGAGACAGAATTGTTATTACGCAGTCAGAGCGTATATCAAGATTTGTCAAGACAAGCAGAATTTCATTCTTAGAGAGAATAAGGAACAAAATGTAGTTGGGGATAATTATGAAAACAGACAGACATAAAAAGATATTAGAAGTAATTGACAGATACGAAGTTGGAACACAGGAGGAGCTGGCAAAGATTCTGAACGATGAAGGCTATAATGTTACGCAGGCTACTGTTTCAAGAGATATAAGAGAACTTAATCTGTCAAAAGTTTCTGTGGATGGTAAGAGAACAAGGTATGCAACACTTTCAAAGGACAAACCTGTTGCAAGTGATAAATTTTTAACGGTTCTTAAAGAAGGCTTTGTATCAATGGATATGGCACAGAATATTCTTGTAATTAAGACGGCAATGGCTGTATGTGCAGCAATAGATGCACTGGAATGGAATGAGATTGTAGGTTCTATTGCAGGAGATGATACTATCATGTGTGCAGTAAGGACAGTTAATGATACTTTGCTTGTTATGAACAAGATTAAGAAACTTATTAAGAACAATTAATAGACAGAATTGAAAGGCAGGATATGTTAGTTAATTTACATGTTAAGAATCTTGCACTTATAGAAGAAGAGAATATTGATTTTGATGAAGGACTTAATATACTTTCTGGTGAAACCGGTGCAGGTAAATCTATTATTCTTGGTTCTATTAATGCTGCATTAGGAAGCAAGACATCACCTGATTTTATAAGGTCAGGATGTGAATATGGACTTTCAGAGATAACATTTGCAATACCAGAAGATAAGATTGAACGAATCAAAGAACTGGGGGTTATATCATGCGATGATGGTGAACTTGTTATTTCGAGGAAAATTATGGCAAATCGTTCGCAGATTAAGGTTAACGGACAGTCTTTTACATCAGCCCAGACAAGAGTTCTTGCACATGAACTGATTGATATTCACGGACAGCATGATAACCAGCTTCTTATGGATGAGAGTAATCATTTGTCTGTAATTGATGATTATGATAACAGTATTAATCCACTTCTTGATTCGTATAAAGAATGCTATAAGGAATATACTATATGCAAAAAAGCATATGAAAGTCTTTCTGGTGATGATGAATCAAGGATTAAAGAGATGGCTTTTCTTCAATATGAAATCAATGAGCTTGAATCAGCTGCTTTAAAACCTGGAGAAGATGAACAGATTGAAGCTGATTACCGGAGAATGAGTAACTTCCAGAAGATTGCAGGAAATCTTTCTGAGGTGTCGATGCTGCTTTCAGAAGGTGACAATAATCTTAGTGATATGGCAGGAGCTGCATTAAAGAATATGATAGCTGCAAGCGAATATGATGAATCTTTGAAAGATGACTGTGATATTCTGGCTGATATTGAGAATCTTATATCAGATGTGGCTCATAACCTTTCATCTTATATGGATGATTTTACATTTGACCAGTCTGAATTCAATATACTTGAAGAAAGACTTGATATGATTAATTCTCTTAAGATGAAATATGGCAAGTCGATTGAAGATATATTATCTGTTCTTGATGATAAGAAACAGAAGTTATCTGAATATGAGAATTATGATGAAGTTGTTGCTGCAAGAAAAGCTGAATATGATAGAGCTTATAAAAAACTTATGAATGCGGCTTCTCTTTTAAGCAGCCAGAGAAAGAAAACAGCACTAAATTTTTCGCAGGATATAATAAATGCCTTAGAACAGCTTAATTTTCTTGATGTAAGATTTGAAGCTGAATTTGAAGAGAAAAATCCTGATTCAACCGGAACTGACAATGTCAGGTTTATGATATCAACTAATCCGGGTGAAGATATGAAGCCTCTTGCAAAGATTGCATCAGGTGGAGAATTGTCAAGAATCATGCTTGCTATTAAAAGTGTAATGGCAGAGACAGATGTATCCAAAACACTGATATTTGATGAGATTGATGCAGGAATCAGCGGAAAGACGGCACAGCTTGTTGCAGAGAAGTTAAATACACTCTCAAAAACTCATCAGATAATATGCATTACCCATCTGCCTCAGATTGCGGCAATGGCTGATAATCACTATGTTATTGAGAAGTCTACTAAAGATAATCGGACAATAAGTAACATAACAAAGCTTTCATATGATGAAAGTATAGGTGAGTTAGCAAGAATGCTTGGCGGTTCAAGTATTACAGATGCAGTTGTGTCTAATGCAAAAGAACTTAAGAATATGGCACAGACGGCAAAAAATAATTAAATACATTTTAACTGAATTTACAGTAATACCCTTTTTTAAAAGTATTTCATTGGTCAATACTAATCTTAGAAGGATGGTGGATTGATATGAAGAATTTTAAAAAAGGGTTAATTTATGCCGGGGTTCTGGCATTTTGCATAGGTTTTGGAGCTTATATATACTGTAATTCAATTAAGAAAAAGATTCCAGATAAGCTATATATATATAAGCAGGATAAGGCTGTTTTTTCTATGGACATACCTGTTGTTGGTACTGTATATGACAGCAGTAATAATATATGTGCCGATAATATTGATTTTGGAAAGCAGGTTACAATCCAGTCGGGAAATACCGGTCAGTATTATGTGGATTATAAGCTTTTTGGACTGCTTTCTGTCGCAAGGACACATATGGAGGTAGTCGATGAAAAATACATTTATTCTGGTGGTTTTCAGGTAGGTATATATCTTAAATGTAATGGAGTATATGTTGTTAATACAGAAACAATATGCACATATGATGGGCAGAATGTTGTTCCTGCCAAAGGAAAGATTAATAAAGGTGATTATATAATTAAAGTTAATGGTTCTCAGACAGATACGAAAGAACAGCTTTTACAGGCGGTGTCAGAATCGGCGGGAAATAGTATGGACATAACTGTCAGGCGGGATGGTCAGGAAATTGAAGAGCAGATTATACCTGTGAAAAATGTTGCAGGAGAATACAAAATTGGAATCTGGGTTAAAGATGATACACAGGGTGTTGGAACTGTTACTTATGTGTGTGAAGATGGCACATTTGCCGCATTAGGACATGGAATATCAGATAACGAAACAGGGAAGGTACTTGATATAAAAGATGGCATGATATACAGAACAAGGATTCTGTCTATTGTACCTGGAAAAAATGGAGAGCCGGGAGAGCTTCTTGGTACTATTGATTATAGAGAGGACAACATAGGAAGTATAAGATGTAATACTGATAAAGGCATATACGGTGAAAATGCGTACTCTTTATATAATGAGTATTCACCTGAACTGATGAAAGCAGCCGGGTCATATGAAGCTTCAAAAGGAACAGCATATGTAAGGTTTTATAACAATGGCAGGTTTCATGATTATGAAATTGATATAACAGATTTAAAGTATGGCGATTCTAAGAATATAACATTTAAAGTAACATCAGGAGAGCTTCTCAAGCTGACTAATGGAATTGTTCAGGGGATGAGTGGAAGCCCGATTATTCAGAATGGAAAGATAATTGGGGCGGTCACACATGTATTTGTTGATGATTCTACTTGCGGATATGGTATATTTATTGATAGAATGCTTGATAAAGACTAAAAGAAACTAACAAAGAAAAGGATTATAATACGATGGAAAGAGAGAAATTTGGCAGCAGACTTGGATTCATACTTATAAGTGCAGGCTGCGCAATCGGAATTGGAAATGTATGGCGTTTTCCATATGTTGCAGGCAATAATGGAGGTGGAATATTTGTTTTATTATATATGTTATTCCTTCTTATGTTTGGAATTCCTGTACTATCAATGGAACTTGCAATGGGAAGAGCTTCTAAAAGCAGCATAATAAGGGCGTATCATGAACTGGAGCGACCTGGACAGAAGTGGCATATTCATGGATATCTTGGAATGATAGGCAATTATATACTTTTATTCTTCTATACTACTGTTTCAGGATGGATGCTAGGATATTTTATTAAGTATGTAACTGGTGATATTACAAAAAACACAGACAGTTCACAGATGTTTGCTGATGTAACTGCTAATCCATGGATAATGTTTGTGTGGATGGCAGTGATAGTTCTTATTGCGGTTATTGTCTGCAGTATGGGACTCCAGAATGGTGTTGAGAAGATTACAAAATATATGATGCTTATTCTTCTTGGACTTATTGTTGTTCTTGCTATCCACAGTCTTACGCTTGATGGTGCCGGAAAGGGAATGCAATATTTTCTTGTTCCTGATATGGATAAGATAAAAGAGGTTGGTCTTGGAAATATTATTATTGAGGCAATGAGGCAGGCTTTTTTTACTTTAAGTGTGGGAATGGGCTCAATGATGATATTTGGAAGCTATATTGGGAAAGAACGAGCACTTGTAGGAGAGGGAATACAGATTACATTACTTGACACATTTGTTGCAATTATGTCAGGAGTTATCATATTTCCAGCATGTATGTCATATAATATACCAACAGACAGTGGTCCAAGCCTTATATTTGTCACACTTCCAAAGGTGTTCGAACATATGTCAGGTGGAAGATTCTGGGGCGCAATGTTTTTCCTTTTTATGACATTTGCGGCATTATCCACAGTTATTGCTGTTCTGGAGAACATTATTGCATGCAATATGGAAGCTTTTGGATGGAACCGTAAGAAAGCAGGTGTAATTAACCTGTTTATTATAATTATCATGAGTATCCCATGCATTCTTGGGTTCAATGTATTAAGCGGATTTACACCGCTTGGCGCTGGAACTAATGTGCTTGATCTGGAAGATTTTCTTGTAAGCAGTCTTATTCTTCCTATAGGAAGCCTTGTTATACTTCTATTCTGTACGACTAAGCTTGGCTGGGGATATGATAATTATATGAATGAAGTTAATACAGGAAAGGGTATCGGCATGCCTAAGATTTTTAAGTTTTATCTTAAATATATCCTGCCTCTGATTATTTTATTCATTATTATTGATGGTTTGATTTAATAAACAAAAACTGTGTCGAATTTTGTCGAATGCTGAGATATCTTGCGATAAAAAGTGCTTGCAGACTGCTGCTGTAAAAACTATACTAACTATTGTGAAGTTGAAAAATGTCGGATTATTTAATTTTCACATTATGAAAGGGCTTGAATGTATGGAGAGGACTAAAATAGCTATCGCAGATGATAATCAGAGTATTCTGGAGGCATTAAGGAGTGTAATTGATGAGGAAGATGACATGAGAATTGTTGGAACGGCTGATAATGGTGCAGATACCGTGAAAATGATTCATGAGAGCCAGCCGGATGTTGTTTTACTTGATCTTATAATGCCTGGGATAGATGGAATTACTGTTATGGAAAAAGTAAGGGCAGACAAAACGTTAGATTCAAAGCCAGACTTTATTGTAATAAGCGCTATAGGCAGAGACAGTGTAACTGAGGATGCATTTAATATGGGAGCAGCATATTACATAATGAAACCATTTGACAATGAGGTGCTGGTTAACAGAATACGATACATAAGAAATCAGCATGACAAAGTAAGTGTAAAAACAGTGCCAAGAGAACCGGTTTCTATTACAGACAGAAATCTTGAGACAGATATAACAAATATAATTCATGATATCGGGATTCCGGCACATATTAAAGGCTATCAGTATCTTAGGGATTCAATTACTTTATCAGTAAAGGATGCAGAAATTATAAACAGTGTTACAAAAGTACTTTATCCAACTATTGCAAGAAAATACGAAACTACGCCCAGCAGGGTAGAGAGAGCCATAAGGCATGCAATTGAGGTTGCATGGAATCGTGGTAATACAGATACACTGAATGATCTGTTTGGTTATACTATTAACTGTGGAAAAGGAAAGCCAACTAATTCAGAATTCATCGCATTGATTTCGGATAAAATCCGTCTGCAGTACAATATTAGATAATATTTAATATAAAAATGTTCACATATTTTTCATGTATATTTAATTGTAAAGCCTTGATAAATAGCAGCGTTTATATTATAATTACAAAATCGTAAACGATTTTTAACAATTTTGTAATAATTATTTTAGTTGAGGTTATATATGCGTAAGAGAATATTTAAAGGTTTTGCAGCCGTGTTATTATCATCTACATTAACTGTATCCACAGTATTTGCTGTATTTGCAGATGACGTTGATAAGTTAAAGCAGCAGAAGCAACAGACACAACAGGAATTGGATAATCTTCAGGA